>Ga0256407_10001456_pt1 | contig 49758 bp, 24 predicted proteins | sample RumenRJG_04DNA_FD_193489 | JGI IMG/M metagenome (GOLD analysis project Ga0256407, IMG submission 193489) | Bovine rumen microbial communities from Lethbridge, Alberta, Canada - RJG_04 | ecosystem: Host-associated > Mammals > Digestive system > Stomach > Rumen | place: Canada: Alberta...
GGAGAATTGGGGCCACCAGAGTATGCCTTCCTTGTCGAGGAGTTCTTGATAATGCAGGTTGTGGGGCTGATGGGCATCGCGGAAGGCGTTGAAACCGAGGTCTTTCACCAACTTGATGCGGGCCTCAATCTGCTCGTTTCTGAAGGCATGGCTTTGACCGAACAGGTGCTCATACTCACAAGTGCCGTTGATGAAGACGGGGGTGCCGTTGAGCCAGAAACGCTGGTCGCCGTCTTTCCGGGTCTTGGGCCAGGAGGTGGAGCAGATGCCATAGGGCGTGTTGGTGCTCTCCGTGGCTTTGCCGTTGCGCTTGATCAGGGTATTGACATTGTAGAGATAGGGCTTGGTCAGACTCCACAGCTTAGGTTGGACAAGGGCTGTCTGTTGGTGTATCGTGCGGCTTTCTCCAGGTACAAGAGTGAGAATCTCGGTGAGGCGCACGACTTGCTTGCCGCTCTTCTCGCAGAGTTTGTTGATGAATTCGATTTCCACGGTCTCCTGACCATAGTTCTTCACTTCGGTCTCGATGAACAGCGAGTCGCATGAGGCATTGTTCCATACATGCACCCCGAAGGGTTCTATGCGTACGGGGTCGGTGACCTCAAGGGTGACGGGACGGAAGATGCCGAAGGGTTGGCTGCCCTCACTGAATCCCCATTCGCTGCTGCACCCACCGCAAACCCATGGCATGTCGGTAATGCCGGAAGGATGGCTGACCTTGACTTCCAGCGTGTTCGACTCACCGATGTGGATGTGTGGCGTGACATCGATGGTCTCTGTGGTGCGGCCAATGTCGTATCTCCCGAGATGCTGGCCGTTGAGTGTGATGTCGGCGTAGGTGCCCACGCCTTCAAAGCGGAGGAAGTATTGCTTGCCGGTGAGGGCGGGGACTTTGAAGGTCTTGCGGAAAAGGGCCTCTCCATGCAGGTTGCCATGCTCTTTCTGCACGGCACCGTAGTAGTCGTCGAGGTTGATGGGGATATCGGCGCGCCGCTCCTTGCCGTTGTGCGTGATTTGCCAGTCGTCATTCAGCGACAGCAGAACGCGGTGCCCTGTGGGCTCGGGTGCGGGGAAATGCACTTCGCTCTGGCCCAGATGCTGGCTGGTGGCCAAGGCGATGCCTCGTTGGCCGGCTTCGTTGACGGCACAGTAGAAATGATACACGATGCCGTCGTGCTTTACCACGCAACTCTTGTGGGCGAACATCTCGTCGTAGGGCTTCGAGGGGATGATCAGGTCGTCACCGGTCCAGTCGGTCCAGTGCACCAGGTCGTAACTGGCGGCAAAAGTGTTGTAGGCGTTGTATTCGCGTGTGGGGTTGTAGGCGGAGAAATAGTACATTACCCACACGTCACCCATGCGCACGAGTTGGGCATCGCCGGTGATGGTGCCATCGCTGTCGTGGGCGAAGACGGGGTTGCCAGAATAGCGCTTCCAATGCTTGAGGTCTCTCGACAGGGCGATGCCGATGCGCTCGCCCTTGGGATGGGTGGCGTCCTTACCACCGGCGTTGTAGAACATCACGAAGGGGTATTTTTCTTCTCCTTTGATGCGCTGGCGCTTGTCCTTGATCCAGTAGATGGTGCTCTTGTATTGGGTGAGTTGCTCCCACCATTGGGCATCCTTGTCGTCGAAACTCATCAGCGGATGGTTGTAGGTGTCCCAAGGGTGGGCGGTGGCGATATCGCCTGCCGTCGAGGCCATGCCGATGCTCAGCGGGGCGTTCACGGCCTCATAACCCGTACCGGGTCCGCCGATATAGGTCATCCAGTGCTGCTTTTTATAGGCTTGCATCTCGTAGGTGCCGCCCCATTCGTAGTCGATGAGCGAGGGAAATCCACCTCGCTGGTTCTGGTCCCATGAGCCTGGCTCATGGCCTTGTTTCGTCGGTGGCAGTGCGAGCACGCGTTCCAGAATGGTCCAGTGGAGCAGGTCGTCGCTCTCGGCCATCCAGGTCTCATAACCACGGCCGTCGGTGCCGTCTTTGCCGTCGTAGCACACGAAGGTCATATACCACTTCCCATTCTCGCGGTATACCGTCGGACAGTCGTATTTCCTAAAATTCGACTGTGGTGCCACCACCATGCCATATTTGTAGGGGGTGCGCGAGGCATCGTAGATTTGCTGCATGCGCTCTTGAGGCACCGTTTGCGATTGTACGCTGGCGAAGCAGGCGAGGAGCAGGGAGAGAAGCAGGGTCTTTTTCATGTCGAAGCGGGTATGTCGTGGAATTCGGGGTTATTTCATGAAGAGCCAGTCGACCTCGTCGCCGGCACCTTGCAGACTGGCATCGCGTGACTTGATTTCGTCGGTGGTGAAACCGGCCACCATGATGATGCCCTTGGGCAGGTTGATGACGTGATGCCCGGCACCGAAATGGTAGGCGTGGATGTTGACGGTGGGCATGCCCGTCATGTTGATGGCATTGCTCAACACGGGCTCGGCCTGACCGTATTCATTGCCGGTGGCATCGGTCTCGAGTTTCGGCGGACGGGCCCATTTCGGGTCGTCATCAACAAAGAATCCCACGAGCATCTGCACGGGTTCTTGGCAGCTGAACTCTACTGTTGTGCCCTCGATGCGGGTGGTGTCACGGTTGAGCACCAACGCCTGCATCGCTTGCAGTTCGGGGGCGACGGTGTCGATGCGCTCTGTGCGGCCCTCAAAGAGCAGGGCGTCTTTGGTTAGCGGCACGCATGCCACTTCCTTGGACTTCCCTTCAGGTCGTTTGGGACTGCCGGCGTAGGTGAGTTGCACGTTGGCGGCATGTGCCGGAAGGATATGGGTGGCCGAGGCAGACTGGGGATTGTGCAACTTTGCAATGTTGGTTTTCAGGTTCTCCAACTCTTCCTCGTAGATGGGCAGCATGTCGGTCCAGGTTTTGTAGTTGCCATTGTCGCCTCCTACAGGAACGCGGCGCTGGGCGGTCTGCATGGAGTTGGCGTAGAGATAGGTGTCTTCGGTCAGTATGCACAGCATCTTCCAGGCGTCCCGACTCTTTTCAAGCAACGGAACGGCCGCATCAAGATACTTCGTGTCTTTAGTCCATTTGTAGTTGAGCACTTGTTGGGCAGCGAGCACTTTTTGCTGAAATGCATGGGCAAAAGTGGTATAGCAAGCTATGTCGGTGAAAACCCTCTTCAACTCATCCTGATGTTTGGTAGCCTTTACATTTTCAAGACCGTTGATGAGTTCCTCCGATGCCTTCATGCCGTGGTCGACGCATTGTCCGGCAATGTCAAGGGGTAACTCGCCCACATGCTTCTCGCCTTTCCATTCCTTCTCCACATACTCAATCAGCTTCTCGCCCTGCGGTCCGCAACTCTCGTAGAAGCCCGGGTAGATGGTGTATTTATAGGGGTTCACCAACTGGGTCATCTTCATGCCGAGGAGCAGCGTCTGGCGGTTGCCTTCGGTGATGCCGAAACGACGCAGCAGTTTGGGGGCTATCTCGCCCACCTCGTCATAGGCTTTCAACAGATGGCCTGCCGCAATCGTGTCGATGCCGTAGTAGTCGCTCAGCTGACGGATCCAGAACGTCTTGTCGTCGCCGCGATGACAGTTCCATGCGTAGCGCCCCCAGGCTTTGTACCACATCCAGTCGCGGTCAATCTGCAACAGGCGTTGTCCGTCAGAGAGTTTGTCGGCGGTGTAGGGCCAGTCCCAGTAACAGGCTTGGGGGTAGAGGTGTAGCCCTTTGCTGTGGTGTACACGATGCATGGCCTCCACGGCTTTCTGGGTGAAGGCGGGCGACGACCAGCGCCACGGCTCCAGGTTGGCAAGGATATGCACGTTGTCGATGTGGATGGGGGCTGCCGCAGCCAACTGGCGGTGGGTCTCTCCCCACGGTCCTCCGGGCTCGTAGGTGGTGAGGCTCTCACCGGTATACTTGTTCATCGTGTAGATATTGGGGTAGAGCGGGAGCGATGCCTTCAATACCGCCGGACCGTCGGTGTCGTGGTTGCGGAGGATGATGGGGGGCGTGTCGGTGCGGCCCGAGGCGGCCAGACCATCCTTGATGCCGGGGATAACGGTCTCGGTCATCCACTTGATGTCGGTGTCGATGCCCGACATGGCCTCGCCCAAGCATACCAGGAATCCTACATTGGGGTATTGCTGCACGAAGGCGGAGATGCTCTTGCGGGTGTAGTCGGCTATCAGCGGAGTGATGGGACGGTTGCGGTCCTGGGTCTTGATGCCGTAATGGTCGGCGAAGGGCTTCGATACGATGATGTTGTAGAACATCTGTATCACACGGATGCCCCTGCGCTCGGCCTCGGTGGTGAGGAACGAGAACATCTCCTGGTTCTGGCGCATCGTCGCATCGTCTACCTCAGGGGCGAAGGGATAGTCGTCGAGTTTCACCAACGAGGCGAAGGGGTGCCCGTTCCACAGATACACCGTGTTCATGTTGTTCGAGGCCAGCATGTCGAGGTATCTCAACCAGAGGTCCTTGTCGTAGAACCAGGGGAAGTTCTCGGGGGTGTAGGGGTATTCGTACACGCGGTGGCCAGGCAGATAGACGGTTTTCTGGAGTCCAACACAGGCACCGCGCAACTTCATCTCAGGCACTTCGGTGAGGGTAGTCAGTCGGCTGAGGGTGGGGTCGGCCTGATAGAGTTCGAGCAGTCGGTTGGCACCATAGATGGCCCCGCTGCCGTCGTTGCCGATAATGGATATCTTCTTTCCTTTCCGGCTGATGGTGAAGCCTTCGGCCTCGCCTTTCCCGCTCACGGAGATAGTAAGCGAAAAATGTGGGTCAAATGCGCCCAGAAGTGAGGCTGCATAGGTGGTCTGAGGCGTATGGTCTTTCACTTTTACCTTTCCTGCCATGGGCGAAGTGACCAATAGCATCAAAAGCGTGATAAGGAATGTCCACTTGGAACGGTTGATTGATCTGTTTCTCATTTTTAGTAGTTCGTTTTTAGGCTTGTGGCTTGGACAATGTGTGGTTTTCTGTACATCGCACAATGAATGTACAAAGATACATTTAAAAATGGGATTTTCAAAGAATAAAGCACAAAAAGATGATTTTAAAAAAGAGTATCAAATGTGTTTGCGGATATCAAAAAAATAGTATATTTGCAGCGCAAGAATTCTAAACCATTACAATATGAAAAGATTATCACTGGCTATTGCCTTGCTGTGCTTCACAATGATGCTGTCGGCACAGGAAACCATCCGAGTCAACTATCAAGGAGCAAGACCCACCATCAGCGACTTTGCTTGGGCTTTACTTTCCAATTATGTCTGGAACGAAGAAGATGACGTTCTCGATGAATCGACAAATGCAGCCAAGCAGGCTTGGACACAATATCGCAAGGGTATTCCGCTCGAAGAGGGCGATAAAATTACCGTCGACCAGAAGAACGGTTACGCGGTCTATGAGTCTCGATATGAGAATGATTGTTTGATGGTGGAGATGTGCTATTGGAACGAGGCCGACCAGAAGCACAAACTATTTGCCTACAATGTGAAATGCTACACGGATGGCATCTATTCCCCCGGCCAATTCGACGGTCTCACTTTCTACCGCTACAACAATGCCACGAAGAAAATGACCTATTGTGAGGCCCCGGGCTTTGAGGTGATGTTTGGTACAGATGACGGCGCCTATGTCTGCTACGATCTGCCGCGCAGTGGAAAAGACATCATTTACACAGAGTGGAAAGATAACAAGAAGAAGAGGACGAAGACACTGAAGTGGAACGGACGCAAGTTCAGCTTCTGAGCACTTTTATCAACCATCAAGGGGGCAGATCTTGATTGACGGGAAATCAATCACCATCTGCCCCCTTGATTTTGTTTGACTGGCAGGATGCTCATGGGTTCTGGACATGTATCATTTCGCCAGCAGGGATGTGTATGCGGCGGTCGCCGAGGATGAGCGTGCCGCTGCCACCGTCGCTGCGAACAGTCACGGAACCAGGGCGGACGTAGACTTCAATCTTGCCAAAGGGGGTGGGGACAGTGCCTTCCATCCATTCCAGTCCACCGAGATTCGGACGCACCTCATATTCCTCATAGCCTGCCTGGGTGGGTGACACACCGAGGAAATATCTGCCGAGGATGTAGATGGGACTGGCTCCCCAGGCATGGCAGAGACTCTTGCCGTAGGGACGGCCATACATGGCAAGATGCTGTGTGCCGTGCTCAGAGGGGGCGTATTTTTCCCAAAACGTAGTGGCGCCCTCATTCAGCATACCGCCCCAGTAGGCTTTTATCTCGGGCAGGACTTCTGCCTGCCTACCCATCATGCAAAGGGCTTCCAACTCATAAAAACGCATGTAGGGAGTGGTGATGGCTTCTATCTGTTTGTTGAGCAGCACATGCCTCAGTATGGCTTCTCGCTCCCGGTCATCGGCATAGCCATAGAGGATGGCAAACATGTTGGGGAACTTCGTCACCATCTTGTTGAGTTCTCCTTCCTCGATGGCGTGGAGGAAGGCTTGGTGCTCCTCGCTCCAGAAGGTGGATTTCACTTTTGACAACAGGGCGGAAGCCTTTTCGCCATATGGACTGTCGATACCTAAAAGGGTGGCGCAGGTGTGCATGGTCTCAAGGGCTTTGCAGAAGAGCAACTGCTCAAAACAGAGTGTGCCCCGCTTGTGCATGGGGAAGTCCACCCAGTCGACGAAAATCCAGTCGTCGGGCTGCCCCTCTGCCATGCCGTCGGCATTGGTGCGGTTCAATACGTAATCCATCAGTGTCACCATCCGAGGCCACATCTCACGGACAAAGGCAAGGTCGCCGGTGTAGAGGTAGAAGTCGAGGATGGACTTGAACCAGTAGAACGTGTAGTCCATGATGGTGTTCACATGGGCGGTCACGGGGTCTTTCCCACGCAACTGCCGGATGGTGCGGCGCACGCAGCCGGTGTCGAAGCGCAGGTAGTAGTTCATCAGATAACTCTGTATGGCGTCGCCGCTCCAGGTCCATCGGTCGCGCTTGATGCCGTCGACGAAGAACTCACGGGTGGTGAGGTCCATCGTGTAGGCGGCCACATCCCAGATGTGGTTCAACGCTTCGTCGCTGCAACGGAAATGGCCGCTGTGGGCCTCGTCAAAGGGCGCATATTCGTATTCATTGGAGAGGGCGCTGAGCGTCACCTTGCCCGTCGACTCGAGGTAGACGTACCTGAATGCCTTGCTCATGGGCAGCGTGTAGTGCGATGTCCGGTCGGTGGCGGTGTTGGTGGCATTGTCGATGATGGCGTCGGACAGGATGCTGAGCTGGTCGAGGGTTTCGCAGAATCCTTTGTCCAAGGCCTCCTCACGGCTCTCGCCATAGAAGATGTTGAGTTGGCCTTCTCCCTCGATGCCTTTGATGGTGAGGTAGCCCATAGTCTCCTTGCCGAAGTCGGCAAGCAACCCTCGGCCCATAGGCGTGAGGCTCACAGGCTCTTCCTCCCTGCGCGGCAGGGCAAAGGTGGAGGGACCTTGCTCTGGGTCATCGAAATTCCAATAGCTCGAAGGCACGTATTGGCCCGAGCCATGGGCCTCGCCATTCTCGTCGATCCAGATTTTGTCCTCATAGGTGGCGAGCCAACTGCCATCCGTCTTGATGGTCTCGCCGTCGATGTAGAGTGCGGGTGGGGTGGCAGGGTTGTATACCTTGATGTTCACATGGTGCTCTCCACGGGGGATGAGGAAGGTGTCGGGCATGCCAAATTGCAGGTAGCCGTCAATCTTCAGGCTGAACTGTCCTTCGGCAAGGATGCTCACCTTCTCGGTGTGCGACAGGCGAACGGTCTTCGAGAACTCCACCGTGGGCCAGTGGGCATCTTGCTTCCAGAATGGGGGAAACATCGCACCACGCTCGGTGCGGCGGTTGTTGAAGCGGTTTCCCAGCCATATCTCGAAGTCGCCGGGATACCATATCCATGTGGCTTGTTGCTTGTCCATGAGGCGCTGTCGTTTTTTGATGGTTTTAGTGGCGTTTCACCAGCAGCGTGAGCAGGAAGCCCACGACGAAGATGGTGGTGGTGCCCAGCACGATAGCCAGGTATTCGTGCAGGTGGATGCCGGGCAGGTCGTAAAGGCCGGCAAGCGATATCCATGCGATGACGGCAATGCCGGCCACGCATCCTGCCAGGGCGGCCCATCGGTGGATGCGCCGGGGCATGATGCCGAGCAGGAACAGCCCGAGCATGCCGCCCGAGAAGATGGACGACAGTTTCCACCAGGCGTCGATGATACTCTCTACGCTGAGCATGGCGATGGCCACGAAGATGCCGATGATGCCCACCAGCACGCTCGACAGGCGCAAGACGTAGACCTGCCGGCGCTCGGAAGCGTTTTTCACCAGCGGCTTGTAGTAGTCGGTGAGGATAATGGTGGCGGCCGAGGTGACGCTGGTCGATACGGTGCTCATGCCCGCTGCGAAGATGGAGGCGATGAGCAGTCCGCGGAGTCCTACGGGCAGACCATTGACAATGAAGAACGGAAACACGTAGTCGGGCTTGCCGGCAATATCGGCGGGCAACAGGTGGGGATGGGCGGTGTAGTAACTGTAGAGGGCCGACCCGATGAGGAAGAACAGGGCCGAGACGGGGATGAAGAGGTAGCCCCCGAAAAGGGCGGAGAAACGGGCGTCGCGGTCGGTCTTAGCGGCATGGTAGCGCTGCACGTAGTTCTGGTCGATACCGTAGTTCTGCAGGTTGATGAAGATGCCGTAGATGAGACATACCCAGAAGGTGGAGGTGGTGAGGTCGCCGGTGAACTCGCCCAATGAGAATTTGTTGCCCTGGGGCGAGTGGATGGCCAGGTCGAACACCTGGGCAGGACCTTCGGGCATCGAGAAACAGAGGATGCCCAGACAGAGCAGCGCACCGCCGATGAGGATGATGCCCTGGATGGCGTCGGCCCAGATCACGGCTTTCAGGCCTCCCAGCATCGAGTAGATGATGATGCCTATCGAGGTGGCGATAATCACCATGTGCATGTTCCACCCCATCAGGATGTGCATGGGAACGGCCAGCAGGTAGAGGATGCTGCCCATACGGGCTATCTGCGTGAGCAGGTAACAGGCCGAGGCATACAGGCGGGCCCATCGTCCGAATTTCTCCTCGAGGAAGGTGTAGGCCGACACGCTGCCGCCATGACGGTAGAACGGCACGAAATAGCGGGCGGCGAAATAACTCGCTATCGGGATGGAGAGCGAGAAGACAAAGGCATTCCAGTTGGCGGCAAAGGCCTTGCCGGGATAGCCGATGTAGCTGATGCTCGACACGTAGGTGGCAAAGATACTCATGCCCACCACCCATCCTGGCAGGGAGCGGCCGGCTTCGGTGAATTCAGCCGACGTGTTGCCTTTCTTGTAAAAACTGCAACCGAAGACCACCACGCCGAGCGTGAAGACGAGGAAGATAATCAGGTCGATGGTGTTCATAACTCCAACTTTCCGTTGCTTAGGGGGAGGGCGGCCAGCGCCTGGCGTATCTTCTCGCGTTCAGGGGCGTTGAACTTGTAGAAGGGCGAGGCCACGAAGTCGTCGTTGATGATGCCCAGCAGCGAGAGCGCGCATTTCAGGCCTTTCAGGTAACTTGAGCCGTGCTGCCCCACCGTATAGATGGTGGTGGAAATCTGCATGATATATTGTTGCAGATGGAGCACGCGCTGCAGGTCGCCTGCCTTCGCGGCGTTGTACATGGCCACATACAACTCGGGAAACATGTTGGCACCGCCGTTGATGCCGCCATGGGCTCCCAGCAACACGCATTCGCCGGTGATCTCCTCGGGACCTACGAGCATCGAGAAGTCTGGCCGCTCACGCATCTTGTAGAGCACCGACTGGAAGTAGACGGTGTTGGCCGAGGAGTCTTTGAATCCCAGCACACGGGGATTCTGGGCTATGCGGCGCACGGTGTCGGGGGCAAAGCTCACCTTCACGTGCGAGGGCATGTTGTAGAGATAGACGGGCAGGGGCAGTTGGGGCACCAACTCCTCATAGAACTGTGCCAGTTCGGGCTGGCCCGGGGCGAAATAGTAGGGTGGGGCGGAGACCACGGCATCGGCGCCGCTGTCGGCGGCCACATGGGCCAGACGGATGCTCTCCACAATCGAGGTGTCGGTCACGCAGACGAGCAGTGGCAGCCTGCCGTTGTTGATGCGTGCCGCCTGCTGTATCATCTCCTTGCGCAGTTTGTAACTCAGACTTTGTTCCTCGCCAGTGGTGCCGAGGATGAAAAGACCATGCACGCCACCAGCGATGAGGTGCTCGATGAGCCGCTCCAGACTGTCGGTGTCGAGGGTCTCGTTGTCGGAAAGAGGGGTGACCAGCGGTGGAATGATTCCGCAAAGGGGTTGTCGTTTGTCCATATAGTTCTTCATGTTGTTGGTTTACATTTTTGAGAATCCACGTTCTTTGCTGATCTCGTCAAGCGACTTGCCGCGGGTGTTGGGGGCTCCCACGGTGCCGATGATGAGCGAGATGAGCAACAGGGCAAGCATCACGTAGGCGGCAACGGAGAATCCCTCGCCCTGCTCGCCATAGATGTAGACGAAGCCCAGTCCCCAGGCGGCCGACAGACCGCGCACCACGAAGAACATCACGCCCTGGGCAGCGGCACGGTAGCGGGCGGGGAACAACTCCGAGGCCCAGAGGGCATAGAACGACTGGACGGAGATGCCGCCCTGCAGACCCCACAACAGGGTGAAGATGAGCAGGCCGGCAATGCTGTTGATGCCCACGGTGATGATGAGCAACCAGGCCAGCACGGCAAAACCCACGCCGATGAAGTAGAGCCAGCGTTGGTTCACCTTGTCAACAATCATCGAGAAGACAAAGGTGGTGGCGATGATGATGAGCCACTGGCCCACGCTGAGCATGTTGGCATACTCGTTAGAGAGACCGCCGGCGGTCTCGTAGATATGCTGTTGGAAGAAGCCCATCACCGAACTCACCAGGTTCCAGGTGAGATACATGCCGGCGAGGAAGAGCATCGTACGCACGTTGATGCGGTTGGTGAAGAGCGAGCCAAACGAGGAAAAGGTGCCTTGGCTCTTGCCCTGGTCGCCCGACTTGAGGTCTTCCCAGGCTTTCGACTCGTCGAGACGGCGCTGCAGTTGCCAGGCGATGAAGGCCACGATGAAGAGCGAGGCAAAAACGATGCGGCTGCTGAACACGTTGAGCGACGCTCCGCTGCCCTCCACGCCGAAGAGCGAGGCCACTCCCTGCACCACACCGAAGAGCATGCCCTCGCTGCCTGCTCCGCCAGTGGGTGGGGCCAGGAGGGTGCCCAGGATGAGGATGATGGTGGGGCCGATGCCCCATGCCATCTGAGAGATGCCGATGTTACGGCCGCGGTTGCCCACTTCCGAACTCTCCGATATATAGGTCCACGAGGCGGGAACTCCCACGCCTACGGAGATGCCGGTGATGAGGAAACCCATCAGCAGCATGGGGAAGTTGAACGAGAACATAATGAGGGCCACCCCTAGCATGTAGACGAGCATATTGTAGGTGTAGATGGCCTTGCGACCGAACTTGTCGGCGAGAAATCCGCCGATGATGGCGCCGATGGCGGCTCCCAGACAGTTGGCGCTGATGGCGTTGAGCCATCCCAAGTGTCCCTCGGTGAGTCCGAGATACTCTTTCCAGAGCGTGAGGCCGCTGGCACCGGCCACGATGGCGCCGGCATCGAGATAGTTGGTGAGCGAGACGGCAATGGTGCTCTTCAGACTTCCTTTTTTCTTCTCCATTTTTCCTTGTGGTTTTGTGTGGGTTGGTTTCCGTGACTTACGGTTTTGCCAGCTTGCGTATGCCGGCGGCTTGCCTGATGCTGTCGGCCACTTGCGGACCATTGTTCTCCCAGGTGTTGCCCGGTCCATTGGCATTCTTCAGGTATTTCTCCGTGGGAGTCCAGTTGTTGCGCAGGGTGATATACGAGGAGCCCTCGTCGGTGTAGAGGTAGAACCAGTGCTCGGGGTCGTGCACGTAGCCGGGCGTGTAGATGTCGCTTACCACGTTCTCCTCAATGAAGGTGTGGGGCTGTGAGCCAAGGGTGTAGATGCCGGCGGTGTCGTACATGTGGCGGGCATAGTGGTGGATGTAGTTGGCACGCACCACGTTGTTGGCCATGGCGCAGGTCTGCTGGTTCCATCCCCATCCCATGCTGATGCCGGTATACGACACATTGGAGATCTCGTTGTGCTCGATGCGGATGTCGCGCACGAATCCGGCCCCGATGCCCAGGCATCCCCAGTCTTCGTTGGCGGCATCGTCGATGCGGTTGTTGAGTATCTGAAGTCCCGTGCAGATGCTCCGCATGTCGGAGGGCGTGTAGGGCAGGTGGGCCTCATGGCCCTCTGGACCGAACGTACCGGCAAGGATGGCGCTGCCGCCGATGTCGCGGAAGGTGCAGTCGTCGATGCGTCCTTCCTTGATGAAGGTGTGGTAGTCGAGGGCGGTCGAGGCGCAATGCTCGAAAGTGCAGTTCTTAAACTGCACCCACTCAGCGGCATTCACCTCTACCGCAGCGGCGGGACGGCCCACCCATCCTTGGTTGTCGAGTCTATGGTCACCGTTGCGACGTGAGAGTTGTGGCTTGATTTTGTAGGCCTCAATCATATACATGCCTGCCTGCAGGGGGGCGTGACCCATGATGCTCGGACGCAGCCAGGTGGCATGACGGAAAGTGATGCCCTTGAACGTGATATAACTGACAGGCTCGTCGGGCGTGCCCTCCACCTTGAGGAGGGTTTCAAGGGCGGGCACCTCCACCTCGGCGGTGCGCATGTCCTCGCCCGGCAACGGCATGTAATAGAGTCGCTGTTCCTTCGTGTCAAGATACCATTCGCCGGGAGTGTCGAGCAGTTCCCTGGCATTGGTGAGATAGAAGGCGGAGTTGTGGCCGTTGGTGGTCACCATGGGCGAGGGCCAGGGGTGCATGAAGTGGATGTGGCTCTCGGGGTTGTGGAACGTGATGGCGGCACTGTCGCCCTGCACCTTGATGTCCTTGATGCGTAGGTTGGCCACGCACCACATCTCATGGAGCACCATCTCCACCTGACGGGCATGGAGCACTTTCCTTACGGCGGCGGCAGGCACATAGAGTTCTTCCTTCTCCTTGTCCATCCCGCGGATACGCCACATCTGCTCGAAGTCGGCCACGTCGCGGGCGCGAACGGCCTTCCTGCCATTCACCCATATCTGGCGGAACTCCAGGGGCCTGCCGTTCCACTCGGGCACATCGGCCACCCATAACTTGCCTTGCTTCCGCCAGCCTTTGATTTGCACGCCACCGGTGATAACCACATTGCCCATCGCCTCCATGGTGAGCCATTTGTCTTCCGGACGGATGATGATGGGCTGGGTGAGGCGGTAGGTGCCGGGCTGCAGTTCCAGAATGGGGTTGTCGGCCATGTGGCGCATCTTCACCAGGCGGGCTTCCTGTAGGGCTCGCTCAATGGTGAAAGGGCCGGGCTCCACTTTGATGATGAAGTCGCCCGATGCTCCGGCTTGCAGGACAAGGCAGAGCGTGGCGAACAAACTGGTCAGTATCCTGCGGGCATCCATACAGTCATTTCGCTTTTTCCGCGGTTACCCCAGGCGTAGTAGGGTATCAGACGGATGGTTTTCTTCTGTTTCTTTGTCGAGGCATCGCGGTAGAGATGGCCCGTCCAACGTGGTTCGTCGCGCACCAGCACCTCGCCCTCGAGGGCCATGATGCGGCTGCCGGCGATAGTGGTTTCCACCGGGTGGAACTGAGCGTCTACGGGGATGACGATGTCGTCGATGTCGGTGCCTCCGAGGTCTTGGCTCTCAGCGCAGTAGACGATGGGGCCTCGCACGACGGCCACCTGGCCCCGCGACTCTTCCACCAGCGGGTTGGCCTCGACGATGCGCACGGGCATGTCGAACTCAAGGGTGATGCAGTCGCCTTGTTTCCAGGTCTTGCTCACCACAAGGTAGCCTTTGTCGTCGGTCACGGCCTCTGAAGTCTCCACACCGTTGCGGGTGGTGGTGAGGCGCAGGTTGCTGCCGCAGCCCAGCGGACGGCGTATCTTGATGGCGAATGCTTTCTTGCCTTTCAGACGGTCGATGCGCAGCACTGTCTTGCCTGTCCAGGGATAGTCGGAAACCTGACTGATGGTGAGGTCGCCCACACCATCCATCTTCGTGCGTAGCGTGCTGCCTCCCAGAAGGTTCACGTAGAGGGTGCCCTCGCCCACGGCATAGGCATAGTTCTGTGCCTCGCAGAGGGTGCGCAGGGTGTTGGGCGGACAGCAGAAGCAACTGATGTATTTGGCACGCTCCTTGGGCCAGCGCAACTTGTAGGGGAACTCGTCGCTCATGCGCATGGGGTTGGTGTAGAAATAGCGCTCGCCATCGAGCGAGATGCCGCACAACACGCTGTTGTAGAGGCAGTTCTCCACGATGTCGGCATACTTGGCATTGGCGGTGGCCAGCAGCATGCGCCAGTTGAAGAGCATGTTGCCGATATTGGCGCAGGTCTCGTTGTGGGCGGTGGAGTGGGGCAGCTGGAAGGCTCGTCCGTAACTCTGGTGCACCTTCTGGATGTTGTCGGGCTTGTAGTCGGTGCCATCGGGCGAGGTGCCGTCATAGAGGGCACCGCAGGCTCCTGTGATATACATCTTGCGGGTCACGATGTCGTCCCATATCGAGGTGAGGTTGCTCATCAACTGTGCCTCACCGTCCTCCAAATAGAGGTCGGCCACACCGGCATAGAGGTAGTTGGCCCTCACGGCATGGCCCATGGCCACATATTGCTCACGGAAGGGGATGCGGTCCTGGTTGTCGTCGGTGCCGTTCTCCACCATCCCGCGGATGTCGATGAATTGCTTGATGAGTTCCAGGTATTTCGCATCGCCGGTCTCACGGTAGAGTTCGGCCACGGCCATATAGTGCGACGGACAGATGGCGTTGCCGGCCAACTCCTCAGGGGCGCGCTTGCAGAAGTTATAGAGGAAGTCGGCGGCCTTCACGGCGGCATCGAAGAGGGTGGTCTTGCTTGTGGCGCGCTTGTGCACGATGCCGGCAGTGATGAGGTGCCCCAGGTTGTAGGTCTCGAAATTCAGACGGTTGCCGAAAGCCCCGTCGTCCTTCGTGCCCACGGCGGTGCCCACCACGGTGTTGTCGCCCTTGTCATCTCCTCCCGATTCCAGACGGCGGTTCAATTCGGCGATGATGACGGGGGTGTGGATATAGCCGTCGCTGCGCTGCGATTTCACCACGCAGCCGATGAAACGGTCCATGATCTGGTCGAGTTCGGCGTCGTGGGTCACGGCATAGACCGAGGCCACGGCCTCGAGCCATTTGTACATGTCGCCATCATGGAAAGGAGGACCATGGTGCTTGCCTTTCTTCTCGCCCGAGGCGATGAGGAAATTGTTGAAGCCCTTGCCCTCGTCGCTCTGCCAGGTGGCCCACATGCTCTGCAGCGAGGTGTGGCTGAACACGTCGAAACGCTCACCCCAGAATCCTCCGTCCCATCTCACGGCATCTAGGGGCACGGCATTGAGCAGGGCATGATGGCTGTTGTGGGTGTCGGTGAGGCCACGCTGCTGGGCGGCAATGGGAAGAGCCGAGCATAGGAGCAGGGCGGTAAGGATATGTCTTGTGGTTTTTCTCATGGTGGTAAGGATTGTGTGGTTATTTTTGGGCACGCCGCTGCTCCCACTGCTCACGCTCTTGCTGGATGTCGTAGCCGCGCTTAGAGAGGTAGTTGTTGATGCGTCCCTTGTATTTCTTGAACGTCTCGTGCTTCTTGTTCGAACTCTCAGCATCGACGGCCAACTCCCGGGCCTCGATGAGCCAGAGCATGATCTGGGCCTTCTCCTCATTGGTCAGGCTGGGTATCATGTCGCAGTAGGCCGTATAGGTGACGCGCACCACGTCGAAGGTCATCACGTCTTTTACCTTCACCACCTCATTGGGCTTCAGGTAGGCCGAGAGGTCGGCGTCGAAACCGAAGTGGGAACGGTAGAGCTTGGAGTCGGCAGTGGCGGCGGCCAACTGCTTGTCGGTCTTTTTCAGCGAGTCGCGCTCAGCATAGATGTCGTTGAGCGTGAAATAGCGGTTGGCCACGATGTTGCGCACGTTCTCGCCGTCAGGAGTCCAGGTGATGCCAAGGGCATCGGTGGCTTTCTGCGAGCGGGCAATGATGGTGTTCACGTAACTGGCGTCGCGCCCTGCACTGTCGAGGGGTACCTTGGGCGTGGGGTAACTGTTGAAGGTCTCTTTCAGGTAGCGCACGTTGCTGCCATAGTTCATCTTCACGTTGCGCACCATCTTCACGTCGCGGCTGCGCTCTACAAAGAGCCAGCCGCTCCAGCCCATCTTGTCGAGCACCTGGCGGATGGCAGGCATGTTGATGGCGGGGTCGTTGCGGAGCCACAGACTGTCGGTGTTGGTGGCATGGATGGCGCATATGTTGCGGGCACCCAGTTTCTGCAGGTCCTTGCCGATGTCCCAGCCATGCTCAACGATGGTCTGAAACTTGTAGAAGATGGCTATGCCCTGGCTCTTGATTTCCTTGAGCAGTCGCAGGTTGCCGGCGGCGTCGAGGGGGGTGTCGATGCCCACCACTTTGCCACGCAACTTGGCCGCCTCGCCTATCTCGTGCAGCCGTTGCACGATGATGGCACGTTTCTGCTTGTCGGTGGTCCAGTCGTTGCCGCAGCCGCCAAGGGGAAGGAAGGCCACGCGCACGCCACCCATCTTGTCCATCGTGTCGAAACAGTCGCCCACAAGCGAGAGGTAGGTGTCTTTCTTGCTCAGGTCCTGGGCGTAGAATCCGCTCATGGCCATGGCACCAACCTTCACGCCGAGGCTGTCGGCCACACGCTTGAAATGGGCGGCCTCAAGGTCGTCGCGCAACTTGTTGTCGAAAGCTTCGCGCTGACCCAGTGAGCCCATGTCCAACTCGATGCCATCGCAGCCCAACTGCTTGGCCAGTTCGAATGCACCTAATTTCTGACGTTTGAGAACCATCCAGTCACAAACACCCACCTGATAGCGGTCCTGGGCTTTCAGGGGGGTGGATGGCGCCATCACCATCATGCAGAATAAAATAATCAAAAAACGTGTCTTGCTCATAAACCAAAAGTCACATTCTTGGCTGTGACAGCCAGTTAGTCCTTCTCCTCTTGTTCGATGGTATGCTTGATACGCTCCTTCAACTCGGCCTTTTCCTCACACGACAGCATGGCCACCCTACATTCGTAGGTTGGAATGGGTAGGTGTGGGGTCTGGTTGTTGGGGGTCTTCGAAGCCATTGTGTCCTTTTTTATTAAGACAAGAAAAAGGACACAATGTAACCATGCCAAATGGGCAAAGTTGATGCTAAACGGCTACTGGCGACTTGGCGGCATATTCGCGCAGGCGGCTGATGCTGCGGTGCATCAGATTGCGCACGCTCTGGTAGTTGATGCCCATGATCTGGCAGATGTCGTTGTATTTGCGCTGCTCGATGAAATAAAGGGTGATGATTTGACGCTGGCGGGGCGACAACTTCTCGAAATACTGCTCAAAAGTGGCGGTGAGGGCCATATGGCGTTCCATGCGCTCGGCTTGGTATTCCTGAGCCTCGGCCACAATGCGCATGGCAGAGTCGTTGATCTCGTTGTCGCATAGGTGCACGTTGCGGCGGTATTCGTCGTTGATGCGGTTGCGCAGCGAAATGTAGAGATAGCTCTCAATATTGCACACGTTGGCCAAAGTCTCGCGCTTGGTGAACAGTTTCACAAACACGTCGTGTATGCAGTCTTTCAGCATCTCGCGGTCGGTGGTAAAACGCGAACCAAATGCAAAAAGATTGTCAATATTTGCATCGTAGAGACTGGTAAAGTCTATCATTTTGATTTGTTTGTAGTTTGTTGTTCTTAGGTCTTTAGGTTCGTGTCGTCACTCGCGGCAACAATCACGATTTGTGTCTTCTTGTGGTATCAGATATCTCTTGTAGTCGGTTGCAAAAATAACACAATTTTTTAAATAATCAATGTTTTCGCAATTTTTTTTTGAAAAAACTATTGTTTCAATGAGTACAAAATCAAATTCTCATGTATACATGACATTTTTGTATACATGGGAATTGGTTTTTACTCAGAAGGTTAATGATTCCTTTCTCTAGTTGAGAGGAGTTCAGAAGTTACAAAAGTTCAGGAGTTCAGATATTATCACAGCAAACAGCCATTGAGTCCGTCGAGGTGAATTCGGGCTATTGTCTGCACTCCTGCAACTCCTGAACTCCTGAACTCCTAGTAGTTGAGCGAATGCGAAACTTCAGTCAATGATTCCGCCTCAGCCAAAGGATTTTGTCCGGACTGGCCTTAGAGAGGATATAGGTGCCGTAGATGGACTGTCCTTTCTGTTGCAGGCTGATGGCTCCAGTCTTGGCATCGATGGCGTAGATGTCGTATCGGCCATCGGCCACGCTTACTTTGCCATCTTGCTCAAGTGTGTAGATCACATAGCCATGCTCTCCATTGCCTATCGTCAGGCATCCCTCGCTGTCGAAGGGCTGCATGCCGCTCAGGTCGCTGAGCAGGGTCTGCTGCAGGTCGTCGCCTTGCGTGGTGGCCATTGGGATGTTGGGTAGTGAACCTCCTCCCATCAGCACGGCCCATCCAAAGGCGGGATATTGCTGTGAATAATAGGTGATGGCTTTTCCTGGATAACGGTCATGGCACTCGCGTACGGCACGGTACACTTCCATGAATCCGGTCTTGCCTACCTTCACCTTACGCATCCACTGTCGCGGAGCCATGTTCTTGCCGGCCTCGGGGGCCCATAGCCCATCAGTGTTGTAATGCCAATAGCGGATGTCGATGATGTCGACCGCACGGCTGAGCAGGGGGTCGGCCATAATGCTGTCCTGGGCATCTTTCGTACAGCTCAGTGCAACGAGTGGATGATGCCCGGTCTCTTTCTCCCACTCGGCGATGGTCTCGAGCCAGAAACGGGTAAAATGCAGCGGACCGGTGTATTCGGCACTCAGCAGGTGCACGGCATTGGGCTGGTCTTTCAAGGCTTCCAGGCACATCCTGATATATTGGCGGTGGAGGGGGCTCAGCGTGGCGTCGGCCTCGTCGTAGAACTGCTCGGCCATGAACACGCGTTTGTCACCGGCAAAGGGAACGGGCTCGGGGAAGGTGGTGCCGTTGATATTGTTCACGGGGCGCCACGGACAGTCTACCCAATGGGCACCGGCCTCGAGGATGTTGTGCTGGAAATAGTGCTCGTTGAAGAGCAGGATGCCATGGGGTGCGGCCTGGGTGGCAAACTGATTGAGGCGCGACCAGTACCACCGATTGGGCTGGGTGAGGTCGTAGAGCGACAGTCCGTCCCAGGAGGTGCCTTGTCCGCTCCTGGCGAAAGGCTGCTCGTAGAATGGAGGCCACACGTCGCCATCGGCACGGCGCACACGCTCATGGTCGGTGCGGCGCAGGTCATACCATAATCCATAGTGGTGGTGGAGCATGGCATAGTGGTGGGTGCTCAGGTAGCCGACCACGCTGTCTATACGGTCGGTCCATCCTGTGCCCTCCCGTCCGGGTACGAACCGGGTGATGGCGGGACGGGCACCATGGCTTGCGAAGTTGTCTTTCACCCTGCCGCTCCACCAGGGTATGTCGTATTGGTCGCCAGTGATGAGGCGTCCGTCCAGAGACAGGTGGCCATCCTTCACCACAATGTTGGGCATTGCTGGCTTATTGGCCTTTTTTTCCTGTAGGCGGAAGGGCTTCTTCTCTTGTGTCGGTGCGGTGAAGGGAATGCTGTCCATCCACATCTCCATGGTGAGACGGGGAGTGGTGAGCGACTCCTTGGCCATGGCCATCGCCTGTTCCACGGTGGGCGAGGTGCTGGCATTGGTCGAACGGGGAAGAATGTGGCCCAGACGGGAAACCAACCACCTCACGCCCGCGGTGTCGGACGACAGAGAGGTAAGCCGTCGTTCCAGTTGGTCGTAGAAAAGGGAGCGGGGGGTCACATGGTCGTTGCTGCTGGTCCATTCGCCATTGCCGGTGAGGGTGCCCCAGCAGCCATGGGCGCTGTTGCGGTTGTCCTCGTCGGGCGAGTAGCAGCAGAGGGTGGAGGCGGTGCACTGCCACAGCATCGAGTTGGCGGTGTTCCAACCTGTGCCAAACTGGAATTGTTCGAGGTTGGCGAAGAGCAGGTCGCTGCCGTCGATGTTCACGATGTCGAACAGCAGACCGGAGGCCCATGAGCCGATGCTGCCGCTGAAACCCAGCGACTGCTCGCCCTCGCATTGCACGAAGGCGTTGGGACCGGCGGCGCAGAATCCTGCAGCGAAGTCATGGATGCCCTGGCGCGACACGCAGCGCTGCACCAGGGTCTGCTGCCCGCGGGTGAGGAACACGCAGCGGCGCCAACCGCCAATCTCCGAGATGGGGTCGCTGGCCACGCAGTCCTCTACCGTGATGCGACTGGTGTGCTTCTGCAGGTTCACTGCCGAACCGGCAAGGTGGTGAAAACTGACACGGCGCACCCAGCAGTCGCGTGCGTGCTCGGCAAAGATGCCGTCCCAGCAGTGGTCCTCGTCTTTCAGGTTGTTTCCGATGAAGGCCGACTCCAGCGTGAGATTCTCAATGCCACACTCCCTCACCTCGCCGTCATGGCGGTTTTTCACGAGGTAGCTGGTGCCGAATATGGGGTCGAGGGTGGTGGTGATGGGGGCGTCGAGGGTGATGGTACGGCCTTGGATGGCGGTCACCGTGCGGTCCCAGGTGATGTCGATGTCGGTGGGCTTCCATCCGGTATAGTCGAGCCCTCCACCGAAGTCCTCCATCTTCAGGTGCGAAATCCATTCTCTTGTTGAGGGGCGCACGATGTCGATACGGTCACCCACGGCCAGGGCTTGACCTTCATAGGCCGACAAGGGTAGGGTGGTGCTGCCGGCCATTACGCATGCGTCAGCAAGGAAGAGGGTGTCGGCTGGTGTGGGATTTATGGCACCTTCTATGTAGATGATGGCCCCTCGGTCGCAACCGGTCTTCCTCAGAATAGTCGCCTCACGTCCCATGCCACGCACCACGATGCCCGATTGGGTAATGCGCAGGGGGTGATCGAGACGGAACGTGCCCTCGCCCAGAAGCACGGCTCCACGATGGCCTTTGGCGTTGGGCTTCTGTCGGCCCACTTGGTCGATGGCAGCCTGGATGAGCGACGAGCAGTCGCCGTCTTGCCACGCCACATACACGGCCACACCGACATCGGGAATGGCTTCTTCCGAGGCATGGTAACCGCAGGTGGAGTAGTCCATCGGTACGTAAAGTTCCTTCTTGGGTTTCTTCTGGGCATGAAGGCTCATGCCAGCCAACAGGCATAGCGACAGTATCAGCAATCTCGTCTCTCTCATCGTTTTTAGGTTCTCGGGGTTAACATAAAGCGATATCATGACGCTGAATACAGCATCATACTCGCACCTAGTCGAAATATGGGGTAAAGATACGATTTTTCCGCAATATGGCCAAATCTTGTACCCGCAAACTTCAAAAAGCCATTCTCAGAGATTGTTGCGATACTCACTGGGAGTCATACCCGTCTCGCGCTTGAAAAATTTGCTCAGGGCCGAAGGGCTGGGGAAGTTCAGACGGTAGGCAATCTGTGCCGAGGTTTCGTTGCTATAGGCCAGCCACACCTTGATTTCCTTCACCGCCACCTCGTTGATCCATTCCATCACCGTGCGGCCGCTGGCTTGCTTCACCAGCGTACTTAGGTAGTGGGGTGCCAGACAAAGTTGGTTGGCATAGAAGGGAATGTTGCGCTCCTGGGCGGCATGCTGGCTCACTAAGGTGATAAAACGCTTCAGCATCTCCTCACGGTGGGTGATGGGGCGCAGTGAACTGGAATGGCTGGGCTGGTCCTTGATATAGTATAGCAAACTGTTGAGCAGCATCTTCATGTTCTGCTCGGGAAAGGGCTCGATGTGAGCCATCTTCCACAATAGGTCGAAATGGCGGTACACCATCTCGCGCGACTCTTCGTTCAGGCGCAGGCTGATGAATCCCTCGCCGATGGTGGGCGACGAAGGACTACGGTAGTCGAACGAGATGCAGTCGACCACGAAGTCGGGTGAGTGGCCTTGTTTCTCAACTAGTGTATCGGCCATGAACACCACCACGTCGCCTGCCTCAAACTCATACTCCACCAAGTTGAATGAGTAGTTGGCACGGCCTTGCTTCACAATCACCAACCGGCCTTCCTGCAATCGGTAGGGCTGGGTGCTCAGCAAAAAGTCCTTGCGGGCAAAACTGAAGTCACGTATCATGAAAAAATGGTCGTGCAGAAACACCTCACCATTCTCTTTCCATGAGTCGGTATGACTGTATAGTTGGAGGGATATTGTATCGATGAGCATGGTGCAAAAATAGTCTTTTTTATTGAATTATTGCCAAATAATCAGCATATCTTACAAAAAGGAAAGAATTTCTGCTGTTTAGCTCACTGATTTAGCCTTTTTTGAGATAATTTTGCAACTCGTAATCATTTTGTAATTAATAATGGCTAAAAAATTTATATTATCCCTTTGCTGTATGCTGGCTTCGTATGCAGCCTGGGCAAGAGGACTGATGAGGCTGGCTCCGACACCTTCTCGCGCACCAACAATGTATTCGGTGTGGGCATCGACTATAAATTCTAAATGGTGAGTCCGCATCAACACGCGACTCTCTTCACATACTTACTTGATTCGATATACCTATAATTTATGGGTGCACCTCGCGACGAGGCGCACTCTTTTTTTGAGTATGCAGTGGCACTATCTCATGCTAAACTGGATTGCGATGTGAAAAAAAAACTTGAGGGTTATGATTTTGACAATTATTTCGTACCTTTGCCGAGTCAGAGAAGCAGGAGGACCATTGGTGCTATCGGCTTTGCATGTCAACTGAAAACGAATTTAATAAGGAACAAAGCTTTTTATGAAAAGATTTTTTTCTCTTCTCCTATTAGCTACCCTTTGCCTCACTATGATGGCCCAGGGCAAGCTAACGCCTCAAGCCAAGATGGGCATTATGAGGCATAAGGCAAAAGTGGAGCAACAGACTGCCGCTGCCCGCGCCAAGGGACAGTCGGTGGACGCCCAGCAGCCATCGTGTGTGACTTTGGTGGTGACGGTGTCGGCCAATGACGTGGCAGGAACAGCAAGGCAAATGAAGGCCGTTGGTGCAGAAGTCAAATCGCGTCTGGGACACCAAATTGTAGTGAGCATTCCCGTCGACAGCGTGGATGCCTTACAGCGTATTGAGGGCGTGAAGCGCATCGACAGAGGGCACAAGGGCCGTATGAAAAGTGATGTGACCCGTGTGGAGACGGGTGCCAGCCTGCTCAACGGACCTACATTGCCCGAGGGCGCCACCGCCTATACAGGCAAAGGCGTCACCCTCTGCCTCATCGACGCTGGCTTCGACTTCCAACATCCGGCTTTCAAGGATGCTGAGGGCCGTTCGCGCATCAAGTGTGTCTATAGGTTAGGCGACGAGGGAGGACACAAGTTCACAGTCAACGACCCCGAATTGGGTGAGTATACCTTTCCAGGCTCCGTCTACGATACTCCCGAGCTCATTGCCACGCTGACCACAGACGACAGCAACGAAACTCATGGTACCCATACCGCGGGTATTGCTGCCGGTAGTCTCACGCCCCAAGGCTATGGTGGCATCGCACCCGAGGCCGACCTGGTGCTCATCCCGATGGAGGAAGTTACCATAGAGGGATTCGAGGATATCGACCTTGATGATTATATGGAGTTGGCACTGGCCTTCATCGCCGCCTATGCCGAGCAGACCAGTCAGCCTGTGGTGCTGAGCTGCAGCGGCAATAGCCATTTGGGTCCACATGATGGCACAAGTAGTGTGTGCGAGGCGCTCAACGAACTGTCGCAGACCGTTATCCCTGTCTTCTCGGCAGGTAACGAGGGAGGATATCCCATCCATCTTTACCAGAAATTCTCTGCCGACAAGCTTTCGGTGAAGACCTTGCTCGTTGCCTTGACCGAGGATGAGACGGGTGAGTATGAATACTTCTATCAGCCTGAAGTGATGGGTTTTACCCGTACAGGTGACGAGGTGAGCATACAGTTGGCGCTGAAATCAATCAATCAGTTCACGGGTCGTCTTACCACCGTCTGGACAACAGAGAAATTTACGGCTACACCCGACTGCGAGGAGCAAATCTCTATATTCTCAAGCGACGATGATGCCACACTGGCCAAGTATTTTGAAGGCACGGTGGCTATGCTGGCCACACACGATGAGAATGGCCGCCTTTGTGTAGGTGTCTCTGCCCTAGGTGGTGTGCACAACCTTTATCTATGGGAACTTACCGTGGGGGGCTCCGATGGAACGGAGATTGACCTATGGGACAATATGGTAGGTTTTGGTGGCAAAAACTATCTCGGTCTGCCTAATTATGTGGATGGTGACAGCGAGATGTCGGGAGGCGACTTCACATCTACCGACCGTGTCATCAGCGTGGGTGCCTATTGTGCAAACGAACTGAATCGCAACTGCGATGGCACCGTGACCGACACATCGATGGGCAGCGAAGATGAAGAGCCGTATGTGAAGGATGATATCGCTTGGTTCTCCAGCTATGGCATGACGTTAAATGGTGTTGTACAGCCCACGGTATGCGCTCCAGGTGTGAACGTTGTCTCTTCGGTGAACCACTATTTCTACTCAGATATGACCTATGCCGACAATATGCAGTGGCAAGATTATCCTTATGATGCCGAGAGTGGCACCTCGATGTCGTGTCCCGTCGTGGCTGGCTCCATAGCGCTTTGGATACAGGCTAAGCCCGACATGACGCTCGAAGATGTGTTGGATGTGATGAGCCACACTTCACACACCGATTCCTATACCGATGCCGATACTAAAGGCCGTTGGGGCTTTGGAAAGATTGACACCGCCGCTGGTATCCGCTACATCAACAACGACACAAAGGTCAACCCCAATATCTCCGACCTCATCACAACACCATCCTCTGTCACTTACGACCTGCAGGGTCGCCGTGTCACCCATCGTCCTGCCCCTGGCTTGTATATCAGGGATGGACGGAAAATCGTAATCAAGTAAGCATTTGTCCTGGCTGGATAGATAGGATGACAACAACCATAAAGGGTGCGCCTCAATGCGAGGCGCACCCTTTGTGGTAATACTGACTTTCAGCCAACTACTCGGGCAGGGTGTCCGACAGGGGGTCGAACAGTCCGTCGGCATTGCGGCCCAGGTCGTGCCATCCCACCGTCTGGTGCAGGGTGGGGTTGGTCTGCATGGCGTTCTGGCGCAGGCCGAGGAAGTAATAGGTGGGACGGTACTGGATGGTGAGCGCGGCATCGTTGCCATCGGCGTTCACATCCTTGCGGGCCAGGAAGATGTCATAGAAGTCGGCCAGCTCGCTCACCGTCGTGGTGCTGTAGCCATTGGCGGTGGTGAGGTCCTCGTCGAGGGTGATGGGGGCGGGGCGGTTGCCCTCGGTGGGATCGGTGGTCGACGGGTCGATGCAGTAGAGCACGATCTGGTGGCGCTTCGTGCCGTTGAGGGGTTTCACGCCCAGGTAGTTGCAGGTGTTGCCACCGAAGCCCGTGAGTGCCCATGTCGACTTGATGGCAGCCTGTCCCTCGCCACCGTCGAAGAGCATCCAGCGGTGCATGTCGCCGTAGCGGTTGCCCTCGTAGGCCAGCTCTATCTGGCGCTCGTAGAGGATGGCGGCGAAGAGGCGCTGACGGTCGCCGTCGATGCCTGTGGGCAGACCGTAGTTCTTCTCGGCGGTGTAGCCCACGCGTGCGCGTATCTGGCGCAGGGCGTTCACAGCCTCGTCGAAGTGGCCGGCGCCGCAGGCAGCCTCAGCGAAGTTGAGCAGCACCTCGGCATAGCGCATCGAGATGAGCGGGGCGGCATTCTTCATGAAGCCCTTCGGGTTGCTCTGGCTGTTGATATACTCGTAGAATGGAGCAGTGTGCAGATGGAAGTCGTCGGAGCGCTTGCGCACATAGATGGAGTGGCTGCCACCCTTGTCGGTGGTCTGCGTCAGCAGGTCGGCCCAGTAGCCGTTCGAGGTGGTGACCTTGTCGAGGTCGTCCTCATTGTCGTTCCACATGTAGCTCCACAGTGAGTAGTCGCGGCCCGAAGTGTAGACTTCGGTGGGGATGATGCCATTGAGCGATGCATCGGTGAGGCTAACGCCTCCCTCGTTCCACTCCCATTTCACACCAGGGAAGGCGAAGGTGCGGTAGAAGCGTGGGTCGCGGTTGAGCCAGAACTTGAGCTTGTCGTAGCGGATGCTGCTCTCGCCAGGTTTCAGACCATCGGCCCTGGGGAAGAGGTCCACCATCTCGGCCGTAGGGGTATAGCCGCCGCCACCATTGGTGTTGCGCGGACGGATGCTGTGCTCCCAGCGGTTGTACTTGCCGTAGTCGGGTTGGCCCGACACATTGTCCTTCGTGTTGTGCAAGGTGATGAACACGGCCTCGTTCACGCTGCCGTCGCTGCCGGTATAGTCGGTCCAGATGCGGGCCCAGTTGGCACCGTTGTTCTCGCCACCATTGCCGGCATAGGCCAAGCCGAAACCACCAGCGGTGAGCTTTTCAATGGCAGCACGGTTGGCCTCGTAGGCTTTCTCCCAGCGTGATGGGTCATCGGCGCGGTTGAACACCGGACTGGCATAGTAGAGCAGCATCTTGCCGAGCATGGCTTGGGCAAGGCCTGAAGTGATGCGGCCGAAGTCGTTGGCCTCATTGGGCCAGCGGGCGGGCAGCATCGAGGCGGCACGCTCAAAGTCGGCGCACACGAAATCCACACAGTCCTTGGTGGTCTGGCGCGGCACGATGAGGTCGGAACCATCACCGTCAGAACCCAGGATGGGGTCTTGCACATGGTCGATGATGGGCACACCGCCATAAATGGTCACCAGATGGTAGTACATATAGCCACGGAAGAAGTAGGCCTGTCCGAGCAGCAAGTTCTTCTCCTCGTCGGTAAGCGACGACTTCTCCACGTTCTCTATCACGTCGTTGCAGTTGCGGATATGGCCCCACGGACTGTATACGTCGTTGGCCACGTAGAAGAAGTCGAAGTTGCTGCCCGTGAAGCTGTAGGTGATTTCCTCCTCGGGATTCACGAAGATGGAGAACCCGCCATACTCCTCGGTGCTCTTCGACCACTTGTCGGGATTGCCCACAGGGGTCCAGTCGTTGGGCTTGTTGGTGCCGTTGCCATCACCACCATCCGATACGGGCAACAGCCAGTAGTAGATGTTGTTCAGACGCTCCTGGGCACCATTGAAGTCGCTGTAGACCGTAGTCTGGTTGAAGTTGCCGTAGTTCTTCTTCTCCTCCAGGAACTCGTCGCTGCAAGCCGCCAGGCTCATCAGGACGGTCGACAATACCAAGGCTTTGCCTATTATATTCTTGTTTTTCATCTTGATAGTCCTCATTTTTGGTTAGAATGATACGTTGATACCCATGGTGTACTTGCGCAGGTTGGGATAACGGCCATAGTTGCCGCCCCATGATGCCCAGCTCTTGTCGGGGTAGTTGTTGATGAAATTGAGGGCGTTCTGAACGGTGAGGTTCAGACGTACGTTGCTGATGCCGATGTGCTTCACCCAGCTCTTGGGTAAGGTGTAGGCCAGTGTCACGTTGCGGAGGGTGATGGCCGTGGCGTCGATCAGCCAGAAGGAGGATGCAGCGGCGTTAACGTTGCTGTAGCGCATGTTGGGCATCGAGGCGGCCAGGTTGACAGGCACGGTGATGTTGCCATTGGCGTCGTAGATGTCCTGGTAGTTGAACATGTCGCTGAAAGCAGAGGGCATGTTCACATACTCATAACTGCCGTAGTTGCTGTTGGCGGCATTGCGGAAGTCGGTGTTCACGAGCATCTTGGCTCCCCATCCTGCCGAGAGCTGGGCCTGCAGCGAGAGACTCTTGTAGGTGGCACCGAGGTTGAGGGTGCAGCCGTAGGGGTTGCTCGAGTATTCCGACAGGCGGATGAAGTCGTTGCCGGCGGTAATCTTGCCGTCTTTGGCGGCATAGGTGCCGTCGCCATTGTTGTCGCCGTGGATGTCCTCGTAGATGAGCATACCCGGACGTACCTCGCTCTTCGTCATACCTAGATACTCGGTGATGTTGTTCTTGGCGAAGTATTCCTCAATGTCTTGGTAGCTGCGGAACATGCCGAGGCATTTGAAGCCCCAGAGACCACGGTCGGTACGCTCGCCATAGACCATGTCGTCGTATTCGGGAATGGCCTGGAAGTTGGTCTTCAGCATCTTGTTGTCGCTGAAACCGGTAGAGAGCTTGATGTTGTATTTGAAGTCCTTGCCGATCTTGTCGCGCCAGCCGAGGTTCAACTCCCATCCCCAGGCGTCGAGCTCACCATAGTTCTCAGGGGTGGCCTGCGTACCCACGGTGGTGGGGAACTGTGAGGTTCCGGTGCGGGTGGCGAAGAGCTCACGGCCCCGGTCATAATAGTAGTTGAAGTCGACGGTCAGACGGTCGCGCAGGAAGTGGGCGTCGATACCGAAGTTGGTCTTGTAGGTCTTGTCCCAGTGCACGTCGCTGTTCACACCGGCCTTGGGCATGATTAGAGCGTAGCCCACGTCGCTGTTGATGCCGCTGGTACCGAAGATGGCACCCTTGGCGGCGTTGCGCTCATAGAGCTGGGTCCAGAGCCAGGCGCGGATGTTGTCGCGGCCCATCAGACCCCATGAGGCACGCAGCTTCAGGAAGTCAATCCATTTCACTTTGTCCTGGAACCATTTCTCCTCTGATACCACCCATCCGGCACTCACCGAGGGGAATTTGCCCCAGTAGTTCTTCGGGGCAAACTTGGTGGAGGCGTCGGCACGGAAGAGAAACTCGAAGAGATACTTGCTGGCGTAGGCATAGTTGAAACGGCCCACATAGGAGAGCATACCGCTCTCGCTGCGTCCGAACGACACGTCCTTGTCGCCTGTTCCCGAACTCGACTGTTCGTCCTGATAGGCGATGAGGTCGGTGATGCTGCCGTAGAGGGGCTCGGCCCATGCCTCGGTCTTCTCCAGAGAGAAAAGGCCGCTTACATCGTGTTGGCCGAACTTACGGGCATATTGCAGGGTGAGGTTGTACTGGTAGCTGTCGCTGCGGCTCATATTGCGGCTCAGCATACCGCCGTTGCTCACCAGTCGCAGTACGCTCATTGTATTGTCGTTGTAGACGGCATCGGGACCTGTGTAGAGGTGGTTGCCAGAACCAGTGCGGTCGAGCATGCGGTAGACATCCTGGATGGTCTGCACGGTGTTGGTCTTCGAGTTGCTGATGCTCTTCGAATAGGATATTTTGGCCGAGAGACCCTTCAAAGGCTTGATCCAGTCGAAGTCGAGCTCAATGCTGCCGTTGATGTTCAGGTTGTTGGTAAGGTTCTGCACATGGTCGCTGTGGTTCTGCACTGCAGCGAAGTTGTAGAGCTGGGTGGCACTGGTGGGGATGCCGTTCTCCATGCCGCTGTAGACCAGGGGATATTCACCCACATAGTCGGGCACGAAGGGCAGGTGGGTCATCAGCCAGCGATAGTCGTAGTCGGTACCACCACCCTGCGGGGTAGTAGAGTTGGTGCGCTCGCCCCAGTCACCGCTCACTTGGAGCACGGTCTTCACGTGCTGGCCTATCTTGGCATTGATGCCGGCACGGAAGTTCCAACGGTCGTAGTCGAGGCGGCCGATGTTACCATCTTGGGTGAAGTACGACACGCCTGCAAAGTAGGTGGCTTTCTCGGTACCGCCGTTGATGTTGATGTTATGACGCTGGGTGAGGGCTGCCTTCCACTCCTTGTCGAGCAGGTCGAAGTTCAGACTGCGGGCTGCCTCCATCTCGTCGAGTTGGAACAGTTGAGTGCGCAACTCAATGTTGTCTTGCGTCGAGGTGTTGGCGGCACGCATCGTATTATATACCTTCATATAATCGTAGGAGTTCAGCATCTTCGGGGTGTAGAGGGCGTCGGTCCAACCGAGCTGTCCGGAGTAGCTGATCTTTGGGGCTCCGCTCTCGCCTTGCTTCGTTTTCACCAATACCACACCATAGGCGGCACGGGCACCATAGACGGCGGCAGAGGCATCCTTCAGCACGGTGATGCTCTCTACCTCACTGGCGTCAAGATTGTTGAAGGCCGTTTCAGTCGAGATGAAGCCGTCGATGACGTAGAGTGGGGTGGGGTCGGGGTCACCACCACGGGTGGCATCGGGGGTGGTGGTTTTCGCCATCACGTCGCTCTGGCGGATGTTGAGCGAGGGACTCTCACCGGGGCGGCTGCCGCCGGGGTTCACGCTCACGCCGTTGAACATACCCACGAGGGCATCGCCGAGGTTGCCCACCGAGAGGTCTTGGATCTCTTTGGGCGAGAGGGTCTCCACGGCACCGGTCACATTCTTCATCTTCTGCACGCCGTAACCCACGACAACCACTTCTTCCAGACTCTGGAGGTCTTCTTGCAGTTGCACTGTGCCGCCGGGCTTCACGGTCTGGGTCAGGTAACCGATATAGGAGATGGTGATTTTGGCATTCGAGGGAACAGATATCTCATAGTTTCCGTCAAGGTCGGTCACGGTACCGCCGCTCTTGTCGCCCACCACTTGGATGGTGGCGCCGATAACGGGCTCACCGTTCTCGTCGAGCACCGTACCCTTCACCGTCTTGTTCTGTGCGCACACCGACAAAGGTGCGAGCAGCAGGGCCATGCCCATGCATAAACTGATGATGAGTCTTCTTTTCATATCGTTTTTTCTTTTTTCGTTCAACATGGGATAGGGTTATTTCAGCCAACGGGGATCGCCGGTCTTACGAGCCACTTGCTCTGCACCAGTCGGGGTGAAGTTGCCATTGGCGGCATCCACGAAGGCGGGGTCGGTCTGCAGGGCGTTGTTGCTAGTGTCATACTGGTTGGTAGAGAATCCTTCGGTCTCAGGGGCGCCGTCAAACCAATAGGTGTTGTAGCCGAAGATGTTGACAGCAGAAGTGCTGATACGGCCTGTCAGACGGCGGGGCACCTGACCGTTTCCGCAGTCTACGAAGATGTTGCTCACAATTTGGTAGTTAGAGGTGTTGCGGCCGTCGAATCCGCTGTGGTTGGCCATCTGTCCGGTCTTGGCGATGTTGTAGAACGTACAGTTCATCAGGTTGATGGAGTTGGTCAGATAGCCGGCACGGTCGCAACGGCATGAGTTGTTGTAGCGGATGAAATACTGCACGGGATTGCTGTTGGCACACCAGAACGTGCTGTTGGTAGCGGTGAAGTCGTTGATGAAGCCGCCACCATCATAAATCTGGAAGTAGGCGGTGCTGCTCATCTTGTCGTCGGGAGTGAACTTCACCAGCGAGTTGGAGATGGAGAACGTCTTCACGCAGTATTTCACCTTGTTGTCGAACATGAAGGTGCGCACCACGTTGTTGATGGTACAGTTCTGGAAACTCACCGGGTCCACAATCTGGTAGTAACTGTTATGGTCGGCATCCAGAATCGAGGGGTCGGGCTCGGCGCTCAACGCCAGGACGGGCTGAGTGGAGGCTCCGCACTCGAAGGTGATGTATTTGGCCTTGAAACCGCTGCAGGTGGCCAGTCCGCCTTCTACGCCATAAGTGATGGTGGCGTTGTTGGCCTTGCTGCTGGTGCGCAGCGTGACGGTGAACTTGCCAAAGTCGAGTACCTGCGACACGGTGTAGTGGCCTCCGGGAGTGAGGTCGAAGGTCAGGTTCTGGCCCTTGGCACTCTCAGGGATGGGGTTCTGTACAAACCATTCATAGAGGTCTCCCTCGGGGATGGCAGCAAAGGAGGCCTCGAACGTGTTGAACAGTTTTTCCGTGGCTTGGACGGCGGCGGTGTTGTTCAGCTTCTCGTTGCCCAAGGTGCGGATAGCGAGCCTGTAGTTCACGTCTTCCTCACGGCTGGTGGTAAGCGAGCAGCCATCCACCGTAGTGTTGACCAACGGGGTATTGGGGTCGCTCAGGTCGTAGAGCACCACTTCATAGCCCCCGGCGCCATATACCACTGGCCAGGCGATGGTCATCTGGTCGCCGTCGGTGTTGGGCGTGATGGTGATGTCGCCTTCTGCCGGTGATGCCAGTTGGGTGTTTCTCACGTCACTCTCGAAAGTGTCGTTCCCATCATAGGTATCGGCACAGGAGGTCATCAGCCAGGCGCCCACGACAACCGTGGCAAGAGCGCATAGCTTCTTGCTTGATACAAATGAGAATTTGTTCATAAAATAGTTATTAAGTTATACATGTATAATTCGAATCTATTATGAAGACGTGAGCGGGTGGGCTTTGTAATCAGGACGGTACAAAGAAAATAGTGTGGCTGCCTGATACAAAAAAAGGGTGCGCTCCTTTTTTGGAGCACACCCCTATGGGTTGATGGAAACTCACGGTGGAATTTCCCGAAAAGGTCGGTTTAGCGGTTCACGAACTTCTTGCCGTTCTTGATGAGGATACCCTTGGTGTTGGGCGATACGCGCTGGCCTGCAAGGTTGTAGACCGGAGCGTTGGCATCGTCAACGGTGGTGGTCAGGTCGCTGATGGCATCAGCAAGCCAGCGTGGGTCGCCGGTCTGCTTGGCCAACTGCTCCTCACCCTTCGGGGTGAAGTCGCCATTGGCGGGATCGGTGAGCTGCGGATCCGACTGGATGGCAGTGCCGCTGTTGTCGTAGTTGCCAGTGTCCTCGGCAGCGCCGTTGAACCAGTAGGTGTTGTCCTCGAAGGTGGCGGTAGCCTGGTTGTCACGTCCACCCAGATAGCGGCGGCAAATCTGGCCACTACCGCAGTCAACGAAGATGTTCTTCTTCATCACCCAGAAGGAGGTGTTGCGTCCGGCGAAGCCGCTGTAGTTGCCCCACTGGCCTTCCTTGGCCACGTTGTAGAATGTGTTGTTCTCGTAGTTGATGCTATTGCCCTCTTCTTTGAATCCAGCGCGGTCGCAGCGGCCGGAGTTGTTGTAGCGCACGAAGTAGTCCTGGTCGGCACCCTTGTTGTAGAAGGTGCTGTTCTTCACGGTCAGGTTGTTGATGAAGCCCTGCTTGCTGAAGTCGAAGACGGTCTTCTTCGAGCTGGCGTTGAGCGACACCACGCAGTTGTCTACCAACATGTTGTGTACGCAGTACTTCACGTTGTTGTCGTTGATGATCTGGCTCACATTGCTGAGGTTGCTGTTCGAGATTTCGATGTTCTCGATGATATAGTAACCGCCCTCGGCATTGATACTCGACTCAATAGGAGTCTCGTTGAGTTTGATGAGAGGTTCGCTGGTGGCGGCTGCATCGATGTCGACGTTCTTCAGAATCAGGTCGGATTTGGGTGAAAAATATGATCCGGATGCCATCTTGATTTTGGCGTTGGCACCTTCCACACCATTGATGATGAGGGAAGGACTGTTAATCGGTCCTGACATGGTGTATTCCTTGTCGGCTTCCAGATTGAGGATGACGGGAGTCTCAGAATGCACACTTACCATCACAGTCAGGTCGTTGCCCTGTGGACCGGGCTCGTCACCAGTGTTGAAGTCAAAGCCGCCAAAGCCCACCTGCGAGCTGTCCTGGAACAGCCAGTAGCTCTTGCCTGCTTCCACGTCGAAGGTAATCCAGCCCCAGAAGGCCTGGTTGCCGCCGGCGATGATGTAGGGACCATAGAGGGGGTCTTTCTCGGTGTAGATGATGGTGCCGTCGGGCTGCTCCTCAGCCACGCACTGCACGGCTTTGTGGATGGAGTCAATCTGCTCGGGAGTGAAGTAGATCTGGTACTGCTCCCAAACGGGGTTGCCCTGGTTGTCGAGTTTCTGCTCACCGGTCTCGGGGTCGATGACGGGAGTGGTGGAGTTGGCGCGCTGACCGTTGATGTAGCCCTCGGCCTGGTATTTCACGGCCTCTTTGGTGGCGTCGTCAATCACATAGGTGTGGCGGTTGCCCTTGTTGGCCCAAATCTGCACCTTCAGTTTGCCGCTCACCTTCGGGGTGAACTTGTAGTAGAGTCCTACGAGAGGCATGACCTGGCCACCGGGCACATAGTACTCGTACTGGGCCCTGTACTTGCCAGTGGGCTCACCGTCGGTGTACACTTCCTCGCAGAACATCTTCACGTAGGGGTTACCGGTTCCCATTGCAAAGTAGAGCTTGGTGCCCTGGCCGTCGTTGATGTCGAGCTTGTTGTTGCCGTTCTTCCACTGGATGGGGTTCCATGAGCCTACCGAGGCAATCTCGTAGGTGTGGTTTTCCTCGCTGATTACGGCACCGGGAGTAAGGTCCTGGCCCAGGTTCAAGGTTGGGTCATCAGGGTCTTTCTTGTCGGCGATGGTGGCGCCACCTACGGCCTCGAGGGTCATGTTGGTGGTGTTGATGGTGACAATCGACTTGCCATCGGCCACGTTGGTGGCATTGTTGCTCTCGTCGATGACGGCGGCAAACTCGGGTGCGAGCGTGATGTTGTCGCCATCCACGATGATAGCCTTGTAGCTTTCGGTTTGTGCATTCACTCCCATGGCGATGAGAGCTGCAGCGATTAGAGTAAAGATTTTCTTCATGCTGTTATAGATTTGGATTAGTAAATATTTGTAGTTGCTTGTCGAGAGGGTAGTACCTTTTTTACTCAAGGTACGTGCTTTATGGTGGTGCCAAAGTTAATTCTTTTTTCCCAACATATTATCGGATGTCGACGTTTTTATAAATAATTAACGCACAATAATGCGAAATGTAACGATACTAAAGTGGAAAAAATGTCTTGATGGTGAACTATTTAATAAAAGAGGTATGATCTCTACCCATTTCTCTAAAAATCACGCTATTCTTTTGTTCCGAAGTCTTGTTGCTGTCGCTCCACTTCCTCGAGCGATTTGCGGCGTTCTTCCTCGCTCATGCCGACCTTGGTGGGCGATGGCTGAAGAGAGACGTTGCTCCTTACGGCCTTTTCTTTCAACAGTCGCTCGTCATAGCACATCTTTCCTTCGTAAGGACGGCTGTGGATGACGAGGGTGTCGGCAATGGGGGCATGGGTGCCCTCGAAGGTGCAATGGGCAATGACGCGTATCTCGCCTGCCTGATGGGTGCTGCGGACGAGGACGGGAGCGCTGCCCCATTCCACGGCGCGGGGGTTGGCCTGGTTGCTGTCATCGCCGATGATGGTACCCTCGCCCTCCACGCAGAACGTGATATGCTCACGGGCCATGCGGCGCACATTGCCGTTGTCGTCGGTAATCTCGGCCACCACCACGATGAAGTCGCTGCCGTCGGCCACGAGGGGCTTGCCCATCTCATCGGCCACGAGCCGTATCTTCGTACTGCGGCGCGAGGGCATCTTCTTCTCCTGGCACACCACTTTGCCACCGATGATACCCTCTGCCACGAGCGACACGTTCTGCCACGAGCGTTTGGTGTAACTCTGTTCGCGGGCTGCCCAGAAGTCCCAGAAGTCCTTGAACACCACGGGCACATTGGGAATGCCCTCGGCCTCGTGGCGCACGGGCAGGGTGGCCACCTTCGCTCCGTTGAGGGCGGTGAGGCGTACACTGTCGCAGTTGCTGAACACCACGACGTCGGCATCCGAGAAGGGGGTGAGCTCATGAGCGATAAAGACCATCGGCTCGCCTTCTACGGTGGGGTTGGGAAGGGTCACACCGGGTGCCTGGCGCTGTGAGCGGAACATCTCGAAAGCATATTTCTTCTGGCGGAAAGCATCGTAGATGCCACCAAGGTAGGCATCGGGATGATAGCCGCGCTGATGGTCGAAGGGATGCCACTGGCAACCGCCGATGAACTGTCGCTGTCCACGGAACATCATGCCATAGGTGTCGGCGAGTGAGAGGGCCGCCACAATCATAGGGCGCTCGCCCCAGTTGCGGGCGGCACGGTTGATGGCATTGTGGGCATACCAGTCGTCCACATACTCGCCCCATTCGCGGGTGAAGATGCACTTGTCGGTGTCGAGTTTCTGCTGCCCGATGTTGTAGGCCCAGTCGTAGAGCACGTCGTAGTTGTCTTTCACGCCTTCCGAGTTAAGGTCGGCGGCGGCCACTGGCCGGCCAGGATAGGGAAACTCCTCACGGGTGATGTTCAGAGCCTCGAGCGAGAAGTCCTTGGGGTAACGGGTCTCGTTGAGAATGGGCTCCCACATCAGTACACAGGGATGGTTGCGGTCGCGGCGGATGATGTCACGGGTGTTCTGGTGCACCTTCTCGGCCCATCCCGGGTCTTTGTTCCAATACTGCCAGCCGGGGGTGGGCACGATGATGAAGATGCCTAGTTCGTCGCAGGCATCCATAAACGAGGGGTCCTGTGGGTAGTGGGCGGCACGGATGATGGTCATGCCGGCATCTTTCAGGCGCTTCACATCGCGCCACTGCTGACTGTTGGGCAGGGCATTGCCCACATAGGCGAAGTCTTGGTGACGATTGCCGCCCACCATCTGGTGGTAGGGCTTGCCGTTGAGCCAGAAGCCGTCCATGCCCCTGAACTCGGCCTTGCGGATGCCCATCCTCACCATGCCTCCGTCGGTGCAACGCTTACCGTCGAGCACCCTCACCTCCACATCGTAGAGATAGGGGTCTTCGGGCGACCACAGGTGGGGATTCTTCAGGGTGGTCTTGAGTTCGGCGCAGCACATCAGTCCTGAGAGGTTGGCAGGCAGGCTCACCCGCTGTCTGATGGTCTGCACCACCTTGCCGTCGCGGTCCTTGATGCGGGCCTCGATAGTCGACTGGGGCGACCGCTCGCTGTTGTTGCACACTTCGACGTTGACGAATACATCGGCGCTTTTCTCGCTGATGTTGTCGTAGTGAAGGAACACTCCGCCACCGGCCACGTCGTTGCGCTCCAGGGCATCGGTGATATGCAAGTCCGACTTGCCGATGAGCCACACGTCGCGGTACATCCCGCCGTGGTAGGAGAAGTCGAGTTGTGACTGCTTCTTTCCTGGAGGATAGTTCTTGTCGTCGCTGTTGTCGGCTTTCATGGCGATGAGGCAGGTGTCACCGGCTTTCACATCCAGTTCGGAAAGGTCGACGATGATAGGCAGGTAGCCACCCTCATGCTCTTTCACCTTCCGTCCGTTCACAAACACTTGTTGCTTGCCCATCACGGCCTCGAAGTGCACGGTGATGCTCTTGTCTTCCATATCGGCAGGCACGGTGAAGCGCTTGCGATACCAGCAGACGCCTTGGTAGTTGCGGCCACCGCTTACCTCTGAGGGGTCGAGGCGCACGGGGTGTGGCGCGCACACCACTTCCCACGATGAGTCGTCGAACAACAGGCTCTCGGCATTGGGGGCGTCTCCCAGATGGAAACGCCATCCCTCGTTGAAGTTGTAAACGATGCGTCCGCTATTCTCCAGCGGGTAGAATCCTGCCACGGATGTCTGTTGGGCGGCTGCTCCCAGGGCAAGGCACAATAAGACTGCCAATAGGATGGTTTTTCTCATGATAGTTGTGAGGTTTTTCCGGGTTATCTGGTTTTTTATCGAAGTTTCGTGTTGGCTATTGTAATGTCTGAACTCCTGAACTCGTGAACTTCTGAACTCCTTAAATAAATTATTCTTCCAAAGTGAGTTCCACATGCTTCACACGCAGTCGGCGCCAGGTATACACCACATGCAGATGACCGTCGCGGCTCTGGATAATCGAGGGATAGGAGTATTGCGATACCGGACTGTCCTCCAATGTGATCCAGTGGCGCCAATGCACGCCATCGTCGCTGCGTAAGATGGAGAGTGGGGTTCGTGCGCCTTTCTCCTTCGTAGGCTCGATGGGCCAGTCGTTGCATATGAGTGCGTAACCACCATCTTTCAGACTCACGGCATCCAGTCCGCTATTGTTGTTGGGCACGTCGCAGAGTTCAAGTTTGCTCCATGTCTCTCCATTGTCGCTGCTGTAGGTCACACCCACCTGTCGGCTACGCGTACGGCAGAGGGCTTTCAGCCTGCCGTCGGGCAGGACGATGATGCTGGGCTGGATGGCTTTCACGCCAGGGTCGCTTTCCACAAAGGGGGTGCGGCGCCAGGTCTTGCCCATGTCGTCGCTATACTCGAAATACACCTTCCAACCATCGCGCTCGTCGCTGGTGGGCGATATCAGGCGGCCTTTGTTCAGGATGGGCTTGTTCTTGATGGGACCATAGAGACTGTCGGGCAGTTGCTCGCGCTTGCTCCAGGTCTTTCCACCGTCTTTCGACCTTGCCATCCATCCCTTCCATCCGGCCACATTCGGACCAATTTTGAAGTAGAGTTGCAGCTCACCACTGGGTGTCTCGAAGAGCACGGGGTTCCAGCAGGCTTCGCGGTAGTCGGGTGCGAACACGCCATCGGCCACCAGTTGTGGCTCGGTCCAATGGCTGCTGCCTTTGGGTTTCCGACTCACCCAGATGCATACGTCGGGGTTGCGCTCCCTCGTGCCGCCGAAGTAGGTGGCCACCAGGTCGCCCTTTTTCGTCTCCACGATGCTGGCGGAGTGGCACTGGGGGAAGGAGGCTGTCTTGTAGAGGAACTCGTCGACCACCACTTGCTTTCCGCGCTGGGGCAGTGGACAGGTCAGGTCGTGACTGCCTGAGCCCAGCGTGCGTGTCGACAGGTCGGGCATCCTCAGTTCGGCGGTGGTATTGGCGGGTATCTCAACATGCCATTGCAGCTGTCCGTTGTCTTTCTTCCATCGGCTCACAATCTTCCCGTAGATGCTCTGGTAGCTGGCGTCGATGTCGTCTACCTCGTCTACGCTGAAGTCGGGGGCAAGCACGATTTTCTTGTATCCATTCTCTTTGGGCGTGATGCCGGCCAGACACTCATAGAGCCACGAGACGAGGTCGCCCAGGAGCATCACGTGATTGCCGCTGTTCATCTTCGGACTGGCAGTGTCGCCGTTCCATAGTTCCCAGATGGTGGTGGCACCATGCTCTGCCATGTAGCCCCATGAGGGATAACTCTTGTTGGTGGCCAGCAGCCAGGCGATGTCGGTGCGGCCCATCTGGGTGAGGGCGTGCATCAGCCATCCTATGCCGATGACGCCACACGACACATGCCCGTTGTTGTCGGTGATGATGTTCTTGATGATGTTCTTCTCCACCTCGCCGCGCACATAGTCGTCGGGTGTCATGCCGAAGACGAGGGGGAGCAGGTTGGCGGTCACGGTGTTGTTGCCATAGAAGGTACTGTCGGGGTAGAGCAGGTGGCCGGGCACGGTGGTGGTGCCTTCGTTGCGGGTAAGGAACCGTTGGTTGAAGGCATTCTTCGAGAGCGTGGCCTCGTCGGTGAAATAACGGACGTCGGTATCATATCCCAGCAGACGGGCAAACTCGCTCATCATCAGGCACACTTTATAGTAATATGCGGTGGAGATGAGTGTGCCGTCGGTCTGACGGGCGGGGTCCTCGCTGTGGATGAGTTCCTCGCTCTCGGGGGGCACGCACCAGTCGCCATAGCGGTCGGTGGTGATGAGTCCGTCTTCACCATACTGGGTCTTCAGGTGCTCCATCCATCGTTTCACGTTGGGGTAGAACTTCCGTAGGGGTGCCTCGTCGCCATATTGCTGGAGCAGCATATCGAGTCCCATCACCAGGGCGGCGGGCCATGTCACGTTGTCGGAATAGTAGTTCCAGAAAGCGGGAGCCACGTCGGGGATGCAGCCGTCCTCGCGCTGTGCCTCGCAGATGTCGCGCATCCACTTGGCATAGAGGTTGGCGTTGTCGAAGACATAGGCCTCGCCATAGCAGCCGCGGGTGCGGTCGCCGAGCCAGGGCTGGCGCTCGTCGCGTTGCGGACAGTCAACAGGCAGTCCCTTGTAATTGCTCAGGATACCCCACCAGGCATTTTGATACACTTGGTTGAGCGTGGTGTTGCTGGTGGACATCATTCCGGTGCTACGCATCTCGTCGGATACCACCTCGCCCATGAAGTCGCTCAGGCTGGCGTCACCCAGTCCGCTGATCTCGGCATAGCGGAATCCGTGGTAGACGAAGGTGGGATGCCACCAGGTGCCTTGTTCCTGTCCGTTGGCATAGTAGCGGTCGGTGCTCCAGGCATGACGGAGATTCTCTGTCCAGATGTTTCCTGTAGAGTCGAGTCGTTCGGCAAAACGGATAACCACGCTGTCGCCCGGATGCAGGCGGCCCATTCTCACTTTCAGCCATCCTGCCATGTTCTGTCCCATATCGAGCACTACTTTTCCGTCTTTCTTCGTGATGGCCACAGGTGTCACCTGTCTGATGACTTTCATGTTGGGGGCCATCGCTCCGCGAAGGGTGCCCAGGGGAATGGCGGTGCGCTCGGCTTTCATCCATCGGCTGTCGTCGAAGCCAGAGCGGGTCCATCCGTCCCACACCTTGCGGGCGTCATAGACCTCTCCGTCGTACTCGTTGTTCGAGCGTATGGCTCCATCGGCATTCAGCCGCCATTTCTCGTCGGTGGAGATGGTCTTGGTCGAGCCATCGGTAAAAACCACGACAAGGTTCAGGCGCAGGGTGGGGTAGCCGAAACGGGTGATTTTGTAGGGCTTCTTGTTCTGCTGCATCGTGTAGTAGCGGCCATTGCCCAGTACCACGCCGATGGCGTTGTCGCTGCCAAGCAGTGAGGTCACGTCATAGCCGTTGTAGAGCACGGTGCGGCGATAGTCGGTGGGAGCAGGTGCGAGCACATCGTCGCCCACACGCTGGCCATTGATGTAGGCTTCATACATGCCCAGTCCGCTGATGTAGAGGGTGGCATGGCGCACCTCCTTGTCGAGCGTGAACTCCTGGCGCAGGTAGCGGGCGCTCAACTGGCTGTGCTCTTCTTCCACGTCCCAGGGCATGGCATGGTCGTAGCCTATCCATCGCCCCTTCCAGTCGGCCTCTGCCAACAGCCCCACGTTCCACATGGCGGTCTCGCTCCAGTCGCTGTCACCCTGGGTGGTGCTCACCTTCACGCGCCAATAGCAGCGGGTATTGCTGCGCAGGCGCTTACCGTCGTACTTTACCCATTGCGACTGGTCGGTCTGCAGCGTGGCGTCCCAGAGGTCTCCTTCTAGCACTTGGGCCTTTTCAGGGGTCGACGACACAATCAGGTGGCAGGAGGTCTGCATCACGTTGGTCACTCCGGCGTCGGCACAGATGACCCATCCCAGACGTGGGGTAGGGGTGTCGATACTCATCGGGTTGGTCATCAACTCGGTGCGCAGGTCGCCCACATGAATGGGGGGGAGTTTCTTCTTGGCTGCCATGGCCGCGAGGACCGCGAGGCACAGCAGCATGCAGGTCATCGTTCGTCTTACCATTTCTCTTCTAGTTTGGTGGCGTTCTTGTCGATATACTGTTTCTGACTGTCGATGGCAATCAGCACGCGGTCGCTGCCGCGAAGGTAGGCTCCGTCAAGGGTGAACTCCGTGACTTTGCTCTCATACTCGCCCAGATAGGCGAGGGTGCCGTCGGCAGGGTTTATCATCCACACGTTCTTCTTCGTGCCCGAGATTTTCGTCAGGTCTATCTGCATGGGCTTGCCACTATAGTTGTAGGCCAGCAGGTAGTCGTTGCCACGGGTGGCTATCACACGGTCGTAGCGCTCGCCGTTGGTGCCGGCCACAATGCTTTGGTCGGCCACGCGGTCGGTGAAGGGCAGGGCGAGCATCAGCCATTTCAGGTAGCGCATCTGCTGGTAGCCAGGGTCTTTCATGGCGTCCCACCAGGCTTTCTCTGCGCCAAACGAGGCGAGCACGCCGGGGCGCATGAACTGCATGATGCTGTTGTGACCGTAGGTGTGGCCGAAACATCCGGCAAACACGGCCCAGTAGGCATAGCGGCGCACGTCGTAGTCCTGCCAGCGTGGAGCGGAGAAATCGTGCAGTCCTTGCGGGATGTCCTCATAGGAGGGCTCACCGTCGATGACGGGATGCAAGGGCTGCCGCTCCTGACTCATCTCCACATAGCGCCAGTTGTCTTCCTCGGTGTTGTCCTTGATGGTGTAGTCGCCGTCGCCATTGCGCTGGCCGTAGCGACGGTGTCCGCTCTGGAACATGTTGAAGTCGAGCCACTCACGGTCGTTGTACCACCATGCGCTGGTGGTGCGCCCACGGGGATGGAAGGTCATCACATGACCTGGGTCAGCCTTCTTGATGGCGCGTGCCAGGGCATCCCACGAGGCCGTGCCTTTGTCACCCATGATGTCACCGCCTATCATCCAAATGATATTGGGCTTGTCCTTGTAACGCTCGCCCAAAAACTTGCCGTATTTGGCGGCTTTCTTCTCGTCCATCTTCCCTATCATCGACCCCCAGATGCAGTCCATGGCGATGTAGATGCCGTTGGCGGCAGCCATGTCGACGATGTAGTCGAGATGGTCCCAGTAGCCATAGTCTCCCTCGCGGGTGAATCTGGCGAAGTCGAAACTCTCGTCGTTGGCCTGGGCACCATAGATGTTGAAGGTGGGGATGGCATTGAGTACTTGTATCTGTTCTACGTTGTAGCCCATCTCGCGCTCACGTGTGAGGTAGTATTCCACTTCGTCGCGGTTGAGCCGTTCGGGCATCAGCCACGAGGTGTTGCCGAGCCAGAAGAAAGGAGTGCCGTTCTCGTGCACGAGGTAGAGGTGGTTGGCCGATACGGTGAGGCGGCCGTTCTCCCATGGTTTGTAGACCTTGGCGGCCTGGAGTGTGGCGCAACAGGCCACCAGCAGCAGGATAAGGAAGGGTTTTCTCATAAATCTATTGTGTTTCTTTTGAATATTCGTAGGTGATAGGGTGGGGTTAGCGGGTAGTGGCGCTGGAGAGATTGATGGCGATGCCTTTCTTCGTCTTGATCTCATATTCGTAGTAGGCTCCCGCTTTCTTGCCTTTGTGCTTCAGGGGTGTTGCGGTGCGGAGGCGCAATGTCCCGCCATTGGCTGGAATAATGGTGGCACGTTGCAGCCGGCCACCGCTCCATTCCATCGTCACCTCGTAGCCGCCACGGGCCTTCAGTCCGCTCACTTTGCCTTCTCGCCATGCGTCGGGGAGAGCGGGCAACAGATGCACGTACCCGTCATGGCTCTGCAGCAGCATCTCGGCAATGCCCGCGGCACAACCGAAGTTGCCGTCAATCTGGAAGGGGGGATGGGCATCGAGGAGGTTGGAGTAGGTGCCGCCCTTTTTCTTCTCAGTGCGCACCAGGGTGAGTTGGTCGCCAATGAGTTTCAGGGCGTGGTTGCCATCGAGCAGGCGGGCCCAGAGGCACACTTTCCATCCCATACTCCATCCCGTGGAGGGGTCGCCGCGGTGCTCGAGAGAGGTCTTTGCGGCGGTCGCCAGTTGGGGTGTGCCAAGTGGTGTAATCTGGTTGCTGGGGTAGAGGGCATAGAGATGTGACACATGACGGTGGTTGTCATCGGGATTGTCCCAGTCGTCGAGCCATTCCTGCAACTGTCCCCAACGGCCTATTTGCAGAGGGGGGAGTCCGCTGAGCTTGTCGCGCAGACTGTCGTTCAGCGTGGTGGGTCGCTGCAGCAGGTCGGAGGCCTCGAGCACATGACTGAAGAGGTCGCGGATGAGTTCGTTGTCCATGGTCACACCAGCGGCAGTGGTCGACTGGTAGGGGTGCTGGTTCTCGGGCGAGAGACTGGGGCATACCAGCCAGTAGCCTTTTTCGGGATGCCTCACCATGATCTGGTTGAGGAAGCGGGCGGCTCCCTCCATGATGGGGTAGACGTCGCTCAGAAATTGCCTGTCGCCGGTGTAGAGCCAATGCTCCCACAGGTGCTGGCACATCCATGCGGCACCGGTGGGCCAAAGTCCCGACGGGGCTTTGTCTATCGCTCCTGTCACCCTCCAGATGTCGGTGTTGTGGTGCAGCACCCATCCGTCGGCACCATACATGATGCGGGCGGTGGCGTGGCCTGTCTCGCTGATGTCGCGTATGAGCGAGAAGAGGGGCTGGGTGAGCTCCGACAGGTTGGTCACCTCGGCAGGCCAGTAGTTCATCTCGCAATTGATGTTGGTGGTGTATTTGGAGTCCCAGTTGGGGAACATCTTGTCGTTCCATATGCCTTGTAGGGTGGGGGGCTGGCAGCCGGGCTGTGAGGTGCAGATGAGCAGGTAGCGGCCAAACTGGAAGTAGGTCTCCACCAGGTGCATGTCCTGGTTCTCCTTGAAACGCTCCACACGCAGGTCGGTGGGAATATTGGTGTAGGCATTGGCCCCCAGGTCCAGCACCACACGGTCGAACAACTGCTTGTAGCAGGTGGTGTGCTTGTCTTTCATCGTGGGGTAGTCGATGGCCAGGGCGGAGGCCAACTGCTGTTCCGATTTCACGGTGTCGTTACCGGTGATGTCGTCGTAGTGCTTGAAGTTGGTGGCAATGGCGATATAGATGACCACCTCGTCGGCGGCTGTGACCGAGATGACACCATCGGCACAGGTCATCCGTCCGCCTTTCAACCGGGCGGTCACGCGTCCGGTGAAGTTCACTTTTCCTTTCAGTCCCTCGTGGTTGCTGCTGGTGGCGCTGAGCACCACCTCGTTGCCCTCGCTCCTGATGTTGGCGTCGGCATGGGGGGTGGTGAGCATGGCGGTGAGGGTGATGGCGGCAGGACGGTCGGCAGTGATGCGCACGGCCATGACATCGCTGCCAAGGGGTGCGAGATATTCGCGTTGGTAGTGGATGCCATCAGCGGTATATCGGGTGATGGCATGGGCCGAGTCGAGCGACAGCTCACGGTAGTAGTCGGTGTAGGCTCCCTGACCGGGGAAACTGAGGTAGAGGTCACCAAAGGGTTGGTAGGGCATGCCGTGGTTGGTGCGGCTCTGCACATGTTGGGTGGCCAGGTCCTGGGCTTCCTTGTAGCGGCCTTCCCAAACCAGTTGGCGCACCTTGGGCAAGTATTCCAGAGCCTCGGGGTTGGCGTTGTTGTTGGGTTGCCCGGCCCAGATGGTCTCTTCGTTCAGTTGCAGCCGGTCGGCGGCCACATTGCCGTAGACCATGGCTCCCAGACGGCCGTTGCCGATGGGAAGAGCCTCGTTCCAGTTCTGGGCGGGTCGGTCATACCACAGCAGATGCTGACCAGAGGCATGCACCGAACCGGCATAGAGCGAGGCGAGTAGGATGAGAATCACCAGCGCGGTCTGCGCGATGGTGGGCCGCTCAGTGAAGAGTTGTGAGCCTGCCATGTGGGTGGAGGGTTGCTTGTGATGTGCGCTCATGGTTGGATGCTTTTCGGTTGAAATCTTAGGATGTTCTCGTCCTCGATGGTCACCTTGTCCTCGTCGAGCATGGTGGTGTCGAGACCGAAGACGCTGATGAAGAAATCGTATACGGCCTGGCGCTTGTTGGGGCCGAAGTCGTGGCGCTCGTCGGGCAAGTGCACGTTGCCCACCTGGTCCTTTGCACCATAGAATCCGTAGATGCGTTGCAGGTAGGGGTACTCCAGTGCGGGAGTGGTGCTTGTCCAGTCGCCACCGTCGCTCACTACCATCATGGGCTTGGGGGCGAAGAGGGCGGCCAGTTCGGCATTGCAGGTGCCTCTACCAGCGAGTTGGATGGGCATACCGCTCTCGCAGGGACAGCCGCCGTCAAACCACGACGACATGCTCACCACCGGGCATGAGGCAGCGAAACGGTCGTCGAGCACGCTGAGCAGCACGGTCTGTGTGCCACCGCCCGAACCACCGTTCACACCGATACGCATGGTGTCGATGTCGGCGCGCGACGCGAGCAGGAGGTCAAGGATGGTCAGACCATTGAAAGCTTGCATCACATGGGCCTCGCTGGTGTGGTGCGACTCGTTGCCTACCTCCTCGGCACTCTCGCCCCAGCCCCATAGGTCGTAACTCACGCAGATGGCACCCATTCGGGCCAGTGTGCCATAGCGTTTCTGCAGGTCGGCATTGTAGCGCCCTTGGTTGAAGTGGCCGTTCGGACAGACGATGAGTGGGTGTCGCCCCTTGCTGTCGGCTCCCTTGGCTTTCTTTCCCGTGAGGGGCAGCGGCGCGTAGATGCTGCCGCAGACGGTATGTCCGCCAATGGTGTGGCAACGGAAATTCTGCACCGTGTATCCATCGTGCTTGCGGAGGGCTCCATAGTCGGCCTTGGGTGCCTCTCTGAACTCCAGCAGCGGACTGATACCCAACCGCTCTCTCACCTCTTGGCGCAGCGTGTCGCGCCGGGCCTCCCATTGTGCCTTGTCGGCATAGAGACCGCTCAGGTAAGCGATGAGTTTCTCGCCGTCGGCGGGCTGCCGGCGTGGATATTCGTAGCGTTTCACCTTCCACACGTTCTTCTGCTGATAGACGGGCTTGAAGTCGAGCGGGGCAAGGATGTTGGTAAGGGTCTCCTCCACGCTGTAAGGTCTTATGCGGAAGTCGGCATAGGGCACCTTGATGCCCGTGGTGTCCATGTCGTATTTCAGGCGGATGCCGAACCGTCGCTGCACGTCGCCCATCACGTCGCTCAGCGAGCGGGTGAACTGGTTCTCGAAGTTTTGTGCCGTAGCACTTGCGGCTACCGACAACAATAGGGTGGCGATGATTTTTCTCATGTTAATGTTCGAATAGGTATTCTATTTTGCCCAGGTCGGGGCGGTGGGCACGGCATTGGCCATCGACAAGCAGCGTCAGACCGCTGCCTTGGTGATAGTGCTGACCGTCTTTGTCCCAGATGATGGTGAGCATATGGCCGCGGTAGTTCACACCGTCGAGACAGAAGTAGTCCCATTGGTTGTCGGGCAGCAAGGGGTTCACCACGATGCTTCCGTCATTCTGCGGCCGAAGTCCCACGATGCCTGTTATCATCAGGTCGTTGAAGGTGGAGTGGTTGTAGTAGCGGCTGCGCTCACGGTCGCCCATGAGCCAGGCTCCGTTTTTCTCGTCAAGGTATTCGCCAATGTAGGGCCGTCCGCGGTGGTGCTGACTTTCCACATATAGTTCCATCTGCCTGAAGAAGACGGAATCGCCCACCACATGTGGGGTGCGGTAGTTGTTGAGGTAGTTGGCCAGGGCGGTGAGTGTCTGTGAGGTGGCGAAGGGCCAGATGGCACCGTCCCACTCACATTTGCCTACGCCATGCGAGCGGAACTGTGGATGGCGGCGCTCGGCGGTGGTGAGTCCGTAGGGAGCAGAAAAGCCTTGCTCGTCGAGGATTTGCTGCCATGCCACATCATATTTCGGATTCGTGTAAGTGAGGTTGAAATACCAGGGGATGAAACCTATCGCCTCGCGTACTGCAGCCAATGTGTCGGCTACGTCGCCGCGACGGGTCTCGAAGAATTGGTCTTTCTCATTCCACAGGTGAGTTACGATGAGGTGGCGCAGCGTATCGGCTTTCGCTTTGTAGCGTCGGGCCGCCTCGACATCCCAAGTCAGCATGTTCATCCAGGCCAGGGCCTCGGCATTGCCACACATGTAACTGTTGATGGTGGGGCGGGCATACTGCTTCTTGCGCCCGCCGCTGATGCTCTCTTCCATGCCGTCCTGCACGTCGCCCTGCCAGTAGAGTCCGGAGGGCAGACGGTTGGTCGACTCCCAGCGGGCATACTCCTCTTCCAGACGTGGCTTCAGGGAAAGTACGAAGGCGGTGTCGCCCTGCACCTTGAAGAGCTGCTGCACGGCATAGGGGTTCCAACTGGAGAACTTGTTCATCTTCGACATCGCCTTACCCTCGTTGCCGAAATACCAGGTGCGCAGTATCTGGTGCAGGTAGGTGGTGTCGCGCAGCCACCGGCTCTCCATCACATGATGGCCAATGGCGCAGGCAATGAGGTTGTAGCGGTCGGCATACGAACGGTCGACCAGAAACTCGGTCATTCCATAGCCCACGGGGGTGCGCTTGATGTGCTTGCGCAGGGTCCACCAACGGTAGTAGTACATCTCGCGGAAATTCTCTTGCGGACAGTCGAAGAGGGGGATGTTCTTGCGCATCCATTCCGACGACTGTGCGTTGGGGATAGTGGTGACGATGTTCTCGTCTTCCATCGTGTTGAACCGCTCGGCATAGTGGGCGAAATCGTCGTAACGGAGAACGGCAGTGATGTTGTCATCTACGGAACGGCTGATGACGTTGGCGATATGATAGCCCACCGCTGGGTCAAGTTCATCGGCACGGGGCATGTCGAAGTCTTGGTCGGCGGGCGTGTTGAAGTCGGGCTTGTCGAAGGGCATGCCTGTGCGAAAGACAATGCGTGAGATGCTCTCCACCGGGGTGTCGAATTGCCGTTCACAGGCTTTCTTCCCATTCAGGTAATAGATGGCACGGTGCAGGGAGGTGGAGAGCACGGCTTTAATGTGATACTCCACACCGGGCTCATAGCGTTTCAGGATGGTGCCATAGCGGGCACCGCCCTTCACCCTGATGGTCTGGGTGGAGTCGACGACGATGCGAGAGCATACATTCCCCTCATCATCCAAGAACTCGATGTCAAGTTCGCCTTCATCCTCTTGGTCCGTCATCAGGTCGAACTCCACCTCTAGTTCTTTCGTATTGGGGATTACGCGCTCAGCCTTGGCATAGTCGTAGGGGTCGCAGTCGTAGAGATTCAACCACCCGTTCTTTAGGATAACGGAACATAAACGGGGAACATACAGGTTCCAGTCGGTGAGATCCGACAAACGTTCGGTTTGTGGGAAAGCCTGGGCGTGGGTGGTGGCATTGAGGCGCACGGGAACCGGAATGCGGCTCACCCAGATGTCTTCCTTGTTGTTCGAGTAGGTCACCCAAAGGTCGCTGTCGCGTGGGGTGCCATTGCCTTCCTGTATGCCACGGGTGTACTGCGGACCATAACTCTTGTAGTTGCCGCCATGGCGCAGGGGTGTCACCTCGCTGTGCACCAGTGAGAGGGTGGTGTACTCCAGTCCGTCGCTGCTGAGCGAGATGGCCAGGGGCCAACGGTATTCGGCAGGATTGTAGACGGTGGCGTAAGTGCCGTCGGTGAGTCGCTGTCCCCAGATCTTCGCATTCGAGTTGACGAAGCCGGGGGCACGGTCGCAGGGCACGCGCCAGGTGTTGCCTCCATCGGCCGACAGACTGGTCACGGCATGTTTCCACAGGGCCACCTTCCGACCGTCGGGCAGGGTGTAGCCGCTGAATGCCTTGTAGGGTTTGTTCAACGGGATGAGCGGGTCGTTGCGGTCGGCTTCCTCCACCCACTGCATGCGTTGCATGGGGTCGGCCATCAGGGCGTCGACAGCCCGCACGAAGGCCTTGTCCTTCGACTTCTTGTAATAGGGATAGATGGTGTTGCGGGCATTGAAATCGTGATTGTAGTAGATGAAGTAAATGGGGCCGAAGGTCCCGTCTTCCTTCACCTCACGCACCACGCGCCCGATGCCGTTGCCGTCGTTGGGGTCGTCCTTGGGCGTAAGGGCAATGCCGTAGTTGCCAATGGCAATCAATTTCCCGTTGGGGGCCACGTAGAATCCCACGCGCTGGTGCATGATGGCCTTCAGGTTCTTCGCCTCAATACCGGGCAGGGTGGTCTTCGTGAACCCATCGGGAACGGGGTATTCGGGAAACAATTCCACAGGGTCGCTCCACGTATACCCGTCGTCGGAGGTCTGCAACATGGTCTTTCCCGGTGGCTCATGCTCATGCCGGGGGTCGGTGAGGTAGTGCATGTAGAACTTGCCGTTCCAGTAGGCCATCATGGGCTGGTGGTTGTAGGTCCAGGGGCGGCTGCCGCGCATGGTCTGGATATTGTGCACACCCACCACGGGCTTTAGTCCGCCATCGTGGCGCTCGGGCCGGGCGATGGTCTTGCCGGTGTAGTGCACCACGTCACGGTTGTATTTGATGAGTCCCTCTACAAGTTCCTCGGGGGCCATGAACACGGTGCCGTGCTTATGG
>Ga0256407_10001457_pt1 | contig 49710 bp, 28 predicted proteins | sample RumenRJG_04DNA_FD_193489 | JGI IMG/M metagenome (GOLD analysis project Ga0256407, IMG submission 193489) | Bovine rumen microbial communities from Lethbridge, Alberta, Canada - RJG_04 | ecosystem: Host-associated > Mammals > Digestive system > Stomach > Rumen | place: Canada: Alberta...
CGTATCGTTCTTCAGCGCATAGTTCACCCATTTTCTCAGTTCCTTCTTCGAGATGACCGTTCCGGTGGGGTTGTTCGGGTAGCAGAGATAGATGACATCGACATGTCGGTCGTCGGGAATCTGCGGTACGAAGCCATTCTCTGCCGTACAGGGCAGATAAACCACATTCGACCAACGTCCGTCGTCGCCTCTGACCCCAGCCCTTCCGATCATCACATTGGAGTCGATATAGACGGGATAGATGGGGTCGGTGACGCCGATGGAGTTGTCCCACCGGATGAGTTCCTGGATGTTTCCCGTATCCGACTTTGCCCCATCGTTGATGAATATCTCATCGATGTCGAGATGTATACCCCTTGGCAGGAAGTCGTTTTTCAGAATGGCCTCGCGCAGGAAGTCGTAGCCCTGTTCGGGTCCATAGCCACGAAACGACGCCGTTCTTCCCATCTCGTCCACCGCCTTGTGCATGGCCTCGACAACGGCTGGGCAGAGCGGTTGGGTGACATCGCCTATCCCCAGCGAGATGACGTCGGTCTTGGGATGCGTCACCTTGAAAGCGTTCACTTTCTTAGCGATATCCGCAAACAAGTAGTTGTTTGGCAGTTTCAAAAAATGCTCATTTACTAAAGCCATATTTCTTTTGTTTTCAAGTTTCTTCTTGATTCAGGGTGTGCAGACCCCATTCTCACTTTCTGAGGTCACGTCGTTGGCAGAAAGATTTCTCCATCGAAGACGAATTCGGCCGGACCGGTCATGACGACATGGTTGTCGGCCCGCCACTCGATGTCCAACTCACCTCCATCCATCACGATTGTTGACTTTCTGCCTGTGCGGTGCGTGAGGGTTGCCGCCACGGCTGTGGCACACGCACCCGTGCCACAAGCCATCGTGATGCCGCTACCTCTTTCCCATACCCGGGTGCGCAAGGTGGCATCGTCGAGTACCTGGGCCAATTCGATATTACACCGTTGCGGGAATGCGGCATGGTGCTCAAGCATCCTACCCATCTCGTCCACCCTGTCCACATCGTCGGTGAAGATGACATAGTGAGGATTTCCCATCGAGACGAAGACGCCCACTCCAGGATCGGCCCCAGGATTGAACAAGGAGGCATCGGCAAACTCGGGCTCGAGCATATCCACCGCCACGCTCCCCACCCTGCCCTCAACGACATTCAGCCATAGGGTTTTCACTCCCGAGAGGGTGAGCAGTCTGATTTCGGTCTTGTCGGTGAGTTTGCGCTCATACAAGTATTTCCCTATGCACCTTGATGCGTTGCCGCACATCATGGCCTCGCTGCCATCGGCATTGAAGATACGCATCGAGAAGTCGGCCTCGGGCACCGGCGACCTGTCGATGAGGACCAGTCCATCGGAGCCTATACCCTTATGCCTGTCGCTCCAGCAGACGGCAGCCTCCGAGGGATTGCCGATATGGCAGACCGACTGGTCGACATAGATATAGTCGTTTCCGGCCCCGTGCATCTTGGTGAAAGGAATTGTTGTCATTTTGCAAGGAATTGGTTCACTTTCTCGGCGGTCTGCTTGCCACTGGCCATCGCCCTGACCACGAGCGAGGCTCCGTTGGCTGCATCGCCACAAACAAATACGTTAGGTGCATATTGTGGATGTTCGGGTTTGAGGAATCCCATAGCGAGCAACACGAGTTCGGCCTTGATGAGTTCGGGCTTGCCTTTCTCCACCATGATGGGCCTTCCCCCCTCAGGGTTGGGTTCCCAGTCTATCTCCTGTATTCTGACATGTGTGAGTCTGCCATCTTTTCCAATGAACTCGAGGGTGTTGATGTTCCATCTTCTCACACATCCTTCCTCATGGCTCGACGAAGTCTTCAGCGTACGGGGGAAGTTGGGCCATGGGTTCTTGGGGTCGACAGGTCCCTCCACTGGCTTGGGCATGATCTCGATCTGCGTGACGCTTTTGCATCCTTGTCGGTGAGCCGTTCCGATGCAATCGCTTCCGGTATCGCCACCACCGATGACCAGCACATCCTTTCCACGGGCAGTGATTCGCTCCTCTTTCGTGAACTCTACGCCAGCAAGCACACGGTTCTGCTGAGCGAGGTACTCCAAGGCGAAGTGCACACCACGCAGTTCGCGTCCGGGAACACGGAGGTCGCGTGCCGTGGGAGTGCCCGTGGCGATGACATAGGCATCGAACACCTCGTCGAGCACTGGCTTGCCATCACTCCATGTCACCATCGTGCCATAATTGAACGAGATGCCCTCCTGCTCCAACAACCTCAGTCGGCGGTCGATGATGGCCTTATTCAACTTGAAGTTAGGTATTCCCCACCGGAGCAGTCCGCCTGCCGCCTCCTCCTTCTCGAAGACCGTCACGGCATATCCTTTCAGGTTGAGGTCGTGAGCGGCGGCCAGTCCGGCCGGCCCTGCCCCAATCACAGCCACCTTCATGCCATTGCGCCTGGGGTGGCGCACCCTGACATACCCCTCGCGGAAAGCCGCCTCGGTGATGGCCGCCTCGTCTTCGCGGTTGGTGGTAGGCTCATGGGTGACGAGATTGAGTACACACGCTTTCTCGCACAGCGCCGGGCACACACGTCCGGTGAACTCAGGAAACGGATTGGTGGCACTCAACAGGTGGTAGGCCCGTTCCCACTCTCCTCTGTAGAGTGCGTCGTTCCACTCCGGCGGTTTGTTGCCCAACGGACAAGCCCAATGGCAGAATGGCACTCCGCAGTCCATACACCTGCTGGCTTGCAGTTTCCGCTCACGGGTATTGAGTGTCTGCTCCACCTCGCCAAAGTCATGGATTCGGTCGTGCAAAGGCCTGTAGCCCGCCTCCTGGCGGTGAATCTCTAAAAATGCTTTTGGGTTTCCCATATGTCTATACTCCTCTTTTCGTGGTTTGTTGTTCGTCGTCGATGGGTTCTAGTAATCGCGTTGCATGTCGGCAATCTTCTGTCGGAGTTTCCTCATCTGCTCCTCCTGGAGCACGCTCTTGTACTCGATGGGAACCACCTGTATGAAGTCGTCGACCACCTGTGGCCATTCGTCGAGCAGCGTGCGTGCGAGGCTGGAACCCGTAAAGAGATAATGCTGGCGGATGAGTTCGTGGAGTTCCTTACGCGAGACGCTGTCTTCCACCAGGTTGATCTCCACCATGTCCATATTGCAGAAATAGTCGAAGGTGTGGTTCTTGTCCCACACATAGGCCACGCCTCCCGACATACCAGCGGCGAAGTTTCGGCCGGTCTCACCCAGTACGACCACCCTGCCACCTGTCATATACTCGCAACAGTGGTCTCCAGCGCCCTCGATGACAGCGATGGCCCCAGAGTTGCGCACGCCGAAACGTTCTCCCACCTTGCCATTGACGTAGAGTTCGCCACTGGTGGCCCCATAGAGTCCGGTGTTTCCTGCAATAATGTTGTCCTGTGCGGCAAAGTTGACCCTTGTAGGTGGCAGGATAGCAATTCGTCCACCACACAAGCCCTTGGCGAAATAGTCGTTGGTCTCGCCTTCGAGCTTAAAGCTCACGCCATGGGCGAGGAAAGCTCCGAACGACTGTCCGGCCGAGCCCTTGAACTTCACGTTGACGGTATCGTCGGGCAATCCGGCCAGTCCGAATCTCTTGGCGATGGCGCCAGAGAGCATCGCACCTACTGCCCTGTTGGTATTCTTGATGGCGTAATCGAGGTTCACTTGTGCCGTGACAGCCTCGCTTCCCGACTGTTTCCCATCCTGGGCAGCGAAGACTTTCGAAGCGGCGTCGAGCATCTGCTTGTCGAGGACGACGTTGTCCATTCCCAGAGGAACATTGGGCTGTCGCACATCTCCCTTGAAGCGCAGTATGCCCTCCTCCTTGTACAAGAGTCGGTGCAAGTCGAGCACCGAGTTTTTGGTCTCAATCAGTTCGGTGTGTCCAACGATGTCGTTAAGACTCCTGAAGCCCATCTCGGCCAGGTATTCACGCACCTCCTGAGCGATGAATGAGAAGTAGTTGACCAGATACTCATATCTCCCAATGAAATGTTTTCGTAGTTCGGGATTCTGCGTGGCCACTCCCATGGGACAGGTGTTGAGGTTGCATTTGCGCATTATCACACACCCCAGAACGATGAGTGCAGCCGTACCAAAGGCAAACTCCTCGGCACCCAGCAGAGCCATGAGCACCACGTCGCGACCAGTCTTCAGTTGTCCGTCGACCTGCAGGCGCACCTGGCTGCGGAGTCCGTTTCGCACCAGTGTCTGCTGGGTCTCGCTCAGTCCGATCTCCGGCGAGATGCCAGCGAAGCGCATGCTGCTCGCCGGACTTGCCCCGGTTCCACCTTCAGCGCCACTGATGACGATGAGGTCGGCCTTGGCCTTCGCCACACCGGCGGCGATGGTGCCCACACCACTCTCGGCCACGAGTTTCACGCTGACCGCCGCCTTCGGATTCACATTCTTCAGGTCGAAGATGAGTTGCGCCAAGTCTTCTATCGAGTAGATGTCGTGGTGTGGTGGGGGCGAGATGAGCGAGATGCCCGGTATGGAGTGGCGGGTCTTAGCTATCACCTCGTCGACCTTGAAGCCTGGAAGTTGTCCTCCCTCGCCTGGTTTCGCACCCTGTGCCACCTTGATTTGTATTTCCTCCGCATTCACCAAGTATTCGGTGGTGACGCCGAAGCGTCCACTAGCCACCTGCTTCGTCTTCGAGTTGAGGCTGATGCCATCGACGGCAGCATGGAAGCGCTGGGCATCCTCGCCTCCCTCACCGGTGTTGCTTCGGCCGCCCAGTTTGTTCATGGCCAGGCAAATGGCCTCATGGGCCTCCTTGCTCAGCGCGCCAAACGACATAGCGCCGGCCACAAAATGCTTCACAATCTCAGCCACTGGTTCCACCTCGTCGAGTGGGATTGGATTGCTCTTCCATCCCATGAAGTCGCGGATGAAGATGGGGGCCTCCTTCTCGTCGACCAAACGGCTGTATTCCTTGTATTTCTGGTAATTGCCGGTACGGGTGGCCAACTGCAGGGTGGCTATTGTCTCGGGGTTCCAGGCATGCTTGATGCCGTCGCGCCTCCAATGGAACTGTCCCTGATTGGGCAAGAAAGTCGGCTCGGTGTCGTCAACACCCATCGCATAGGCATTATGGTGCATGGCGATGGCGTCGGCAGCGATTTTCTCCAGTCCGATACCACCAATGCTGCTCACCTCCGTTCCGAAGTACGTTCTCAAAAGGCTCTCGCTCAGTCCGATGCTCTCGAAGATCTTTGCACCCCGGTAGCTGCGAATGGTCGATATGCCCATCTTGGCCATGATTTTGAAGAGGCCCTTCTTCACGGCTTTGATATAGTTTTTCTCTGCAGTGGCATAGTCTTCCTGTATTTGATGGCGACGCACCAAATCGTCGAGGATGGCAAACGTCATGTATGGGCATAGCGCCGAGGCTCCATATCCCAGCAGCAGCGCGGCATGCATGGTCTCCCTGATCTCGCCCGACTCAACGATGAGCGCCGTCTGCACGCGCTTGCCAACCGAGATGAGGTAATGGTGTACTGCCGAAACGGCTAGCAGACTGGGTATGGCGGCATGCTGCTCGTCGACATCACGGTCGGTGAGGATGATGTAGTTGTATCCCTCGTCGACCGATTTCTCCGCTTCATGGCAGAGTGCGTCGAGTGCGTCGCGCAGTCCTTCCGTTCCTTTCCTGCCATCAAAGAGGATGGGCAGTTTGATGGTGTTGAATCCTTTGTAACGGATGTTGCAGAGAATGTCGAGTTGGGTATTGTTGAGTATGGGATGGGGCAGCCTCACCATCTTGCAGTTCGTCTCATCGGGATTGAGGATACCCGTTCCCACACGTCCGATATACTCCGTGAGCGACATGACCAGTTCCTCGCGGATAGAGTCGATGGCGGGGTTGGTGACCTGTGCGAACTGCTGGCGGAAATAGTTGAAGAACGTCTGCGGACGCTCGCTCAGCACCGCCAGAGGCGTGTCGTTACCCATCGAGGCCGTGGGTTCCTGTCCGTTGATAGCCATCGGGATAATGGTCGAGGAAATGTCCTCCTCGCCATAGCCAAACAGGATTTGTTTCTGAAACAAGTGGGCGACGCCATTCTCCACATGCCGACCACTCTTTATTTTCTCCAATTGTATACGGTTGGTGGAGAGCCACTCCCTGTAAGGATGCTCGCCTGCCAGTTGTTTCTTGATTTCACCATCGTAATAGATTTTCCCCTCCTGCGTGTCGATCAGTAGGATTTTCCCCGGCTGCAGCCGTCCCTTGGCAGCAATCTCGGTAGGGTCGAAGTCCATCACGCCCACCTCGGATGCCACAATCATCGTGTCGTTCTTGGTGATGGTGTAACGGGCTGGGCGCAGGCCGTTGCGGTCGAGCATTCCACCCGCGAACCTGCCATCCGAGAACAGGAGCGCTGCCGGTCCGTCCCATGGCTCCATGAGAATGGAGTGATACTCGTAGAAAGCCTTGAGGTCCTCGCTGATGGGGTTCTTGTCGTTGAACGACTCGGGCACGAGCACCGACATGGCATGTGGGAGTGACAGTCCCGACATCACAAGGAATTCGAGCACGTTGTCCAACGAGGCTGAGTCGGACATACCCTCCTGGACAATGGGCGAGATGTTCCTGATATCGCCCAGGGCCTCCGAACTGAGGACGCTCTCGCGGGCCTTCATCCACCCTCGGTTTCCTCTGATGGTGTTGATCTCACCATTGTGACACAACAACCGGAAAGGCTGTGCGAGACTCCATGTGGGGAACGTGTTGGTGCTGAATCGTGAGTGAACCAAGGCCAGTCCGCTGGTGAGGTATGGATTGGTGAGGTCGGTGAAATACTGTCGCACCTGCACCGACGAGAGCATGCCCTTATAGACGATGTTCTGGTTGTTCAGCGAGCAAATGTAGAAATCGGCATCGGTGACTCTCCTCTCTATCTTCTTCCTAATTATATATAATGTGCGTGGAAGTGACTCCACCCTGTCGTCGCTCACCCCGGTGATGAACACCTGCTTGATGTCAGGTTCGGTTGCCCTGGCCGACTCGCCCAGACACTCCGCGTTGGTGGGCACGGTGCGCAGATGCATGAGTTGCAATCCCTCACGCTCTATCTCCTCAATCATGATGGAGAGGATAGCGGCTTGTTTTTTCTCATCTTTGGGCAAGAACACCAAGCCGGTGCCATACTTACCTTTCTCAGGAACGGGAATACCCTGCAAAAGGATGAACTCGTGTGGTATCTGGATCATGATGCCTGCACCATCGCCATCCTTGCCCACCTCGGCACCCCGATGGCGCATGTTCTCAAGCACACGCAAGGCGTCGTCGACCAACTGATGGCTTTTGCCAGCGTGGATGTTCACGATCATTCCCACGCCACAAGCGTCATGCTCATATTGACTTTGATATAGTCCACTCTTGGATGTTACTGATTTACAATCTGCCATATTTTCCTAATGAATTCTTTCAAAATGTTCAAAACCAATCGCAAAGTTAAAACAAAATGTTAGATTAATCAAAAATATCGTGACATTTTATTCGAAAGATTTTCGACCTACTTACATATTGAACAAAAAACCACACAGACAAATATCAATTTGTAAGCAAAAACACAACCAACAACAACAAATTATCACAACATTAGTTTTTCAAGAAACAAAACGACACAATTATTCCAGCAATTCTTACAAAAAGCAGTACTTTCGCACCGACAATTGTACATGTTGTTATTTCGCGACAAGAAAAGGCGATACAGTGACTTTAGCATCATCAATAGGGAAATGGAAACAAGATACATCTTTATTACAGGAGGCGTGGCCTCGTCGCTGGGAAAAGGCATCATCTCTGCCTCGTTGGGCAAACTGCTCCAGGCCCGGGGGTATAGGATAACGATACAGAAATTCGACCCTTACATCAACATCGACCCCGGCACGCTCAATCCCTACGAGCACGGAGAGTGCTACGTGACGGCCGACGGCATGGAGACCGACCTCGACCTGGGTCACTACGAACGGTTCACGGGCATTGAGACCACACGCGACAACAGCGTGACCACGGGGCGCATCTACCTGAGCGTGATTGAGCGTGAGCGCCGGGGCGACTATCTGGGCAAGACCATCCAAGTGGTGCCCCACATCACCGATGAGATCAAGCGCAGAATACAGCTCAACGCCACGAAACAGCCCCTCGACTTTGTCATTACCGAGATAGGCGGCACCATCGGCGACATTGAGAGCCAACCTTTCCTCGAGGCCATCCGGCAACTGAGATGGGAGCTCGGCCGGAGGAGGGCGCTGAACGTGCATCTCACCTACGTGCCCTACCTGGCCGCCGCCGGAGAGTTGAAGACAAAGCCCACGCAGACGAGCGTGAAGCAACTACAGGGTCTGGGCATCCAACCCGAGGTGCTCGTGCTGCGCACTGAGCATGAACTGAACGACGATATCCGTGCCAAGGTTGCCCACTTCTGCAACGTCGACGTCGAGGCTGTGATACAGAGTCAGGACCTACCCAGCATCTATGAGGTGCCCGTGAACATGCAGCGGCAGGGGTTGGACAGCATCTGCCTCCGCAAGATGGACATGACGGTGGGTCCGACACCCGAACTGGGGCCGTGGCGGTCGTTCCTGGAGCGCAGGAAAAACGCTACCGAGATTGTGCACATCGGACTGGTGGGGAAATACGACCTGCAAGACGCCTACAAGAGCATCATCGAGAGTCTGGCTCATGCCGGCACTTACCACGACCGAAAGGTGAAGGCCACGTTCATCAACAGCGAGCACATTACCAAGGACAATGTGGCCGAGAAGCTGGCTGGCATGTCGGGCATCGTCATCTGTCCCGGGTTTGGCCAGCGTGGTATCGATGGCAAAATCATCGCCGCCGAATACACCCGCACGCACGACATCCCTACTTTTGGCATCTGTCTGGGCATGCAGATGATGGTGGTGGAATATGCCCGCAACGTGCTTGGCTATGCCGACGCCCACAGCAGCGAGATGGTTCCGCAGACTCCTCATAACGTGATCGACATGATGGAAGAGCAGAAAACCATCACGCAGATGGGCGGTACAATGCGTTTGGGCGCTTATGAATGTGAGTTGGTGAGAGGCAGCCTCACCTGGCAAGCCTACGGCTGCGAGCAGCTCATCCGGGAGCGCCACCGACACCGTTACGAACTGAACAACCGATACAAGGAAGAATTGGAGGGGCACGGGATGCGCTGCGTGGGCATCAACCCCGCCACCGAACTCGTGGAAATCGTGGAAGTTCCTCACCTGAAATGGTATATTGGCACTCAATTCCACCCCGAATACTCATCGACCGTACTCCATCCCCATCCGCTGTTCATGTCGTTCGTAAAGGCATGCATCAGATGACAACTCTGCCGACAGCGGCATCACTGGAAAACAAGAACAATCACATACAGAACAAATGGTGGAACAACTGAAACATGAGTGCGGCGTGGCGATGATACGCCTGCTTCAACCCCTGGAATACTACCAGAAGAAATACGGCATCAGCCAATACGGACTCGACAAACTCTACCTGCTCATGGAGAAGCAACACAATCGAGGCCAGGAAGGTGCCGGCGTGGCTTGCGTCGACCTGGAAGCCCCCGTGGGGACAGAATACATGTTCAGGGAGCGCGCCGAGGGCAAGGATGCCATCACCGAAGTCTTCAAACGGATAGGAGAAGTCTCTGCCGCCGGCAACCGCCAAGAAGAGCCATCGACCGCTTTCTCCGGTCAACTCTATATGGGTCACCTGCGCTACTCCACGACGGGGAAGAGCGGGCTGACCTACGTGCACCCCTTCCTCCGCCGCAACAACTGGCGCGCAAAAAACCTCTGCCTATGCGGCAACTTCAACATGACCAACATCGACAAGGTGTTCGAGCTGCTCACCCATCAGGGACAATCACCCCGCCTATACGGCGATTCCTACATCACCCTTGAACTGATGGGCCACCGGCTCGACCGCGAAGTGGAACGGCTCTTCGGCGAGGCCAAGGCCAAAGGACTCGAGGCCGAGGCCATCACCCAATACATCGACGACCATGTGGAGATGGCCAACGTGCTCCGCACCACCATGCCCCATTTCGATGGCGGCTATGTGATGTGCGGCATCACCGGGTCGGGCGAGATGTTTGCCGTAAGAGACCCTTGGGGCATCCGGCCAGCCTTCTACTATCAAGACAGCGAGGTGGTGGTAGTGGCCAGCGAGCGCCCAGTGATACAGACCACCTTCGACCTAAAGACCGACGACATCCATGAGTTGCGCCCCGGAGAGTCGCTGATCATCGGCAAGAGCGGCAAGGTGAGGCTGGAACAGATACTACCCGCTCAAAAATACAGCGCATGCTGTTTTGAGCGCATCTATTTCAGCCGCGGTTCCGACCGCGACATCCACAAGGAGCGCAAAAGTCTGGGCGAGCAACTCACCATGCCCATCATGAAAGCCATTGAGGGCGACGTGAAGCACACAGTGTTCAGCTATATCCCCAACACCGCCGAGGTGGCCTTCTACGGCATGACCGACGGCCTGAGGCGACTGAACCACGACGTGAGGATAGAGAAAGTGGTGTGGAAAGACATCAAGTTGCGCACATTCATCACCGAAGGCAACGAGCGCAACGACCTGGCGGCCCATGTCTACGACATCACCTACGGCTGCCTGACACCATACGAGGACAACCTGGTGATTATCGACGACAGCATTGTGCGGGGCACCACCCTCAAGGAGAGCATCTTCAAGATTCTCGACCGGCTGCACCCCAGGAAAATCGTGATGGTGTCGAGCTCACCCCAGATCCGCTATCCCGACTACTACGGCATCGACATGTCGAGGCTTGAGGAACTCTGTGCCTTCCGAGCCGCCATCGACCTGTTGAGGGAACGAGGCATGCAGAGCCTCATTCACGATGTCTACCTGCAGTGCAAGAACGACACCCAAGCCATCAACCACGTGCGCGACATCTACGCCCCCTTCACCACCGAGGACATCAACCGCAAAATTGTGGAGATGCTGCGGCCTGCAGGGATGGAGACTCCTATCGAACTGGTATTCCAGAGCATCGACGGACTGCACAAAGCCTGCCGGCACCATCCCGGCGATTGGTATTTCTCTGGCCACTACCCCACCCCTGGCGGCATCCGGCTGGTGAACCAAGCCTTCGTGAACTATATCGAAAACGAGCAACAAAAAGAATGTTGACACTGATATGAGACCAGCAACACTGATACTTGACGACGGGAGCCTCTTCACCGGACAATCGTTTGGATACGAGTGCGGCGCCACTGGCGAGGTGGTCTTCAACACCGCCATGACCGGCTACCCCGAGAGTCTGACCGACCCCAGCTATGCGGGGCAGATACTCACCCTCACCTATCCACTGATAGGCAACTATGGTGTTCCATCTACAGAAGCCGACACCAACGGCCTTCCTCTCTTCATGGAGAGCGACCGCATCCACGTGGCGGCACTCGTGGTGGCCGACTACAGCACAGCCTACTCACACTGGAACGCACAGGAGTCGCTCTCGGAATGGCTGAAGAGAGAACAGGTGCCCGCCATCACCGGGATAGACACCCGCCGACTGACGAAGATACTGCGCGAACACGGCGTGATGAGAGGACGCATCGTCATCGACCAGAAAGGGAACCATGAGGCCACCACCATCCAGAATGAGGCCGAGGAAGAAGCCGACTATGGCAGCGTGAACTGGGTGGAGCGAGTGAGTTGCCACGAGGTAGTCACCTACCCCTCGCATGGAAAGAAGGAGCATCGTGTGGTGCTGGTGGACTGCGGCGTGAAAGCCAACATCATACGTTGTCTCATCCGACGGGGCATCGAGGTGGTGCGCGTGCCCTGGGACTATGACTTCAACCCGTTGCCGTTCGACGGGCTGTTCCTGGCCAATGGTCCCGGAAATCCCGACCTATGCGAGAGCACCGTGGCCAATATCAGGAAGTTCCTCGGCACCAACCCCGTGCGCCCCCTCATGGGCATCTGCCTCGGCAACCAATTGCTGGCCAAAGCAGCGGGAGCACAGACCTACAAACTGAAATATGGCCATCGCAGCCACAACCAGCCTGTTCGGCAGGTGGGCACCAACCGCTGCTTCATCACCTCGCAGAATCATGGTTATGCCGTTGACACCCACACCCTGCCCGACGATTGGGAGCCCCTATTCGTCAATATGAACGACGGGTCGAACGAAGGCATCCGCCACAAGAGCCATCCATGGATGTCGGCACAGTTTCATCCCGAGGCTTGCTCAGGCCCCGTCGACACAGAATTCCTCTTCGACGAGTTTCTCCAAATGCTAAAAAACACCCGATAGGACATGATCAACAACGACATCAAGAAAGTGCTGCTATTGGGCAGCGGAGCACTGAAAATCGGTCAGGCCGGCGAATTTGACTACAGCGGGGCCCAAGCCCTAAAAGCACTGCGCGAGGAGGGAATCGAGACCATCCTCGTGAACCCGAACATCGCCACCGTGCAGACCTCGAAAGACATCGCCGACAAGGTGTATTTCCAACCCATCAGCGCCCATTTCGTGGAACGCATCATCGAGAAGGAGCGCCCCGACGGCATCCTGCTCTCGTTTGGCGGACAGACCGCCCTTAACTGCGGTGTTGAACTCTTCAGGAACAAGGTGCTCGAACGTTATGGCGTGCGCGTGCTGGGCACACCCGTCGAGGCCATCATCGATACCGAGGACCGTGACCTCTTCGTGAGGCGACTCGATGAAATCGGCGTGAAGACCATCAAGAGCGAGGCCTGCTCGACGGTGGCTGAGGTGAAACGGGCCGCGGCAGCATTGGGCTATCCCGTGATACTTCGTGCCTCGTACGCCCTTGGCGGTCTGGGCTCCGGATTCTGCGACAACGACGAGCAACTGATGAGTCAGGCCGAGGAAGCCTTCTCGTTCTCCGACCAGGTGCTCGTGGAGAAATCGCTGAAAGGCTGGAAGGAAATAGAGTACGAGGTGGTGCGCGACCGTTACGACAACTGCATCACCGTATGCAATATGGAGAACCTTGACCCACTGGGAATCCATACCGGCGAGAGCATCGTGGTGGCTCCCTCGCAGACCCTCACCAACTCGGAGTACCACAAGTTGCGTGCCCTCGCCATCAAGATTATCCGCCACATTGGCATCGTGGGCGAGTGCAACGTGCAGTATGCCCTCGACCCCCTGTCGGAAGACTACCGGGTAATCGAGGTGAACGCCCGTCTGAGCCGTTCGTCGGCACTGGCCTCCAAGGCCACCGGTTACCCGCTGGCGTTCGTGGCCGCTAAACTCGGACTGGGCTACGGTCTTTTCGAACTGAAGAACGCCGTCACCAAGACCACATCGGCATTTTTCGAACCCGCGCTCGACTACGTGGTTTGCAAGATTCCACGATGGGACCTGACGAAATTCCATGGTGTGAAACGGCAGTTGGGCTCCTCGATGAAAAGCGTGGGCGAGGTGATGGCCATAGGCCGCACCTTCGAGGAGGCCCTGCAGAAAGGGCTCCGCATGATCGGCCAGGGCATGCATGGCTTCGTGGAGAACCATGAGATCAAAATCAAAGACATCGAGAGCGCCCTGCATGAGCCCACCGACATGCGCATCTTCGTTGTGTCGAAAGCCCTGCAACGTGGCAACACCATCGAGCAGATACACCAACTGACAATGATCGACCGCTGGTTTCTGCAAAAGATGAAGCACATCGTAGACATCGACCAGCGCCTCCGTGAGCAGTCACAAATCGCCGAACTCACCACGTTTATGGAACCCTCCGAACTGTTGGAATACCTGGAAATTCCTGTATTGGCCCACCTGCTCAGGGAAGCCAAGGTATATGGATTCACTGACTTCCAGATAGGCCGAGCCATAGGCCTGGAATCGCACATGAGCATGGAAGAGGCCGGTCTGCTCGTACGCGGCTGGCGCCAGGAACTGGGCATCGTGCCCACCGTGAACCAGATTGACACCCTAGCGGCAGAATACCCTGCCCAGACCAATTATCTTTATCTATCATACTCTAGTTGAGAGGAGTTCAATAGTTACAGAAGTTACAGGAGTTCAGGAGTTGCAGGAGTTCAGACATTACCACTGCAAACAGCCATTGAGACCGACGAGGTGATTTCGGACGATTGTCTGAACTCAAGAACTTTTGAACTTCAAGAAATTGAGCGAATGTGAGACTTCAATTAATAAAAAGAGGAGAAAAATATGTGTGGAATCGTAGCCATATTGAACATTGAGAGACAGACATCAGAACTGCGCCAGAAAGCACTGCGCATGAGTCAGAAGATACGTCACCGCGGTCCCGACTGGAGCGGTATCTACAGCGGCGGCAGCGCCATCCTTGCCCATGAGCGACTGAGCATCGTAGACCCCGAGTCGGGCCGACAACCCCTCTACTCCAGCGACCGCCGACAAGTGCTCGCCGTGAATGGTGAAATCTACAACCACCAGGAAATCAGGGAGATGTATGCCCGACGTTACACCTTCCAGACCGGCAGCGACTGCGAAGTGATTCTGGCTCTCTACCGGGAGAAGGGCATTCACTTTCTGGAGAACCTTAGTGGCATCTTCGCCTTCGTGCTCTACGATGAGGAAGAAGACGCGTTCCTGATAGCCCGCGACCCGATAGGCGTGATACCGCTTTATATCGGCTATGATGCCGACGGCACCATCTATGTGGCCTCCGAACTGAAAGCCCTGGAGGGACAATGCGAGCGATACGAGCCTTTCCTGCCCGGGCACTATTATTGGAGCAAGTCGCCAGGCATGAAAAGATATTACCATCGCGACTGGATGGAATATGATGCGGTGAAAGGCAACGACGCCAGTGTGGAGGCCGTTCGCGACGCCCTTCTGGATGCCGTCAGGCGACAGCTGATGTCGGACGTGCCCTATGGTGTGCTGCTCAGTGGCGGTCTTGACTCCTCGGTCATATCCGCCATCGCCGAGAGATACAGCGAGAAGCGCATTGAGGACAACATGCAAACCCGCGCCTACTGGCCACGCCTGCACAGTTTTGCCGTAGGACTGAAAGGAGCACCCGACCTGGAAAAGGCACGGATGGTGGCCCACCACATCGGCACCGTGCACCACGAGATCAACTACACCATACAGGAGGGTATCGACGCACTGCGCGACGTCATCTACTTCATCGAGACCTACGACGTGACCACCGTCCGCGCCTCCACACCCATGTACCTGCTGGCCAGGGTCATCAAGTCGATGGGCATCAAGATGGTGCTCTCTGGCGAGGGAGCCGACGAGATTTTCGGAGGTTATCTCTATTTTCACAAGGCCCCGTCGGCCAAGGCCTTTCATGAGGAGACTGTGCGCAAACTCTCCAAACTGCACCTTTACGACTGCCTGCGCGCCAACAAGAGCCTCTCGGCCTGGGGTGTGGAAGGACGAGTGCCGTTTCTTGACAAGGAATTCCTTGATGTGGCCATGCGTGTGAATCCCGAGGCCAAGATGTGTCCTGGCAAGACCATAGAGAAACGTATCGTGCGCGAAGCCTTCGCCGACATGCTCCCACAGGAAGTGGCATGGCGGCAGAAGGAGCAGTTCAGCGATGGTGTGGGCTACTCTTGGATAGACACCTTGAAACAAATCACCGCCGAGGCGGTAAGCGACGAGCAGATGGCTCATGCCGCCGAGCGGTTCCCCATCAATCCACCAAGAAACAAGGAGGAGTACTACTACCGCAGCATCTTTGCCGAACATTTCCCCAGCGACAGTGCGGCAAGGAGTGTGCCCAGCGAGGCCAGCGTGGCCTGCTCTACCTCCATCGCCCTGGAATGGGATGCCTCGTTCCGTGGGAAAAACGAACCAAGCGGACGCGCAGTGAGCGACGTGCATGGAAAGTAGAGGGCTTCAATGTTTTGAAGTTCTCGAAAAAAATCGTATCTTTGTGGTCTACCACATAAGGTCCGATATGAAATACACTTTTTTGAGATACGCAATTGGCTCCATTTCATTCCTGGCCTTGACACTCATCACGGCTTGTAACCGACAGCGTGAGGCCAAAGAGACTTGGGAACCAGAAATGGGTGTTGTCGACTCGGGCGTCATCCCGACTCAGCCTGCTCCCAACATTCTGTCTACACCTGATTCGGTGGTTCCCCCGCCATCATCGGAAGCCACAGTTCCTCCATCACTGCTGCCTGAAGACCATTCACCCACCAAGGAAAAAGCCCAGCCATCATCCATGCCTTCGCCCGTGAAAAAAGTCACCCTGTCGCGCGAATACCAAGAAGGCTACGACAATGGTTATGACGATGGCGAGGACGACGCTGTAGGAGACAATGGCTACGGAGGCCAATACGACGACGCATGCCGATACAAAGGCAAGAAGCGGCGTGAATATGAGGAAGGCTATGAGGACGGCTACGAAGCAGGGTATTATGACAACAACGACCTGGATGATTAACCTGTATCCCACTCTATATGGACAAAAAACATCCTAAATCTAATCACAACGATATGAAAAAGAAGAAAGTAATCACACTCATTTTCATGGCTTTCTCGTCGGTCTTGCTGATGGCCCAAAACTATCAGGTGGCGGTGAACGAGACACACGAGAAAATGCAGAAGGGCAAGTTTGAGCCCACTTGGGAGTCGCTGCGAAAACACCAAACTCCCGAATGGTTCCGTGATGCCAAGTTTGGAATTTGGGCCCACTGGGGTCCCCAATGTGTGGAAGGCTCTGGCGACTGGATGGCCCGCGGGTTGTATATAGAGGGCAGCGACCAATACAAATACCATGTGGAACACTACGGCCATCCGTCGGAATTCGGTTTCAAGGACATATTGCCGCTTTTCAAGGCCGAGAAATGGAATCCCGACAGTCTGGTGGCCCGTTACAAACGGTGTGGGGCCCAATATTTCTTTGTGCTGGGCAATCATCACGACAACTACGACCTATGGGACTCGAAATACCAACCATGGAACTCGAAGAACATCGGTCCGCACAAAGACATCCTTGAGGGATGGGCCGAAGCAGCGAAGAAGGCCGGTCTTCCCCTTGGAATCTCCTTCCATGCCGACCATGCCTGGACCTGGTATGAGACTTCGCAACGCTACGACATGAACGGCAGGAAAGCCGGCGTATACTATGACGGCAGGCTGACAAAAGCCGACGGCAAAGGCAAATGGTGGGAAGGTTACGACCCCCAGCAGCTCTATGCCCAGAACCATCCCCAAAGCGAGCGCTCTTGGGCCAACAATGCCATCCACTCGCAGTGGGACTGGTCGCATGGTGCCTTTCCGCCCTCGCAGGAGTTTGTCGACAACTTCTACGACCGCACTCTCGATGCCATCAACCGCTACAATCCCGACCTCATCTATTTCGACGTGACGGTACTCCCCTTCTACCCCATCAGCGACTGTGGTCTCCGCATTGCCACCCACTTATACAACAAGAACCCCCGTGCGGTGGTTTTCGGCAAGATACTCGATGCCGACCAGCGAAAGGCCCTGACTTGGGACGTGGAGCGCGGTGCCCCCAACGAGATTATTGATGAGCCCTGGCAGACCTGCAATTGCATTGGTGGATGGCACTACAACACCGGCATATACGAGTCGGGGAGATACAAAAGTGCCGCTACCGTGGTGAAGCAACTTGTAGACATCGTGTCGAAGAACGGCAACCTGCTGTTGAGCATCCCTCTCCGTGCTGACGGCACCTATGACGAGAAGGAGGCTAAGATACTCGATGACCTTGAAGCGTGGATGACCGTGAATGGAGAGAGTATTTTCGGCACACGTCCGTGGAATGTCTTCGGCGAGGGTCCTGTGGCCGAGAAAGCCATCGCCCTTCAGGCCCAAGGGTTCAACGACGGTCAGTACGCCAACATGGATGCCCGCGACATCCGTTTCAACCAGACGAAGAAGAATCTCTATATCACCGCCATGGGGTGGCCCTCGGATGGAAAACTTGTCATCAAGTCGCTACGCAAGGGCAACACCTACCTGCCGAAGCGCATCACCAGCGCCTATCTGCTGGGCTATGGCCGACTGAAGGTGAGGCAAACTGCCGAGGGTCTGGAGGTGACACTCCCTTCCCCCGTCAACGCAATAGCACCTGTGCTCAGAATCAAGAAATGAGCACATACATCACACACGGAGGCCCCTTTTACCAGGAGCCTCCGTATTTCAGAATCAAGTATTGGATGGTAGTGAGCGTGACGGAGCCAGCAAGCCCCATTTTCTGTAGTCCCGCTTACTTCACCGAATTGATTTTTGCGGTGTAGAAGTCGCGGAAATCCGACCACTTATAGTATGGGAAGTTGTCGGTTTTCACAGGCAGCGTGGCTTCCTCGCCATTGAGCAAGCATTTCACGAGGATATCGTCGGAGGATTTCTTTCCACGATAGAAAATGAGCTGGAAGTTGGATGCCTTGCACGTTTCCCAGTTCTGGTAGCAGTTTTTCACCTCATAAGGATCGGCCGGGTCACGGTCGGCGCCATTGATGCCCATCAACACGGTGAGCGGTCCAAGGCAGGTGTCGTGCCCGAAACGCAGGTCGGCTATACGGTCGTTGGTGCCGTTGATTTTGGCCTCGGCCTTTTTGAGAATGTCCTGCAGGATAGGAATCGTCTCATACTGTGGTTCGAACACCCAGGTGTAGGAGCCCAGATTGGAGCCTTCCCATCTTTGCACGATTTCCTCGTCGGTAACGATATTGCCCATCATGCCCTCATGTCCGATACTTGGAAGCGTGGTGTAGAGGTCGACCAGACTGTTTCCCAAGCGGCGCGGGTTGCCAGGCAGTCCCTCGGTGCTGGTGAAGACGCGTTGGACGACCTTGTCGCCGAGCGAATCATCGCTTTTGAACTTATCGCGGTTTGCCTCAAATTTGGGCTTGGCTTTCGGGAACTTATGTTTGATTGGGTTCTGTCTGTCGGTAGGCACCACGCCATCGAGGGTGAATCGTGACGACTGCTCACGAATCTCGATCTTGGGATTACACTGCACGAGTTCCTGGCAGAAAGCCGACATACTGAGCACGCAGCGCCCCGAAAGCGAGGAGATGGCCAGCACGTTGCCACCTTTTTTGAACACTTCGGGGAAGTTGTTGTACATATTGCGTGCGATGAACTGATGCTGTTCCCATCCCAGTTGGGTGAGTTCGCTCACGCCCGTCATCAGTTCCTCTTTGGCTGCCATGAACTTCTGGTAGAACGCCTCGCCCTCGGCAGTGAGCAGATGCTTTTCGTGAGCCTTGGTCATCAAGGTATCGAGGGTGATATAGAGCCGGTCGGTCCAATAATAACGCGACCCATGCCTTGAATAATGACTGATGTAGAAAGGCTTGTATCCCTTCGGTGCCTTTGTGAGCTGGTGTGTGACCATTGAATAGGGATAATCATTGCCGTACGCCTTTCGAGGGTCGGCCTTGAGTTGTTCGAGGGCCGGAGTACCCTGTCCCCATGCCAGATTGGCACAGAGCACGAGAACCAGAATGTGTAGGAATTTTTTCATGGATTCTACAGTTAAGAATGTTATTGATGAATAATTGATAATTTCGAGATGGTGTATACTGTCCGACGATTCGGACCATGATGTTGAAACAGCGGCATTTTTGATTATCTTGTTCTGGAGAAAGAAACAATTGCCGACTACAAAGATACAAAATAAAATCCATCGACGTGCGTTTTCACATTATAATTTACAAAAACATGGTTATTTGCTTGGTGTTCCACCCAACTTGCACTAACTTTGGCACCACTTTCCATACTATTGCTATCACCAATGAAGGCGAAAGGACTGCTCTACAAGATCTATATGCTATGCACCCGACCCGTCAAGGGTTGGTTTTACATGTTTGTATTCCTACTCAACCTGGTGTCGAACTATGTGGTGACAAGTGAAGACAACATGCCATTCACCTATTTCAGCGTCTTTTTTCTCTCGGCTTTTGTCGCATATATAGAGAGTGCCATCTATGTTGTCCTCACGAAGAAAAGCATCAAGCGATTATATGTAGTGCTTATCACCCTGCTTCACAGCATTCTGATAGCGTGTGAGTATTTCCTGCTCTTCCGATTCAACTCGTTCCTCAATCAAGGTATTGTCAATATCATTGGCGAAACCAACCGCGAAGAGGCCTTGTCGTTTTTCAACACTTATCTTCCACCCATCCAAATACTAATTGTCCTAGCTTTATTGGCCGTCCTATTAGCCATCATTTATGGATTATCCACCCTTTTCTCAAAAACCCGCTACACCATCCCTGCCTTTCTTTTCTCTCTGACAGGATTGGGACTAGCACTATATGGAGGATATGGGTTTCTACGATACCGAGATGGCATGTCGATACCCCAGCACACCACACTCACACGACTGGGCTACTCTATCTACCAACTCAAGCAGAAGAACAGCGACATCGTGCTCTTACGCGATGTCTGCAAAAACGTGGAAGCGAGTGCCAAGTCTTCCGACCTTCCAACCATTATCGTTATCATCGGCGAATCGCACAGCGTGTACCATACCTCGCTCTATGGTTACGAGAAAGCGACAAACCCTTTGTTGGCTGAGAGGGTGAAAGACGGCAGTATGGTGGTGTTCGACAATGCCGTGACCTTGCATGATGCCACCTCGGCGTCAATGGCGGCCGATTTCTCACTCAACGCTCAGGGTGTGGATTTCGCTACGACACCTCTTTTCCCTGCCTGTTTCAAAGCTGCGGGCTATCGCACCATGATGTACGACAATCAATACTCCATCGGTTCGGGCATATCATTTTTGTCAGACAAGGAACTTTCTGACATTCTTTTCGACTACCGTAACACAAGAGAATACCAATACGATGGCGACATGGTGGATGACATTGAGATGAGCGACAGTCCTACCCTATATATCATTCACCTTCAGGGGCAGCATTTTGATTATGAGGCAGACTATCCCCAATCTTTTGGCAAGTTCAGGGCCAGTGACTACGACAAGAAATACAATGAGGACCAACGTGCCACCATCGCCCACTACGACAATGCCACCCTTTACAACGACTATGTGATTGACAAGATTATCAAGAAATTCGAGCACACCAATTGCTGTGTATTCTATTTCCCCGACCATGGAGAAGAGATTTACGAACTTCGCAACTACATGGGGCATGGCAATGCCGAATCGTCGCCCGACTTGAATTATCAGATACGCATTCCCTTGCTGGTTTGGCTCTCTCCCACATTCACCGCAGGTCACCCATCACTCAGGCAAAGATTGGAAGAAGCCAAGCACTATCCCATCTGTGCCGACGACATTGGGCACACATTACTTGATGTGGCAGGAATAAGCACAAGCGCTTTCTCGCCCTCACGCAGCTTTGTCAACGTCAACTACGACAAAAACCGCCACCGCATCGTGCTGCACTCCATCGACTATGATGAGTATCAAGACAGGAGTAACATGTGATTCGTTTGGATGAGTGAAAGTGTGAACAACAGTACAAGTCACATCAGCCCATAGCGACCGACAAGTGTTTTTTTGTAAGGATAAACAATAGGCGGAGCCATATGTTTCTGCATTATAATAAATGTGGAATATTGCTAACAAGTCGAATGGAGCCACAGAGAAAAAACATTGAAATATAATCATTTTACCCTCAATTTTGTCAAGCAATTTGTTTTTCACTGTTTTTTTACTATTTTTGTGGAATAAATTGATACTCGAAAATAGACAACTAACCAAAACTACACCTACACTTACATGAAAAAACAAATCTACACACTACTGGCCCTTCTTATGTGGAGCATTTTTGCCATGGCGCAGTCGGCAGTCGACGAGAGCCTTGGCCGCCACGATTTCTTCTACGCCGGCCAAAGCAAGCAGATGAGAATGTTTATCGTCAAGGACGGCCACGTGGCATGGTCGTACTGGAACAAAGAATGGCGTGGCGAGATCAGCGACGCCATACTGATGACCGACGGACATATCCTGATGGCCCACCAATATGGCATCGCCGAGGTGACCCAGGACAACCAGGTGGTATGGCACTACGATGCCCCTGAAGGCACAGAGATCCACACCATCCAGCCCATCGGCCGCACCCATGTGGTATTTGTGCAAAACGGACATCCCGCCAAGGCCGTGGTGATGGAGATTCCTTCGAAAAGAATCGTACGCGAGTTTGAGTTGCCCGTCTCGGAGAAAGGCTCCGTGCACGGACAGTTCAGGAATGCACGCCTCACCTCGCGTGGCACGCTGCTCGTGGCCAACATGGGACTGGGCATGGTGAACGAATACACTTGTGATGGCAAGGAAGTGGACCGTTGGACGGGACTGCTGCCCTGGTCGGCACAGGAGTTGCCCAAAGGCAACCTGCTCATTACCGGCCGCAAGGGCCTCATCCAGGAAATCACCCGTATGGGCGAGACCGTATGGCAGACCAACACCACCGAATATGGCGTGACCCAACCACAGAAGACCGTGAGGCTGAAAGACGGGCACCATCTCATCAACAACTGGTATAACGAGTGGAACAAAACCCCTATGGACACCGCCAATGCCCCCGTGCAGGCCGTGGAGATTGACAAGGACGGCAAGGTGGTGTGGCAACTCCGCTCCTGGGTTTCGCCCGACCTTGGTCCCTCTACAACCATCCAGCCGCTGAGCGAGGCCGTGAACCGTGACCGGTTGTTCTTCGGCGAATTCAACCCCGTCAGACCCAAACAGTTTGTCGGGCCTAACGAACCTATCGGTGTAGGCCGTGGCATCCATCCCGGCCGTGTGGCGTGGATACACAGTCCTGGCGTAGCCAAGTGGGACGGCCGGACCGGCCTGTGGGTGGAAGACCGATGGAACGACCAGTCGAAGGCCGACGCGATGGTTCGCGAGGCCGTGGTGCAACTCACTGGAGCCCCCACCCCAAAGAAGGCATGGAAAGCCCTCTTCAAACACTTTAACAAGACCCATGGGCGTGGCAACCGCGGATACCGGAAAGGCGAGACGATAGCCGTGAAACTCAACCTGAACAACGCCATCACCCACCACGATACGATAGAGTTGAACTCGTCGCCTTTCCTCACCCTTGCACTGGTGCGCTCCTTGGTGAACGAGGGCGGTGTACGCCAGCGCGACATCATCCTCTGTGAGCCCAGCCGTGCCATCACCGACAGCATCTACAACAAGATACACCGCGAGTTCCCCGGTGTGGTGTTCATCGACAACATCGGTGGCGACGGCCGACAGAAATGCGAGTACTACCCCGAGCAGATTGTCTACTCGGAAGAGAACGGCAAGATGGCCCGTGGGCTGGCCAAATGCATCGTAGACGCCGACTACCTCATCAACAGTGCCCTGCTGAAGACCCATTCGGGTCCGGGCGTCACACTGACCGGCAAGAACTGGTATGGCGCCACCGACATCAACCTGCTTTGGCGACAGAATGCCCACAACAACGTGAGTCAAGACAAGCGTCACGGCAAGCCCGGCTACAAGACCTTCGTCGACTTCATGGCCCACAAGAACATGGGACAAAAGACCCTGCTATTCCTCATCGACGGCACCTACGGGTCGCGCGACGTGAACGGAGCTCCTGCCCCGAAGTGGCAGAAAGAACCCTTCAACGGCGACTGGGCCTGCTCAATCATCGTCTCACAAGACGAGGTGGCCTGCGATGCCGTGGGCATGGACATCCTCATCGGAGAGTGGCCCGAATTCGGCAGTCTGAACTACTGCGACGAGTACCTGCGCGAGGCCGCCTCCATCCCCAATGCCCCCAGCGGCACCGTCTACAAGCAAGACGGCAAGCCCCTGGAGCAACCTCTTGGACTCTTTGAGCACTGGAACAACCAAAAAGAGCGCAAATACACCAAGATCGACCTCATATACAAGCAAATACGATGAAAAGACACCTGTTGCTCTTGCTGCTGGCGGCACTTGCTCTCAGCACATCTGCCCAGACAGAAGACGCCTTTCACGGCATCCTACCCGTGACCGACCCGGCAATGAAGAAAAGCCTGAACGGAGAGTGGGACATCAAAGTGATTGGTGAAATCGTGGTCTGTGCCGAAGGCGTCCTCCATCAGCCCATTCCAGCCATCGATGACAGCTGGACCAAGATTCCCGTACCGGGATGCTGGGAAGCCTATGGACTCTGCAAGCCGAAATATGACAGTGCCAGTCCCCTGACCGGCTACTACCGCACCACATTCACCATTCCCGAGGAATGGAAGGGCCAGCGCATCGTGCTTCGCATGGACGGCGTGCTCTATGGCTACGACCTGTGGATCAACGACCACTATGTGGACTCCTGGAATTCGGGATACAACACCGCCCTTTTCGACATCACCGACTACCTCATTCCCTCGAAACAAAAGGGGAAGGGATGGAATGCGCCACAGCAGTTGGCCATGCGCGTCATCACCGATTTTCCGGGCAGCGACTTCGACTATAACGACGACTGGGCACCCAGCGGCATCATCCGTGACGTGACACTGATGGCCGTACCCGACACCCACCTGAGCGACCTGACCATCACCACCAAGAACAACGGCGAGGTGAATGTGGCCACTGCTATAGCCCATGCCACCAAGGCCACGTCGGTGACCCATGAGATTCTCGATGCCCAGGGCCACAAGGTGGGAACGACCAAGGTAGACCAACCCCATCTCTGGACCGCCGAGACACCCTACCTCTATACCCTCCGCACCACCCTGACACAAAAAGGGAGAACACTTCAGACCTTTGAGCACAAGTTCGGTTTCCGCGAACTGACCATCGACGGCAATATCCTGAAACTCAACGGCCAGCCCATCAAATTGCGCGGCGTGACCAGCCACTCCACCGACCCTCAGACGGTGAAGGTGATTGACGAGGCCAGTATCCTCCGGGATATGAAACTGATGAAGGAAGCCTCGGTGAACTACATCCGCACCTCGCACTACCCCCGCGAGCCCCGCTTCTATGAACTGGCCGACTCGCTGGGCTTCTACATCATCGACGAGGTGCCCTTCGGCTTCGGCGACAAGCATCTCTCCGACCCCTCCTATTACCCCATTCTCCAACAGCGCGCCCAAGCCACCATACGCCGCGACAAGAACCACCCCTCGGTGCTGATATGGAGCCTGGGCAACGAGAACCCGCTTACCGACATCTGCGTGAAACTGGGCAACTACGTGAAAGAAGAGCTCGACCCCTCACGCCCCTACTGCTATCCACAAGTGGGCAGTTATTTCCGCAGGTTCTTCGAGGGCGACAAAGCCAAGGGATTTCCTTCACAGGCCCCCATCTATTCGCCCCACTACCCCACCACCGGTCAGATAGCCGGATTCTACCAGCACTGCGACCGCCCCGTCATCTTCACCGAGTATTGCCACACCCTGGGCATCTCGCTCGAGGACCACGACCGGCAGTGGGAGATTATCGAGCGTACGCCTGGCATCGCCGGAGGCAGCGTATGGGAATGGGTAGACCAAGGCATGCCCTTCAGGGAAAAGCTGGCCGACCGCTATGGCTATGAGGAACGCGTGTTCACCTCGAAGGAAGGCGGATTCGAGATGTTTGGCAACAAGGGCACCGACGGTCTGCTCTATGCCGACCGCACCCCGCTGCCCAACTACTATGAGCTGCAGCACAACTACGCACGCGCCTTCATCGCCGACAGCGTGCTGACCCCCAGCGAGAGTGCCCTGGTGCTCGATATCGTCAACCGCTACGACTTCATCGACCTGAAAGACCAGGTGACCTTCGCCTGGGCCTACACCGAAGACCGCGACACCTTGGCCCGTGGAGCCTTCAGTCCACAATGCGCACCCCACGAACATACCCACTATTCACTGACCCTGCCCCGGAATCCAAACAAGGAGAAGATATGCCTGCTCCAGGTGAGCGTCAGCGATGCGCAGGGCCATACGTTCCTCCGACAAAATCTCCCTGTGAACCCATCCGACCCCACGCCCCGAATCCTCGCCGCGCTCACCGAGTCAACTGCCGATGCCATGACGCTCGTACAAGATGGCGTGCTCGTGCGTGCCGGCCGCAAGGCCACGATGGCCGAGGGCCTGAAAGTGGGCGACAAGCGCCTGGAGCGCTACCTGCTGCACCTGTCGGCCGACGGCAAGACGGCAGGACCGATAGCCACCGACATCCGCACCGAAAAAGAGGGCAACGCCCTGCACTACACCTTCACCCTCACTCCCGACACCACCGACGCTTTCTTGTCGGAACTAGGGCTGGCCTTCCTGCTCGACCAACGCATCGACCGCGTGCAATGGATAGGCAACGGCGTGATGCCCACCTATCCCGGAAGATTCCGTGCCGGCAGGTATGGGTTCTGGGCGTTGCAACAAGACGACCTCTATTTCGAGGGCAACCGCCGTGGCGTGGATGCCGCCCTGCTTACCGACCATGACGGCAATGGCCTGCTGATGGTGTGCCGCCAGGGCAACGTGAGTTTCGAGCAGACCGACCGCGGCATCGTGCTCAGCTACAATGCCGCCGTTTCAGGACAGGGACCGAAGTTTGCCCGCACCGCCTTCCCCGTGCTGGCCAAGACGGTGGGCAGCGTGAGCGGCGATTTCTATCTCTACCGCGTGGAAGCCGACAAGGTGCCCATGCTGCTGCATCAACTCTTCGACCATCCCTCGACCATCGCAGCACCCTTCCACCCGTTTGAGACACAATACGACACCTACTTGATGAGATACAAGGACATCGTGTCGGAATGAACCAAGGCGGATAAGCCAAAAGAATAATCAATCCTATAACCTATATACTTATGAACATTGTGAAGACAATCCTTACCATCGGCCTGGCATCGGCCATGATGCAGTCGCCTGCCGCACCACTCGACCTCATGGGTGGCAACGGCAATGACAACAATCCCCTGCTCCAACCCAGCACACTGCCTTTCGGAGCCCCCGACTTCAGCAAAATCAAAGTCTCCGACTACCAGCCCGCCATCGTGGCTGCCATCCAAGAGCAGCGCGACGCCGTGGCCCGTATCGTGGCCAACAAGAAGAAGCCCACCTTCGAGAACACCATCCTAGCCTTTGAGGAGAGTGGCGCGCTGCTCGACAGGGTGACCAGCATCTTCTATGCGCTGGTGAGTGCCGACAAGACACCCGAGATAGCCGAGACACAGAAGAACGTGACACCCCTGCTCACCGACCTGGAGAACGAGATCTCCTTCAACAAAGAACTCTTCCAGCGCATCAAATACGTGTACGACCACCAATACAAAAAGTTGAAGGGCGAGGACAAGAAACTGTTGGAGGAAACCTACAAGAGTTTCGTCCGTTCCGGCGCCCTGTTGTCCGACGACAAGATGGCACGCATGAAGGAAATCAACCTGCGCATCGCCGAACTCCAGCAGCAGTGGGGCGACCTGTTGCCCAACGCCACCAACAACTCCGTGGTGTGGGTGAACAGCGAGGACGAGCTCGTTGGTCTGAGCGAGGCCGACATCGCCCAATGCAAGAAAGATGCCGAGAGCCGCGGCAGCAAGACACCCTATTGCATCGTGATCATCAACACCACCCAGCAGCCCATTCTCACCAACCTTCAGAACCGCAAGTTGCGCAAGCGCGTCTATGAGGCCTCCATCCACCGTGCCGACGGCAGCCGCTCGTTCAACACCTTCCCCATCGTGGTGGAGATAGCCCGTCTGCGGGCAGAGAAAGCCCAGCTGATGGGCTACAAGAACTATGCGGAGATGTCGTTGGAGAAGACGATGGCCAAGACCCCAGAGCAAGTGGACGCCTTCCTGCGCCAGCTCATCAATGAATACGCCCCGAAGGCCGCCGCCGAGACCAAGGCCATCGAGGCCTATGCCCGGGAGGCTGAGGGCACCGACATCGACCTGCAACCCTACGACCGTTTTTACTATTCGGCCAAAATGAAGAAAGCCACCTACAACTTCTCTGAGGATGAGGTGAAGCCCTATTTCAACATCGACAGCGTGCTGGTGAACGGTGTGTTCTATGCGGCCAACCGCGTCTACGGACTGCAGTTCAAGGAGCGCAAGGACATCCCCGTCTACCACCCCGACATGAAGGTGTATGAGGTGACCGACAAAGACGGCAAGACCCTCGCCATCTTCTACAACGACTATTTCCGCAGACCCACGAAGCGCGGAGGAGCCTGGATGAGTTCGTTTGCCAAGCAGAGCACCCAGCGCCAACAAGTGCCTCTGATCTTCAACGTGTGCAACAACGCCAAGGCTCCCGAAGGTCAGCCCTCGCTGCTCACCTGGGACGAGGTGACCACGCTCTTCCATGAGTTTGGCCATGCTCTCCATGGCATTCTGTCGAACTGCCGATAAACGCTCTGAGCGGCACTGCCGTGGCCCGCGACTTCGTGGAGATGCCGTCGCAGTTCAACGAGTTCTTCGCCTCGGTGCCTGAGATTTTCGACCATTACGCCAAGCATGCCACCACTGGTGCTCCCATGCCCGCCGAACTGAAGGAGAAGATGCTCCAGTCCATCAATTTCCAACCTGCCTACGCCTTAGGCGAGAACCTGGCGGCCACTTGCCTCGACCTGGAATGGCACAAGCTGTCGCTCGACCAAGTGCCCACCGCCGCTCAAGCCGACGCTTTCGAGACCGCCGCACTCAAGGATATCGGCATGTATGATGAGCAGATACCACCCCGCTACCTCACCTCATATTTCAACCATGTATGGGGCGGAGGCTATGCCGCCGGTTACTACAGTTACCTTTGGACTGAGGTGCTGGCCGACAATGTGGCCGACTACTTCAAGGCCCACGGCCCATTGAAGCCCGAGGTGGGCCAGGCCCTCCGCGACAAGATCCTGAGCCGTGGCAACACCCGCGACCTGATGGAGATGTTCACCGACTTCACTGGGATGAAGTCGCCCGACACCTCTTCGCTGCTGAAAACAAGGGGAATGTGATAGGAGAGAATGTGCTTGAAGGGTATAATGGACATTGTGGGCATAATGGGCAGTATGGGAATAAGATGCCTATCAAGCCCATAGAGCCTATTATGCCCATTATTTAATACCAAGCATGGCTGGCGGCAGAAGAGGACTTTTTGCCGCCACCACACATGGGCCATCCACATCAAGCAGGCTGATGGCTGCCCGGCCATTAGCCGCCTGTATGCGTGTGGAGCCTGTGGCGGTGCCTTGGTTTTGGAGCAACTTGCCGGCACCGACGATGGAGAACTCTATCCAGTCGCGGCTGTCGAGGCAGCAATAGCCCTCAGCATCTACGACCTGTGCCTCGACAAGGTGATTCTCCTTGAGGGTGAGGCGGATGTTGGCGGGTTCTCCCCATCGCCGTGTCTGATATTCGAAATCGATTTGATCGGTCAGTGTCCTGGAGCGTGCCACGATGGTGTTGTGCCCTTTCTGCAAGACCACATTCCAATGAAAGCCCTGTGCAGGAAAATCCTGGCTATCGCGCCGTCTTTTTCCGACCGAAACGCCATTGACAAACAATTCCACCATCTCTTCATTGGAGTAGACAAGGATTTCCTTTTCCTCGCCCTCATTACCCCATCTCACAGGCCATGAATGGCCGTAGATGTGCAACATGGGTTTGGAGGCCCAATAACTTTGTACGACATAAAAACTCTCCTTGGGCGTGCCATCCAGCTGACAGACTCCCTTCTGATTGACATAGGGGATGGGGTTGTCGGGACGGAGCGGAGTACAGAAATCCTTGAATGTCCAGAAAGCAGACCCTGTGAGATTGGGCATCCGCTGCTGCTCTTTCAGATGCCAGTCGAACAAGCGAACGGCATAACTCTCCGACCAGTCGCCATTCCTGTCACCCGCCTCGATGTCGAACCCCGTCTCCGAATGACGGCCGGCATGACTGTCGGCACCCCATTCGGCATGCAGGAAGTGGGGATAGGTGGCCATGGCCTTCTCCTCCATCTCGCGGTAGTCGGTGAACCGGCGGCTATACCATCCGGCCCAGATAGAGGGCGAGTAGACATCGGTGATGTCGGCACAGAAATCGCAACGTCGTATCACCGTTTTGCGATAGGGGTCGAGTTGGTGGGCGGTGGCCTGCAGCGATGCCATCAAGTTGCGCACAGCGGCCGAATCGAGCACTGTCGCGAAATCGCCGGGCCAGTCGTTCTCGTTGCCCAGTCCCCAGAGGATGATGGAGGGGTGATGCCGGTGCTGCTCTATCATGTTGGTGAGCATGCGGTGAGCCTGGGCCTGATAATCGGCACCTCCCACCCCACCCCGGCACCAAGGAATCTCTTCCCACACAAGAATACCGAGCGAGTCGCACAGATTGAGCACCAGTTCCGACTGCTGATAGTGCCCCAGGCGGATAAAGTTGGCGCCCATCTCCTTAATCAGGAGCATCTCGCGGCGAATCTGCTCATCGGTCATTGCCGCCCCCACGCCGGCATGGTCTTCATGCCTGTGCGTGCCTTGCAACAGCAAGCGCCGACCATTCAAGAAGAACGGGCCATGATCCTTGAACTCGAACGAGCGGAAGCCGAACTGCTTCACGATGGTCTGACGGCCATAGGTGACACGCGCCGTATAGAGCCGTGGCGCCGTCACATCCCACCGCACGGGCCGCCTCACCACAATGGGCTTTGAATTGTCGCCAAAGAACACCCTTTTCCCGTCGGGTGCGAGCAACTCAACCTGCAAATGGTAACGGCTGTCAACGACAACCGTGTCGCCCGACACATCGATTCTCACATCGGCCAGATAGTCTTTCGGCATATAAACCAGACTGACAGGCCTGTAGAGTCCGCCATACAGGCAGAAGTCGGACATGTCGGAGGGTATCATCTCCACATCGCGGCTGTTGTCGCAACGTATGGCTATCGGCAGTTGGCCGTTTCCCCAATGGGTGATGTCGACGGTCCACCGGTCGTAACCACCTACGTGTGCTCCCGCATGGTCGGTGCCCACATAGACATCCGTTTTCTGCCCCGCGCCCTCGAATTCGAGCAAAGTATGTCCGTCGGGGTAAGGATTACTGACGCTCACCGTAGTGCGGTACCACGCAGCCCCCTGATAGTAGTTGACCGAAGGGTCGACACCATCCTCGGCATTATAACAATGGGGCACGCTCACTTCCGTCCACAATGGCACGCTCTCGGGCTTGCCGGGCTTCACCGGACGGAACACCTCCCATGGACCTGCCATATCGGTGCGGATGAATTGCCATCCGTCCGTCAGGCGCGTCCTGGCCTGTGCACTGGCAGAAAAGGCCAGTGCACAGACGAAGGTCAGCAGAAAAAGTCGTTTGCCCATATTGGTATGTCGGAATGCTATCTCATTGACTCACGCCTAAGCAATGCCTCAAGATAATAATAGTCGGCATAGTTGATAGGCACATCCACCTCGTCCTTGCTCGGGTAGTTGCCTGTGGAATGGAGCAAGAGGAATCCCTGATGGGTGTGGAGGTCGGGCTGGTAGAATGTCTCGAGCGAGTGGACCATGGTATCGGCAGCCTTGCGATAGGTCTCGGCTTCCGACTGACTCACATAGGTGGCCAGTTCGTAGAGCGCAGAGGCAATGATGGCAGCCGCCGAGGCATCGCGTGGACATTCCCCATCGAGTGCCGGTCCCACACCGGTCTTTATCGCCGGGTCGCGCATATCCCAGTAGGGAACCATATCGTCGGGCATATCGGTCAGTGAGAGCCAGAACCTGGCAATCTTGCGTGCCTGCTCCAGATAGGCCTTGTCGTGCGTGAAGCGGTAGCACATCGTGAAGCCATACAATCCCCAGCCCTGTCCGCGGCTCCATACACTCTCGTCGAAGAGTCCCTGGTGGGTAATGCGCTTGATGACGCTTCCATCGGCAGGGTTGTAGTCGACCACATGGTATGACGAGCCATCGTCACGGAAATGGTTTCTCATCGTGGTGTTGGCATGGCTCACGGCAATATTGTAGAATTGCTTGTCGCCGGTCAGCAACGAGGCCTGGAAAAGCAGTTCGAGGTTCATCATATTGTCGATGATCACGGCAAACTGCCAACGGTCGGGTGTGCCCCAACTCCAGGAGCGGATGCATCCCACCTTCTCATCAAACCGTGAGATGAGCGTTTTGGCGGCCTTCACCACCACATCGCGATAGGACTGTTCGCCAGTGAGTTCCCACGCCTTTCCAAAGGAGTCGTACACCATGAACCCCAGGTCGTGGCTTCCCCCATGCAGTTTCACCCGCTCTATGGGCCAGGTGTTGCTCACCGCCTGCTCACGCCAGAACTGGTCGTGAGAGTATTGGTACATCTGCCACAACTCGCCCGGGAAGAAGCCGCAGCACCAGTCGGGCTGCCTCACCATGCGCAGTTTGCCATCGGGCTCCACGCTGCGGGGCATCATCGACCAGTCGTTGTTCTTCTTTCTCAGTTCACTGACTTGCTGCAACTGATAGCGCAACTGCACGTCGGCCCGGGCGAAGGCGTTGTCGGTAGGAGTGGGAGTGTAGTAGAGCAGAAAGAAGCGGTCGGTGAAACGCCTCACGAGATTCTTCCCGGCCACGGCCTGATAGTCGGCACGTTGCGGGTCGAGCAAGGCGAGGCGATACAAGTCCTTCGCCATCTCATTCTGCTTGAAGTCCCATTCGCTGATTTGCTTGTAGGGCCACTCCTCCACCCTCTTCCCCATATAAGGCACAAGGAAGTCGGCGGCTTTCTCCACAAGGTCGAGTCCGTCCATTTGATATCCGGCATGCCGGGCCATGAGCATCACGTCGATCATGTGCGAAAGGTTATACTGAGAGTAGCCGAAAGCCAGTGTGCGCCTGAGTTCCTGAGGCTGCCGGCCATCAGACATCACCTGCGCCTTGATGCGTTTCTCAAAGAAGGCCGAGAGACATTCGTCCATCACCTTTTTATTCCCCACATAATTGGCATAGGCCACCACCTGCACGTCACGGGCCGTGGAGTGATTGTTGGGCTGGTTGCCCTCCTCTATGCCCTGCGGACTGGTGAGAATCCAGTTGAGGAATTTCGCGAACCAAGCCTTCAGCGCCTTGGAATCCTTTTTTGGGAACGATTTCGACTGTTCGAGCAACTGCACGGCATCGAGCATCTCGACGAAAGAGTAGGCATCGATCACACCGTAGCACCGTCCCCTGCCGTCATAAAGTCCGGGCACAATCTGGGCATAGTTCATATTCGGGTTCATGCGTGTCGCCTTGTCGAGAAACCACACCCTGAGCATCTCCACCGCTTTCTGGGCATAACGTTCGTCGCCACTGAAGAACCATGCGAGCGAGAGCGTGGTCACGCCATTGGCCATAGCAGCGACCTTGGGTCGGTCGAGTTTCTCCAACTCAGGGTTGGAGACGCCATCCCTGCTCACATAAGGAAGTCCGTCCTCCTTTGTGGGGTCAGGCCAGAAATAGCGGCTCAGGCTCAGGTAGTCGTGTTTGTCACCGCTGACGGCTGTTTTCTCCTTGATCATCACCGAGAGCGGAGCCTGCGTCATGCGTTTCTCTGCCTCCTTAATCAGGTGTTGGTAGGCCGTGGCATAAACAGGCTGTCCCAGGTTTTCCCTCACCTCGGCCAGGTGCGCCTTGTCCCAGATTGACTGCGCACCAGCCGTGGCTATGGTTGCTAGAAGCAGATAGATTACAACAAACGTTTTCTTCATAACTGGCAATTTACTCAATTGTCACTTTTACCTTATAGTTGACCGTGATGCAACGCACCTCGTATTGGTCGGTGAGATTATTGGGAACGTAATATTGGGTGTCGTCGTTCTTGGTGCCGCCACTCGAGATGCGCAACTTGCCACTCTCGTCGACATCCTTCGGATCGAAGGTCATCAGCGTGACATCCCCTTTCTGGCCGTTGAGCGCCTTCACGAAGATGCTCTGCTTGCGGTGGTTCTTGGTGGCATCGGGTGTCTGCAAGTCCCATGTGAGGGTATACCCCCCACGGCTGTTCTGCTGCAGCGCATTGCCATTGGCGTCGACAATCTGGAAATCGGTGCCCAGGGTGAGTTTCGTATCGACATAGACGAATGCATCGGCATTGAACGAGCGGGTTCCCTCGCACCAAAGTTGTACCGGCACTTCCAACTGTCCACCCTGCTGCATGGTGTATGTCTTGTCGTTGTTGCTCTTTGGTCCCCAGTCGGCAAAAGCCACGATAAACACATTCTTGTATTCGGGGTTGTCGTTTCCCCATTCGTCATCGCTGCATGAGGTGAGCGCTGTGAGCGCCAGGCATCCCACCAACAACAGCATGATTCTATTGATATTCATAAAACGATTCATATTGGTTTTTTATTATTCAGGTTCAACACTTTATTGCTTACTTCCATCCGGGGTTCTGAACCACATTGCCATTCGAAGTGGCAATCTCGTAGGTAGGAATGGGATAGAGATAATCCTTGTTGGCATCGAAACTGCGGTTGGCAGCCTGTTCGATGACATAGATGCCTTCCTGGTCGGCCACCTTCTTGCCGTTGAACATGCCATTGGCATCGGTGAGCCTGTTCTGGATATTCTCGCGCTGAGTGCTCAGGTTGTCGGCATCGTTGTACTTCAGGCCCAGCATGGTGACGGGCAACACGTTCTCGGCGATTTTCCACCTGATGATGTCGTCGTAACGCAGGTTCTCGTCGATGAACTCCACATGGCGCTCACGCCTGATCTCATCGCGCATATTCAGTCCGTTGGCAGCCACGAAGCCATTGGTGAGTTTGACGTCGAAGCCTACACGGGCACGCAGTTTGTTGACGGTGGCGTCGAGTTGGTCGTCGGTGATCTGCCCGTTGTACTCATACAGAGCCTCCGCATATGAGATAAGGATTTCAGCATAACGGATGATCATCTTGTCGACCGTCTCCTTGTTGACGGTGTTCCACTCCTCGAGCATGAAACCTTTCTTGATGCCATATCCATTGCCATGCTGGTTGCCGAAAGGATTGTATCCGGCCTTGTAGGCCTCCTCGCCCTTCTGGTAGAACGTCATCGCCAAACGCGGGTCGCGGTTGAGGAACACGTCGTTGTGCATGGTCTCCTCAATCTTCAGTGTGGTCTTCTCGCGAGGCAGTCCGTCGGTATAGAGGAATTCGTCGATGGTCTGTCGTGTCACGCTCACGGCATTCTCCAAGCCGCGCGAGTTGTTGTGCAAGATTACGCCACTCGAGCCATTCGGACCATATATTTTCACAAACACATTCTCCTTGTTGTTCCGGCCCTCGCCATCAAAATAGAACAGTTTCAGGAAATCGGGATACAAGTCATGCTTCCCGCTGCGGATGAGTCGCTCGCAGGCATCGAGGCAAACCTTGAGATGGCCCCTGGCATCGATCGACAGTCCATGATACTTGGCATAGGTGCCCTCGTAGAGTCCGATACGCACCAGCATGCCCATGGCTGCGCTCTTCGACACACGTCCCCAGTCGGCATCGCTCTTCACATCGTCGATATCGGGCAAGTTGGCCTCGGCGAAAGCCAGGTCGGCATAGCACTGCTGGATGACCTCCTCGCGCGGGGTGCGCGGCATGGTGATATCGGGATCGCTGGTCGAGTCGAAAGCCTTCAGGATGAGAGGCACGTCGCCATATTTCCTCACGAGGTCGAAATAATGGTAGGCACGGAAGAAGCGGGCCTCGGCAATCCACCGGTTTTTCTGTGCGTCGAGAAGCGGAGCAGACTCTCCCTTGGCGATGATATTGTTGCAGACTCCGATTTTCTGGTAGGGCTGTGTCCAGTCATTGCTTGTGGCCGGCACGCTCCAGTTGCCGCTCGACACCGAGTTGGCTGCCGTTCCGATGACATCGTCGGCACGTGTGTCATGCGAGAATCCCGGCAGGTCGACATACAGTTTGTTGCAAGCTCCCCTCATGTCGGTCTCACTCTGCCAGAAATTGTTGTCGGCCAACGTTGTCTCAGGCATTCGGTCGAGCTCGCAACTTGCGACCATCATCATGCCACTTACCATGCCGACTACACCAATTGATTTGAAAATATAGTGTTTCATCATTGTTTTCTTTATGGATTACTTATAACGTTATGTTCACACCAAACGACCAGGTACGGAAGAAGGGATAGTAGTTACGTCCCACATTGTTGCCGGCCTCGGGGTCGAACACCTTGAGGATGTCGGATTTCTCCCAGATGTCGTTGCCACTGATGTAGAAGCGCAGTTTCTCGATATATCGGCGGCTGATGGGCACCGTATAACCCAGCGTGATGTTCTTCAGGCGAAGGTATGCGGCGTTCTGCACCCACTTGTCGGAAGGCTGGAAATTGAACATGTCGCCATTGTAGTTGTAGAGACGTGGCCAGAAGGCGTCGGGATTGTCTTCTGTCCAGTAGTCGCGGTGGATGGTCCATGGCATCTGGTGGGTACGTCCGAAGGGAGCGATGGCCTCGGTGTCGATGAGAATTTTACGTTTGCCCACACCTTGGAACATCACGCTGAAGTCGAACCCCTTCCATTGTGCCGAGAGGTTGAATCCATAGAGGTAGCGTCCGTTGCTGTTGCCCAGGTATACCAGGTCGCCATGGTTCTCCTTCGTGCCGTCGCCGCCGCCCACCTGATGATCGGTGCTGCCGTTGGCATCGGGAAGTGTAACGAAGCGCACATCGCCGCCGCCCACCTTTCCGTCGGAGAACGACTTATAGCCGGGATGCTCTTCCTTGTATTTCTGGTATTCCTCCACGCTGCTCCAATATCCATCGGTCTTGTATCCCCAGATGGTGTTCATGGCATATCCCTCGAGCAGGCTCACGTTTCCTGCCGAGATGACATCGGCGCCGTCGTACTCGAGCAACTCGTTCTGCGAGTCGCTCAGGTTGAAAGCCACCTGATAGCGGAAATCACCGATTCGGTCTCTCCACCTGATTTCGAAATCCCATCCCCAGGTCTTCAGTCGACCGACGTTCACTGCCGGAACACCGATACCGATAGTGTGGGGCAACTGCAGACGGGAGAGCATGTCGTTGTTGTATTTCCAATAATAGTCGAACGAAGCGTTCAGGCGGCCTTTCAGCAGTCCGACGTCAATACCCACGTTGGTGGTCTCGATGGTTTCCCAGGTCTTGTCTTTTGAGGCGAGATTGGCCTGATAGTAACTCTTCTCCGTGATGTAGGTGGAACCCTGCGAGATGGTGGGGATATAGTCGTAGAGACCAAGGACGGCACCGTTGCCAAGTTGTCCCCAAGAGGCCCTCAGCTTCAGGTTGCTCACCCAGTCGAGTCCGAACCATTTCTCCTCGCTCACACGCCAGGCGGCGCTCACCGACGGGAATGCCTTCCAACGCTTCGATGGTGCGAGACGAGAACTGCCGTCGTAGCGGATGTTGGCCTCGAAGAGATATCGCTCCGCATAGTTGTAGTTGATACGTCCGAAGTACGACATCATCGACCAGGGCTGGATGTTGTCGGCCAGCGTGGTGTTGGTGGCCTCGGCAGCATCGTAGTAGTTGAAAGAGTAGAAATCGTTGGAATTCATGTTCTTGGCAGTAGCGTCGAACTGGTCCTTGCGGTAGTTCTCATAGCTTGTACCAGCAAGGAAGTTGAAGTTGTGCTGGTTGAAGCCAATGGCGTAATTGACGGTAGCCTCGAATTGGTCGTGGTAGTCGTTGTTCTTGATACGATACAGCGAGTTGGGGTTGTTGGTCTGCTGACGGATGGTTTTTCCATCCATGGCATACCATGCCAGCCAATGGCGCTCGGAGCGGCCACTGTAGTAACCGGCGCGCCTGCTGGCACTCAGGTTGATACGCAGGCCCTCGATCAGGTTCTTGATGGTGAGGCTGCCTTTGCCCAAATAGGCCTCATAGTGTGTCTCGTTGGTGCCACCGTTCTTCAGGATGTCGATGGGGTTGACTTGCAGGTCACCGCTATAGGGTTGCTCTCCATAGTTGGGTGTCTCCTCGGGCTGCCACATCAACTGACGGGCGCGTGCGCCGTACATGGTGTTCAGGATACTTCCCGCACCATTTGAGGGAGCCGTGTTCTTTCTCGACTGGTACTGCAGGTTGACGCCGAGTTCCAAGTACTTGCTGAGTTCGGCATTGATCTTGGCATGCAGGTTCACCCGCGTATTGGCGTTGTCGGTATATTTGAGCATACCATTCTTGTAGAAGTAGTTGCCACTCACCAGGTAATTGATGCTTTTCGAGCCACCTGAGATCGAGATGGAGTGGTTGGTCTGGTCGCTGTAGTCTTTCGTTCCCTCATCTACCCAGTTGGTGGCAGTGAACTGCTCCCAGCGTCCGTTGTTGTTGTTGGGGTAATAGTTGAAGTTGGGATTGGCCACCCATGTGGTCTTCTCCTTATTCCACTCATAGCTGCCGCCCTGGTTGTAACGGCCAAGGTTGATCCAAGACTGCTCCTCCCAGGCTGGCAAACGCTCGGGCATGTTGCCAGGAGTGTTGATGGCATAATAGCCAGAGTAGGTGATTTTGGGTTTCCCCTCACTGCCGCTTTTGGTTGTGACGAGCACCACACCCGAGGCGGCCCTGGCACCATAGATGGCACAGGCCGAGGCATCCTTGAGCACGGAGATGCTCTCGATGTCATCGGCATTGAGCAGCGCAAGGTCGCCCTCCACGCCATCGATGAGCACCAGCGCACTGGTGGCATTGGCCGACGAGAAACCACGGATGCGGATTCCGGAAGTCTCACTTCCGGGCTCACCACTCGAGCGCAACACGGCCACGCCAGGCAACTCGCCCTGCATGGCACTCAGCACGTCGCTCGAAGGCTTGCCAGCCAGTTTCTCTCCATCCACGGCCGAAACAGCTCCCGAGAGGTTGACTTTCTTCTGTGTGCCGTAGCCCACGACCACAACCTCGGAAAGCGTCCTGTCGACCTCGCTCATCAGGATCTCGCCCGATGCTCTGCCTGCAGCCAGTTCCAAATCCTGGTAGCCAATATAAGAAAAGACGATGGTGGCATCTCTTCTCACGCCTTGGAGAACAAATTGACCATCGATGTTGGTAATGGCTCCGTTGGAGGTGCCTTTTTCCATCACACTTACTCCAATCATAGGTTCGCGCGTGACAGCATCGAGCACCGAACCTCTGACAGTGAGAGTGGCTTGAGCGTATGCCCCAGCACTCAGAAGGACCAGCAGACAACCGAGGAACAGTCGTTGCCATATCCCGATAGTTACAGTTTTCAAACTCATAAGCAAAAAATGTTTAGTTATTAGGTTTTGATGACGCAAAATTAAGCCCGGAGGTGCGATCATTCCAAAAAAGGGGCTACATCACGACTACTATTGCTCCTCACACCGACTACATCACGGCTTTCTCAACAAAAACGCAACTCTTTGGTTATCAATCATCTTTTATTTCAAACCCCGAAAAAATAAACTCATCATTTTCTATATGACTTTCAGAAAATAAAACTATCTTTGTGGCATGAAAGCAACCTTAAAAAACTGGATACTTTTTGCCGGTCTTTTTCTCACCACTCTCCCGCTGATGGCAGAAGACTATTGGCAACGTGCCGTGGTGAACTACACCAGACAGCAGTACCACTCTGGAAACCAAAACTGGCAAATCGCACAGAGCCGTGAGGGATGGATGTATTTTGCCAACAACAAAGGGTTGCTGGAGTTCGACGGTTCGATGTGGCACACCTACACCCTTCCAGGCAATGCGAAGGTAAGGTCGGTCTATGCCGATGGCAGAACCATCTATGTGGGGGCATTGGGACAATTCGGGCGTTTTGTGTGCAACGAGAAAGGACGCATGGTGTATGAGCGCCTTTCTGAGCCTGTGGAGAAGGTGGGCCAGCTCAATGTTTGGAACATCCACCGCATCGGCAACGACACCTATTTCCAATGCGACACCGCCCTCTACGTGAACGACACGCATCATATCATCAGCTACCCCTTCGGGTTCAGTTATTCCACCGTGGTCTACAACCGTCTCTACGTCACCTCCTCCAACGGGGTCCATGTGCTCATCGGCAACAAGTTCATCCCCCTTCATAGCATCGACATCAAGAAGACCTCACCCATTGTGGCCATGCTCCCCTACGACGGGCGCATCCTGCTTGTGAGCAGGGAGAACGGACTGTTTCTCTATAGTGACAACCGGCTTGAGCCTGTACACCTGGCCGCCAGCAGCCTCATCAACCAGAAACAGCTGTCGTGTGCCGCCATCAGCGGACACCTGCTGGTGCTGGGCACCATCCACGACGGTGTCATCCTCCTCGACATGCAGACCGGACAAATCGAGCAGATTTCCATAGGCAATGGACTTCAAAGCAAGACCGTGCTGGCAGCATCGTTCGATGCCGACCACAACCTGTGGCTGGGCCTCGACAATGGCATCGACTGTATCCCCCTCGACTCCCCCCTCCGGTTCCTCAACAGCAACCAGTCGCCGGTAGGCAGCGGCAGTTGCAGCATCACCTACCGACACAAACTCTACCTGGGCAGCAACCAGGGTCTCTACGAGATGCAAGGCACCAACATCCGCTTCATCGAGGGCACGGGCAGCCAGGTGCTGTGCCTCGACACCATCGGGGGCCAACTCTTCTGTGGTGGCCGGCATTTCTTCATGATGATCGACGGCGACCAGGTGACCCGCTACGACCTGCGAGGGGTGTGGGGTGTCCGGTCGCTGGGCTACCGCGACGACGTGCTGCTGGCAGCCACCTACTGGGGACTCCAACTCATGCACCGACAAGGAAGACAATGGCTGCTCGGTGAGCGGATAAAAGGAGCCAACATCTCGGCAAAGACATTCTATGTGGAAGAAGGCTCTGGAGCCGTCTGGGTGGCCAACAAAGAGAAAGGCATCTTCCGGCTCACGCTGAGCGACGACCTCACCGAAGTCGTTTCAAAGCGATGCTACAACACCCAGGAATTGCCCAAGGGCGACAACGTATGCATTACGAAAATCGACGGAGAGACCGTCATCGCGAGCCATAACGGCATTTTCCGCTACGATGCCACCCGCGACCGCCTGGAACCCTTCAAGCAACTGGAAGAACGGCTCGAAGGGCATGATTCCTATACCTATCTCTATCAAGACAAGAAAGGACGGTTGTGGTATGCCACCGACTGCACGCTGCATGTCATCTCTGGCAAGGAACGGAAAGGATTCTTGAACGACTGCCTCATCGAGGATTTCGAGAATATCAGTTTCACTGAGAATGGCGAGCAGACCATCATTGGGACCGAAGACGGATTTGCGTCGCTCCGACTTGACAGGGCGTCGAGAAGCGACGACCAGAAGCATCAGATCCGTCCTTATATCCGCAGCATCTACATCGGCAACTATGCCGACACTCTTTTCTATGGTTGCCAGCAGCCCGTACGCATCGCCTGGGCCAACAACTCGGTAAGGCTGGAGTACAGCACCAACAACTACGACCCCACCAAGACCGTGCAATACAGTTATTGGCTTGAGGGTTCCGATGAGCAGGAATGGAGCCCTTACACCCGCCGAAGAATCAAGGAGTATACCAACCTGCGTGAAGGCAACTACACCTTCCACCTGCGTATCATGATGACCGGCCTCGACCAACCCGAGGAAACCTCATTCAGCTTCACCGTGCTTCCGCCGTGGTACCGCACCTGGTGGGCCTATATCCTCTATGCCCTCTTATTGATCGCCGCCGGATACCTGGCCTACCAACGCCTGCAGAAAAGCCGTCAGCAACTCGTTGCCGAGAAGAACGAGCAGATACAGGAGCAAGAGGAAGAGATTGCCACGCTCCGGGAGGAGAAACTGAAGATTGAGCTTCATGCCCGCGAGCAGGAACTGGTCAGTTCGAGAATGGACGTGGTGCGCAAGAACGAGATGCTCCTCGACATCAAGAAGACGGCCGTGAGCCTGAACAACGCCCTTCCGTCGAGTGCGGAAATCAAGAAGTCGGAGCTGCTCTCCACCATCAAGCGACGGGTGACCCGCCTTATCGGTCAAATCGACACCAACATCGAGCACGACGACGACCTGGAGGCGTTCAAGAGCTCATTCGACGCCGTTCATCACCAATTCCTTCAGACCCTCGTGGAGCGGTACCCTGCCCTCTCGCATAAAGAGAAGATGATTTGTGCCTATATCCGCATGAACCTTCTGTCGAAGGAGATTGCCCCGTTGCTCAACATCTCCACACGAGGGGTTGAGATCAGCCGATACCGTATCAGACAAAAAATCGGTCTCGACTCCAAAGACAGCCTCACCAAGTTTCTCCAAAGCTTGTGATGCTTTTAAGGTGAAGTGAGCACATCCAAGCTCACTTCACCCTATATGGTGCCAAGGTTTCGGGAAATTCCTCGATATCGATATAAAGTAAGCCTTTCTCTTTGGCCTCATCGACAGCCTTTTTGCCGGCAGTCGGATGAGCGTCAAGGTATTGGCTGATAGCCTTCTCGGCAATCTTGTTGTCGCCAGAAGCGATGTTGTTGACAACGCCATAGCCGAGGTATTGGCCGTTGCTGTCGAAAAAAGCGTAGGAATAACCGCCTCCACCAGTTGAGGGGACACTATTGTCACGACGCACCTTGAACGCTACCTGCGACAAGGTTTCGATAAGGGCGACGTAGTCATTTCTGTCGCATACCACCACATCGCAGAGGGTGAATCCGTTGCGGTAGTCGATATAACGCCACGTCACGGAGTCGGGCATGATGTCGTATTCTTCCCGCGCACCCACCCCCGAGTTGTAGGCAAAGGTGTAGCGGATGGCTGTCGTCTCTTTCTTGATAGGACATTTCGACTTCTGCGTGGCATCAGTGGCAGGGTTGCCCGCATTGCATGCGGTAAAGCAAGTGGCCGCTGCCAGAATGAGGGAGGCGAATAGTATTTTCATCGTTTTCCATGTCTTTGGTTACCATCGGCGAAAATACGAATTATTTTGGTATTTTCCAAATTTTCAACACCATTTGGACTTACTATAGCTCAACCGCAGTCATGATGAGTAGCTCGGCTGAGCCCAAGAAGAGAATGATGAGGGCGAAAGTGCTGATTATTGGCACCAAAGATTTGGAATGGTCGGGGAAAATGCGTAACTTTGCAGCCGAATTCATCAAAACACTGAAAAAATGACTACTGTTTTTTCCCTAACCACCCATGTTGTGGCAGCTTTTTTCCATTGTATCAACTCACGAAAATAAGCTGCCCATGGTGTACTGTATATCAAAAAGGATGGAAGTGGCCGGCTGTCATCAGCTGACCTTACCCTACCCCAGCAAATGCAGCCAGCTGCATGGGCACAATTGGATTATCACCGTCTATCTGGCCTCCCAGGAACTGAACCCCCAGGGGATGGTGGAAGATTTCAAGCATGTGAAGAAAGCCATTGCAGGTTATCTTGACCATGGCAACTTCAACGAACTGCTTCCTTTCAACCCCACTGCCGAAAACATCGCGGCTTGGGTAGTGGAGCAATTCCCCGCATGCTACCGCGCCATCGTCGAGGAGTCGGGCGGCAATATTGCCCAGGCTTACGACGACCATTTCCCCATCGACGCGAAATTCCTATTATAGGCTGCTAATGGGCAAGACATACCGTATCAACGATATTTTCTATTCCCTGCAAGGTGAGGGACGCCACACGGGGAGGGCTGCCGTGTTCATCCGCTTCAGCGGGTGCAACTTGCGCTGCCCATTCTGCGACACCGACTTCGATTCTTCTCGTCTGATGACAGCCGACGAGATTATCGATGCCATAGCACCTTGGCTGTACTGTGGTTTCGTGGTACTCACCGGAGGAGAGCCTTCGCTGCAAGTCGACACCGAACTTGTAGACAAACTGCACGATGCGGGGGTGTTCATAGCGATGGAGACCAACGGCACCCACGCTATCGCCGAGGGTGTTGACTGGGTGACGCTATCGCCCAAGACCAGTTTCGTAGACCATCCTCTGCCCATTGTCATTCGTCGGGCCGACGAGGTGAAAGTGGTATTCGACGGCATCCATCCTCCTGAGTGCCCCGAGGCCTTCGTCGGCTCCACTTACCTCTGCCTCCAGCCCTGCGACACTGGCGACCCTGCCGAGAACCGCCGACTGACAGCCCAGTGCGTGGCATATATCAAGAAACACCCCGAATGGCATCTCTCGCTGCAGACCCACAAGATAATCGGTATTGAGTGAAAGGATTTACTCTGCATGCATGCTGTTGTCTATTCATCAGCGTACTCTAAACATGGGAAAAACCGCACTTTTGAGGCAAATAGGTAGACAACAGCAATATTTTTACTCCAAATTATTTGTGGGATGTTCTATAAATCAATAGCCAATGAGTGGATAAACGAACACTATCGCGAGCCGTAGACCTCTTCTGGGGGTGAGAATCCGAAAGAATCAATTTCTACGGAACGGCTTCCACTCGAATTTATGAATTAATAGATGTTACCTTAATACTCTCAATCATCTTTTGCAATTCGTAGTCAATGTTGTAGTAGCCATTGATGTTTAGGTCGTCGCGGACGCGGCGGCAGTCGGGCGTGATGGTCTCGTAGTGTGGAATGCCGTTGAAGTGGAAAAGTTCCTGCATACGGGAGAAATCGGTATTGGTAATGCAGATGGTTTCTTCGTCGGCAAGCCATTCATTGACGTATTGATGGTAGGCTTCGCTTCCCTCGGCGGTGCGCTCCCCAGCGATAAAGACAAGTTTCACGTCATCGCGCTTGGCGATTTCAGCGCGTTTTGCCTTACTGCTCTGGATGGCGGCACGGCACGGACCGCAGCCCATACCCCAGAAATCGATGATGAGATACCTGCCTGGATATTTCGCACAGAGCGAGCGGATGAGGTCGGCGGCAGGATTGTCTGTAGGTAGAGGTGTGGAGAGTTCCGTTTGCGCCATCTTGGCGGCATAGAAAGCCTCGGCCTTTTGGAGGATGAAGGAATCTGTGAAACTGTCGAGATAGAGAGGCATCATCTTGCTGACTGGCTGTAGACTGGCCTCTGCCTCCTTACGCTCTTCAGCGGTCAAGGTGGTATCGGCAAGGATACGAGGCAGTATGTCCTCATTGCTGCGCCAACTGTCGAATTTGCCCAGCATATCTTTGAAGATGCAGAGTTGGGGCATGAAACCATAGTGGTTGGAACTCACCCCGCTCTGCCCTTGCTGCCCTATCAGCGCTCGCAAGGCCTGAAGGCCATTGGAAAGGATTTTCTTCGAGTTTTCATAGCTACCCACATATCCACCATTCTCGTCGAGAATCCCTTCGTACATCCGGTCTCTGACAGGTCGGGCAAACTGGATGCGGTTGAGCATGATGGGATAGTTGTCACATGTCAGCAGCATAGGATTGTCGAAATCCACACGATGCAGCGCCTTATAATTCTCCATCTTGCCTATCTCTTTATTTTCCAGACTGTCCAAAATGACCAGTTGGTAGCCGCCATCGCGTTGCTCATATTTCCTGACATCATCTTCATGATACATGGCATAGTCCATCACGGCGTAAGCAAAATGCACCTGCAGATCGGCCAATGCCAACTGCATCTCCTGTGAAGTGAAATGCTGGCGGAGACTTTCTTTTTGCAGACAGTACAACATGTTGCGCCATGTGCGTTCCGTCATCTCGCCCACTTCGCTGAACTTCCCCTTAAACGTGTGCAGGGGATAGGCCAAATCATTCATATACAGATCTGACTTCAGCCAACGCTCCACATCCTTGCTGCTCCCTCCATCGTAGATGCACTCGTACTCACCACGCCCGTTAGAACGTATGGTAACGTCGATGGTCTCACCAGGGCGAGCGAAGAAAGGAATCTTGTCGAAGCCCACCTTCGTTTCTCTGGCGAAGAACAACTGACGGATGGGATAACTGGCCTGGAACTTTTTTTCAAATGTGCCATCAGGGGCGATATTGAACACCAATGTCGTCGCGTCCTTCTCGAACACATCTTCATAAAGGCACTCCATAGAGGTGAAGCCAAACTTCTCGGCATCGTAGCCCTCGATGCGACCACGGATGGTGATGGTGTCGGTAGTGAACCAGTCGGCGGGAACCGTATAGGGATTGGCGTCAGACAGTTCTTGCAGGGTAGGATATTTAATTTTGGCTTTCTTGTCGTGGATGCCAAGGAGCATGAAGGCATCTCTTACATCTCCCTCGATGAAGTCAAACAGTTGCACTTTCTTGGGCATCGGCTCAAAGTGCATGGTGAAGTCCGTCACGCCGCTCTCTGGCGACTGTACCCATGTATCGAGGGCAATGCCTTCTGCTGACCGCAGGGGGTAGCGATTGCCGGCCTCGTCGAGCAAATAGCTTTCTTTGACAAAGCGGAAGAGCTGCCCCTTAGGGTATTCCATTCTGAAATGCACCGTTGTGGCCGTGTCTCTAAAAATGACCTCAAGCGCTTTCAGGTCGCCATTTCTGACTTTCATACAAGCTATTGCCTCAGGGTTGACGATGGTCTTGTAGGTTTTCGCCTGCACAGTCAGAGCGATGAGGGCAAGGAGGATGGTAATGATCGTTGATTTTTTCATCTTTAGCACAGTTAGTGTTTTAATTGTAAGTATCTTCTATCGGCAAGTATTTCCGCAAATTATTAAGTGCAAATTTATCACTTTTTGCCGATACCAGCAAGGAACCATCCTTTTTTAATTGCTTGACATTTCCAATCCATTTTGATGTCAAGAAAGTATTACAAGGAAAAGGCATGGACTGCAATCACTGCGCCCCATGCCATATCCCGGGTACTTATGAATCAAAATCTAATAATGTCATTTCAGTTTGTCAAGTACAGAACCGAGTTCTTCCACGTTCCGAGGACAAGCGACTATCGTCCCTTTGGAATCGATGACAATCAACTCTGGATATGAGCGTATGCCATAGGCGGCAGTTGCTTTTCGCTGGCTGGTGTCCGGGTCGGGCATCAACTGCGGCCATGGCAGGCGACGCTGCTCCACTTCCGTCCTCCATCCTTGCACTCCGAAACCGAAAGCCAGAGTCACGAACTCCACACCTCGTGAATGGTAGTTGTCATAGAGCGTCTTCATGGATGGATGGATTTGATATCCATAGCCGCCTAAGCCATGCCAGAAATGCAGAACGACATACCCCTTGCCGATGTATTCGCTCAACTGATGCGGCCGACCCTTGGTGTCAATCAGTTCGAGGTTGACGAATGGTGTGCCGGGCTTGCGTTTCTCCAACCCTTCCATGTATTCGCGCATCGGCGACAGGAGGATGTGATGCGAGAAGGCATAGTCATCGTTCAGATAAGGTTTCAGTTCCTCATAGCTCATTTCCGTATAGACCTGACTGAGTGCATATGCGGAGAGGATGTTGTCACGGTTGTCACGGACTGCCTTGAGAAGCCGTTCACCACGCTGACGGTTGATTTTTGCCTTTTTCAGACTGTCGCCCTCGTGGAGTTCATCCATTCGTTCGCGCTCCACCAACTGCAGGAAATCATTGATTTTCTGACTGGACTTGTCGCTTTTCACCGTCAGTTTCTCCATATCAGCATTGATGGGCTTGCCGTCAGTATAGAAGTAAACGACTTCTCTGTTATCGAGATACATCCGGCACACCTCGTTCTTGGGCAGTTTGCAGGTAAAGGAGAATTTGCCGTTGGTGATAGGGCACGCCCCCAATCGTTCTAAAGTAATGCTGCGTATCACTTCCACCTTATTGCCATTCAAGGGGGCTGTACCGGAGATTTGGCACTCCACCATCTCCTTCTCCACCATTTCGTTCATCAGCATGCTGTTGTAGACGATGGTCTTCGATACCTGCGAGGTGGTGACTTCCGAACTCCCCGCCGACGCGTGTGTGACATCCGTATCCCTGTCCCCTTCATAGATTTCGCTCTTCTTATAAATCAAGTAGCAGGAATAGGCCAGGATGCTTTTCAGGTTTTCGTTCTTTTCGTTATCCACCAATGGCTGGATGCAACTCAGCAGGTCGAAATACTGTTCTTTTGTCAGTTTTCCATTAAAAGCATTGCACGTTTTGTTGAGCACCACCCCTGCCGCCATCTGCCCTTGCGGAGTTTCGCGCTGGAATATCTCACAGGTGCGCTTCACCTTGGCCATGAACACATCGACAGTCATTGCATCGGGTGTGGTGTCATACTTGACTTGAGCGTCAAAAGCCATCCCTTTAGATTCCGATGCCTTGGGCTTGTAGTGGGCGATGAAAGGCCTGTCATCCAACTTCCATCCGCTGATTTCATAAATCATTCCATCCATCAGGAATACATTGCCTATACTTTTGTCCGGATCGACGGTCTGGTCCCACATCAGCAGGAGGGCATAGAGTTTTCCGTCGGGCTCCTCGAAGGAAATGAGGCGGATATTCTTGTTGAGGTCGAATGCCACCTGTTGAATCATCGGATGCTGGTCGTCAATCTTGAATTGGAACTTGACACCTGGCAGGGGTGAGTCGCCGTCGCTTGCATCATGGATGTAGATGGTCTTGGCATTGACGGCCTCTTCCCTGTAAGCCCTCTCCAATTCCAACATCCGAGGAGTGAACAGCGGCCCGTAAAAGTCACCGGGAGGCTCTTCTTCCATGGCAAATTGCTGGGCAAACTGATATACATTGAATCCGTTTTTGGAGTGGCTGAGTTTTTGCACATTATACTCCTTCGATTCGATAAAAGCATTCAACTTCTCACGTATGTTGTTGGAGAGGGAAGGCTGTGCGCTGCTGGTAATGGCTATCAGCGTGAGAGCGATAGCTATAAAATATCTATTCTTCATCTTGCTCTGTGTTTACGTTATACATATTGTCTGCCGTTTGCGGGCGGCCTTCCTTATCGAGGGTGTGCAGGATATAGCTGTTGACCAAACGCTGCAGTCGTTCGTCAGCATGTATCACCTTGTTCATCCGTTCTATGTAGAGGCTCTCATCCACTTGGGCCAGTTCGCGTTCTATCTTGTCGATATAGTAATCCAGACTATCCGTAGTAGAGATATTGGCTGGAGTCTTATGAACTGCCGATGCCACATGAGGCTGTTGACTGACCGCCTGGGGTTGTTCTGCACCAGATCTATCTTGTGCTATCACGGGCTCGAATTCGCTCTCATGAGTTCTCACGGGGTTGCTTTGCTGCTCCGAACTGAGATTTTGCCCAGATTCTTCACGATAGGGCGATTCGGGTTGTTTTGGCTGCTGCGTCTGCGTTGCAATCATCGTCCCTTTCTCTGTATCTCTATCAGGACGTGTGAAATGGAACGCCAACAACAGCAGGATGCCAGCTGCAATGGCACCGATGGCGGCATAGAGCCAAGTGCGGCGGTGCTTGGGCTTCTCTTCCTTCTGCTCGATGCGCTCCATCAGGCGGTCGGTGAAGTCCCCCGGCAGCGTCATCCTTTCGGCGGCCTCGTTCTTTTGTTGAACAGCGAGGCGAAGACCTTGGTCTTTGTATGGCTCATTTTTCTTCATTGTTTTCAAGGGTTTTGATGGTGATTGCCAATCGTTTGCGTATCCATTGCAGCCGCGAGCGGAGATAGCTTTCATCATGTTCGGTGATGCAGGCGATTTCCCGAATCGGACGGTTGTCGAAGTAGTAGAGGCTGAGCAGCATTTGGTCGTCGGGTTTCAGCGTGTCGATGCCCTTTTGTATTAACGTCACACGGTCGGCTGAGGTATCATCGAGCAGGGCGTCGGTTTCCTCATCGGGGATGGTCTCAAGCCATTGCTGCTCTACATCAACGACGGTGACAGACCTATGGTGCCGTCGGTAATGCTTCAGTGCCGTGTGGTAGGCTATGCGCAAGAGCCACGTCTGGAAACTGGCCTTTCGCGCATCGTAGCGGACAAGGCTCTGGAAGGCTTCCAACAGGGTGTCCTGCGTTGCTTCCTCAGCCTCTTCTGGTGAGGGAATCAGGCGTGCCACCATCCTC
>Ga0256407_10001458_pt1 | contig 49663 bp, 40 predicted proteins | sample RumenRJG_04DNA_FD_193489 | JGI IMG/M metagenome (GOLD analysis project Ga0256407, IMG submission 193489) | Bovine rumen microbial communities from Lethbridge, Alberta, Canada - RJG_04 | ecosystem: Host-associated > Mammals > Digestive system > Stomach > Rumen | place: Canada: Alberta...
CCATGGCGACAGTTCCGGGTGCGATCTTCTCGGTCTGGCATAACATCTCCGGCGCGGTTCTTGCCGGGATATACAGGAGAATTGATGATCAGAGTATGGAAGAGTAAAAAACCGGTTAAATGCAACTTTTCGGACTGTTCGTATATGTCGGAAACGCGTCAGGTTTTGCTTTGATGCTGTGGTTCGTCTATCCTGCCGCAGGCATGCTGTTTGCCGAAATAATGAAGAACGTGCAGGACAGGGATCGTTTCTACAAAAGAATCCTTGGGCTCTGTGTGGCAGTGATCATATCAATGATATCCATTTTACCGCTGATAGACTATGATATCCGAAATACATACGGGGTCGCGGGGGGGATCTATTATAAGCAAGATATGTACTCTTTCCTGTTTACCCTGTCTGTTGTCCTGATCGCCCTGGCCTTGTCATACCTGGTTTTTCACGGAAGGGAGCATACAACGATCGGTCGGTTTATCATATATTGCAGCGTTAACCTGACTACGATCTATGTCATCCAATGGCTGCTTATAATATCTGGTTTCTTATTCATGATGATCATAGGATCGGAATTGATCAGTCTGGAAGCCGTGATCCCGGTAGGACTTATCATAACAGCGGCATCGATCGGACTTTCCGTGCTTTGGAACAAAATGGAACGTGCGGCGGTTGGGACATCTTAACTGTAAGTTTATTGAAATGTTTATGATTTAGTCTTATAATTACGGTATGATCCGCCGATAAATATGGTGGATTCAAATAGTTTTTTAATTAAATACGGGGTAGTACTGGTTTCGACAGGATTCCTGCAGCTGGAGAAGCTATCCGTGGGAGGTTCACGTAAAAACCCAAACTTAAATTTAAACGCAGACGATAATTACGCGTTAGCAGCTGCCTAAGCGCAGCCGCCGTCGGCACGGTTCTACCTGTGGTCCCGTATACCGGCGTCATCATCACAGGAAACGACTACGGCAAAGCTTTGAGCCGCAGGGCGTAATATGAAGCTACCGAACCCTTAAGGCTGTGCATTGCCGTAAGGCGGAGGGAATCCCAAATAATGTACTATGATAGTAGAAGGACAGGGAATGGTTTTTTGGACAGGGGTTCGACTCCCCTCTACTCCATCATAAACAGGCCGAAAGGCCTGCTAAAAGATAATTCCGGAGACTGGGAAAAGAGTTCCCGGAATTCATTTCTCCCCGGAACCCAGGCTTTCTCATAAATATGGGTAAAATGGTTTTTCACGGTCTGTTCCGAAATCCCGAGCATATACGCTATCCTTCTGTTTGAGAATCCGGACACCTTGAGAAAGCCTAGTTCCAGTTCACGTTTTGTAAAGCCGAATTTCTGAGCGATTTTTAGATATTGTTCTTTTGTGATCACGGATTTAGTCATTCACCCAGATCCATTTCTTCATTCATCCTGCATTCTGCATTAAGTCTAAGGGGCAGGAGAATAAATTCGATAATAACAGCATAGAATCCCGAAAGAAAGCACACTGCCAGATTAGCGCCCATTATAGCAAGGTCATCAAGTCTTCCAAGCAGGAGCACAGCAGATATGATTATCGCAAAGAGCGCCCCGAATAAGGTTAGTTTCTGTGCTGCACCAACGGCTTCTATAATGTTTTTAAGCTCAAGCAGGCTATACGATCTGATGCCGACCGAAAATGCTTTTATGAAATCCTTCCATGCACCCATTATGATGAGCCCCGGGAAGAGGATCAAAGCGATCAAAAGAAATGAAGGCAGATCCAGAAACCAGGCAACGGCAGACAGTCCCCAGCCTCCGGATATGATATTAAACATAAATATTCCCAGAAACAGCAGTATTTCTCCAAGTAAAACAAATCTTATATTTTTCATTTAAGTCTCCTTTCTTCAGCAGTTACACTGTTCTTTATTAATGAATGTATCACATATTTCTCCGGCATTATATAGTACCTTTTTTAAGGAGAAATATTACTGTTATAATGTGGCAAATGGGACATTTCTTGGATATGGATGCGTTCTGATATGGTATAATCTTTTATTATAATAAACGACAAAACTCTTATCGTTCCGGAAAAATTATAGTGAAGGACAAAGTAAAAAACTCTGTCGTTTACCAGAATTATGATCAGGCGGGATTTCGAGGAAAACTGTGAAGAAAGAATCGAACATGGATAATAAAAAGAAAGCATCAAGAAAGAGAACGGTTGTCTCTGTTTTTGCAACAGCAGTATGTCTTATTGTTCAATGTGTTTTTTATATTGGACTGGTAAAGCATGATTTTGAATCTGAAAGGGAGAGATACAGTTACATAGCCAAGAATGAAGCAGAACACATTGTCACCACGATTGACTGCGTGATGGCCAGAACCAATACTCTTAAGGCTATGATTCAGGATCATAACGGTGACACTTCTTTTTTTACCGATGTTGCGGAAAATGTTTATAATGATGTGATCGATGAAACCGGTGTTACGCTGAAGAATTTCGCTCTTGCACCTGACGGCGTTGTGTCGGATGTGTATCCCCTTGAAGGAAATGAGTCTTTGATCGGATTTGATTTTCTTGATACATCGCGGCTTGGGAATCAGGAAGCAAAAGAGGCATATGAGCAGGGTAGCACCATACTGACAAATCCGTTTGAATTGATACAGGGGGGAATGGGCATGGGTGGCCGGGCTCCCGTTATATTGAAAAATGGTGATAAAAGGGAATTATGGGGGTTAGTAACAGTTACAATCGATTATGACAATCTGATAGAAGTTCTTGGACTTGATAATCTGGAAGGTATGGGGGTGAATTATACCCTGTCTTATATAGACGCGGATGGTACAAGCCATACCATGCATTCTAAAGGATCCCTTGGCGATCAGGCTGTAAGATCGCAGTTTAAGGTACGGAACTTAACCTGGGAATTAGCGGTGTCACCACAAAATGGATGGATTTCAGGTTTTCAGATTGCTTTCTCCACGGTTATCATCCTGATCATTTCGGGAATCATAGGATTATTCACTAATGTTCTGTTGAAATTACATGAAAATAACGCAATCCTGCTGCAATTATCCAACACAGACCAATTGACAGGAGGGCTGAACCGTATGGCATACGGAATGGCGCTCTCCGGTTTATCTTTAGATTCAGCCGGTGATGATTTTGTTTATGTTTCAATTGATCTTAACGGGCTGAAACAGATCAATGACTCCTTAGGCCATATGGCAGGAGACGAGCTTATCAGCGGTGCAAACAAGTGCCTTTGTGATGTTTTGGGAGAGTATGGACAAATATACCGTATTGGCGGAGATGAATTTGCAGCGCTTATACATACAAGGGGAGACTCTATTGACGGAATCGTTGAAAAACTGAACACATTTGTTAAAGGATGGAAAGGCAGATATGCTAAAGAACTTTCATTGTCTGTCGGATATGCTTCTCATTCCGAGTTTCCTGAGGCAACGATGGAATCACTGATTAAGACGGCGGATAAGAGAATGTATGAAGCAAAACATGCATACTACGTGTCTGAAGGAAGGGACAGGCGCAGGCGCAGATAACAGGCTTTTCATTTTTTTTTTCCAAACACAAAATACGGAGGATGACGATATGATAAAGGTAACGGGCATAAACAAAGAGAACAGGAATCTCTTTCTGCCTGCTGTGGATACGCTTTCACTTGCAGTCTGCGATATAATCCTCGGTGCATATGATGAAAAAACGGATACTGCCTGCGGTATTCTGGCGGCTGAGGCCGAGGATAACGGACAGACCGGGTATTCCTTTGCGATCAGACATATCTATGTGAATGAGGACTGGCGCGGAAAAGGTGTGGGAAGGGCTCTGATAAACGCCCTTATGGATCTTTCACTGGAGGCAGGGGCAAAGACCCTGCTTTGCTGCCATATGGAAAATGAAGGCAGTGAAAACGATCTGTCTATATTTTTTGAAGCACTTGGTTTTAAGAGAACAAAGGATACGCTTCCGGTGTATGCTTTCCGCCTTTCGGAGATCGATAAAGGGAAAGCGGATGATAAAATATCCTGTATTCCCCTAAAGGAGCTTGAAGACCGGAAATGGAGAGAATTATTACTGCTTGCGGAAAAGAAATCGGCTGTTATCAATGTGAAGAGATATTACGATGAAAATATAAGCTCCGTTGTATATGACGGAAGGGAAGGCTTGAAGGGAGCTCTTCTTATAAGCCGCCGGAACGGGGTACTGGCGGTTGACAGAGTGCTGATAACTAAAGAAAACAGAACCCGGATACTTGAAGCCCTTATTTACCAAGCAGTCACAGAGGCCGAAAAGCTTTGTCCGCCCGGAACTGAGATCGGGATCATGCTTACAGATCAGGATCAGGAGATGACGGTAAAGGAGCTTACGGGATTCAAGGCCGAAAAGGTCGGTTCCTTTGCAGCACACGTTTTGCAATAACTTACATAGAAGTTTCAAAACGACAGAGCGGAAAAAGGCAGACGGAGGAGGCCGTATATGGATACTTTACAGAAATTAAGGCAGCAGAAGGCAGAGCTCAATGCAAACAAAAATAATATCGAAGAGCAGAAGAGATTCTCCATGCCAAATCCGCAGGAGATAAAGCTTGAGCCGGACATAGATGACGATCTGTATTTTGAATGCAATATTCCGGAGCTGAAGGAGAGACTGAATAACGCTCTCACCGATCCGGATGCGGATATCGCGATGGAGATGCAGAGCAGGAAATCCGAAAGCAATGTCTTTGATCTCGATATGATAAAAAAGACAAGGGAGGCTGTCGCTCCCGATCCGGATGCCCCGGAGGCTCCTGAAAAAACACTTCTTAAGGAGGAGAAAAAGAGTGAGGTTCCGGTAAACGTCATAGACCTGAAAAATGCTGAAAAACAGCTGGATCTAACGAAGCTTACGGAGGGAGAGAAACAGCAGAAGGAGCCTGTACAGAAAAAGAAGGAGAAGAAGGCAGCGGAGGATCATTCACTGCCTGAGCAGCTTAAAGCAACGCTTCAGTCCATCGTTAATGATAAAAGAGGGGCTTCCAAATATTATTCCGCTGTACAGGAGGCCGCAAAAAAGCTTCTGTCTCTTGATCTTAATGTAAAGGAAAACAGTAAGGCTATTAATTCTTCAATGGCGGAGCTTATGAATGCAGCCATATTGTACAGGGACAAGAGACCCGGAGGGAGGTTCTTAAGGAAAGGCAGGGAAAGAGCCCGGTGGATGGATTCGCTGATCGACGGGATGAAGGATTATACCTTGGAAAAGGAACCTGTTTATATGTATAACATCACTAAAGAGTGGCAGGAAAATGTGATGGATGAAAACGGGTATCCCGAGCACCTTGCCAAATGGATGAAAAAAGAGGCAGAAAAGATACCTTCCACTGATCCGGAAAAGAAATTCGAGGTAAGTGAATATACTTTTGTAAGGTATGCCGCGCTTAAAAGCAGGCATATGAAGAAACACCTATCGGATGATGCAGGCTGGAATGAGGGGATCAAGGAAAGTCATACAAATGATCAGTATAGCAGGGTGGCGCCCTTAATTTCCGATTACGGGTTCCATGATTTTCATTCCGACGGTACCGCAGCCAATGAAGAGACTGAGAAGTGGATCTCTTCAGAGCAGGAAAGGATCAGTGCCATAAAGAGTCCTGTACCTGCCGAGCGCGCAAAGGCCTTAGATCCGATAATCCAGAGATTCCTGGATATGAAGTTCACTCCGGAGATGATGACACCCGGTTATTATCTAAAGCATATACATGAGTTTAGTGAGCTGCAGGACGCCCTGACACTTTATCAGAACCTGTTTACGAGTGATGAGGTGAATGCCGCATATTTGAAAAGCCTGCCTTCATCGGTTCAGAGCAGGCTCCAGTATTTTTATGACTGTGTTTATAATTTCAGCTTCTGTTTTTCGCTGATGGGAAATTCCTCCGCGGTTTCGGAAAGTTCGTTTCTTCAGGAGAATGACAGATCTAAGGAGATAATAGCTGACGGAAAGGAATATGCTCCTTATATAAAGCTTTTGTCGGATGCTCTGAAGGATGAAAAAAAGAGCTTCAAGCTCGTCGAATATAAGAAAGGGATGAGAGTCCAGAAGGGGACACATTATTATGTAAAAAATAAGGTGGAAGGAATGCCGGAAGACGCCTTTATTGCGGATAATGCCCTTAAACAGGCTGTTATGGATCAGATCGCAGCGTTAAATCTGACAATAGCGAATTATAAGTCCTTTCTCGAAGAGAAGATCGATGTGTCGGAGGAAAAGAAGAAACAGGGCACAGGTGTTAATGATGAGCTCGTAAAGGATGTTGTCCTTCCCAAGGATTGCCAGTCTAATATATCCGCTGAGCAGCAGACTGCCTTTTGGAAGAAGATCAAGGATGGCATTGGACCGGATTCTTCAAAATGGGATTCGGGAAGTGTTGATAACCATATCAATATAAGAAAGGGTGTTTCAATAAGAAACGAAAAGCTCCGGAAGGTTCTCGATACAAACGGAGAGCTTACAAGAGACCAGGTCATAAGTCTTGAAAACGAGATCAGCGCAAATATGGAGCTTATCCGGAGTGAGACCGAAATGCTCGAAAATGCAATGGAATACACTGTTTACCAGATTTGCAAGCAGATGTACTTTGAAGCGCATAAGGAAGAAGGAAGAGCTGCCGTGCCGAAAGCAAATGAGGCAGGCGATAAGGGACTTGAAGAATTCCTTAAGCAGCGTGAAAATTTCTATATACCTCCTAAGGAGGAAACAGAGGAAGAACGCGATCAGAGGACGAATGCGTTTATCGCACGGCAGAAGAAGCAGAATCCGGACTTTGAGGAAGACTGGGGGAAGCTCATCTTCCTGGATAATGAAAGGCAGACCCGGGACCGGCAGGTTATTCTTGATTCTGACCATAAGAGTATTCTTAAGAAATACACAGATGATGTTAAGGGCGGACTTACCATCGGTAATATAGACCGTGAGTTCCTTATGGCGATATTAAAGAGGGTTAATTATACACCGAGCGGTGAATTTGCAACGAAAGAAGATTTTGAAGCCTGGAAGAAAAACCGGCGTTTGATCAAAGCTTTGAAAGCGAAGGATGATGAGGTGCTGACAACAGAGGTCAAAAATTACCTCTATGAGCTCTTTAACACAATACCCGAGGCTACGGAGGATATGACCGGGTCTGAGTACAGCCTCAAGCATCCGGAGGAGATCGCATCCACCCCGTTCAGGCTGTATTACACCAATGTCGTTCAGTCAGAGATCCCTGCAGTAAAGAAAGCTGTGGAGGAATTCAATAAAGAACAGCCTGAGGCCTCTGAGTGGCTTAATGACAGACTGGACCTGCATGAAGAATTCTTCTTTATGGGTCACAGCCTAATAAACGGTTATAAGGATACCGCTGCGAGCTATGATAAAAGGTTTAAGGGTGAAGTAGAGGAGAAGGAAAAGGTAAACGCCAGGTCTTTAATGGAGTTCCAGACCGAAGTGTTCCGGGAGGGCTTGAAAATACAGAAAAAGAAGCCCGCCCTGAAGTAAAAAGGCCTTGAGTAAGAGGCATCCTGAGAGGGCCAGTGTCATTCTGAGCGAAGCGAAGAATCTTCCATAACCGGAGGGAAAGATCCTTCGCTGACGCTCAGGATGACAGGAATACAGCGCTTAGGATGACAGGAATAAAGCGCTCAGGATGTTTTATTTTTTCAGCTCGAAGTGGTCTACCATATCTTTAAGTGAACCGGCATGTTCGTTCATCTCATAGCTTAATGCCAGAGACTCCTCTGAGGTGGCTGCATTGCTGTGACCATCGTGAGCGATCCTGTCGATGTTGGTAGAAAGATCCTTAACAGAATGGGACTGTTCTATTGAAGCATCAGAAATCTGCTTAACCTGGTCTCTGATTTTTTCAACCTGCTTAACCATTTTGTCAAGCTCTACGGCCGTATCATTGGCGATGCTGATACCATCGCTCACTGTGCGGATCGATTCATTAATGAGATCTGTCGTGTTCTGGGCTGCCTGAACAGTCTGCCCAGCGAGCTGTGAAACCTCGGCAGCCACAACGGCAAATCCTCTCCCTGCCTCCCCGGCTCTGGCCGCTTCAATGGAGGCATTTAAGGAAAGGAGATTCGTCTGGTCTGCGATGCTGTTGATAGTGTCTATGATATTGCTTATCTGTTCGGAAGAAGCGGAGATGGCATTCATTGCTTTCACTACCTCCTCCATCTTCTTATTTCCTTCTATTATGCGGTCGACAATCTTGTCCACCTCTCCGGAGATTTTTTCCGCATCTGTTGAATTTCCTGAGATCTCTTCACTGATGGATCCGACCTTTTTTGACAGCTCTTCAACGATATTTGCCTGATTCGTGGTGGTATCCGCAAGACTTCTTCCGGCATCGGCAAGCTGTCCTGAGCCTGCCGAAACCATTCCCGAAACCTCTATTATCTCCTGCATGGAATCTGAGATCTTCTGTGAGAAGCTTTCAATAGCGGTCTGGATGGATACAAAGTCTCCCTCGAAGACCTTGTCGAAGCTGATATTGAAGTTTCCGTCCGCCATAGTGGACATGACCTCGCTTATCTTATCAATGTACATAGACAGTGAGTTGACCGCATAACGGAGCTGATCTGCCACTTCTCCTATTTCATTCTTTTTGTCATAATCTATCACTACATGGACATTTCCTCTGGCAATCTCTTCCGCTGCATCCTTCAGGACCTGAAGATCTCCGCCGATATTTTTTATGAGGCGGCGGTTCCTTATCCCGCTTACGATTATCAGGGTGATGGAGGCAGCAGCCAAAACGATGACCGCTATGACGGATATCAGCATTATAGCTCTGTACTTTCCTTCGGCGGCTTTATCTGCCCTTTCTCCCGTGGTATCCAGAAGATCCGCGAGAACCTCTGATTTTTCATTAAGCTGGTTATTATAATAATCAAGGGCAGCTGCCTGCTCTCCGGCATTTACAAGATCGAGCATCTCGAATGAAGCATTGCGTACATCCTCCCAGGCGGTCTTCAGCTGCGTACCAAGAGCTTCATCATTGAGATTCTTTGATATTGTTTCAAAGTAGGAGGTTATTTTTTCGAACCGTTCCTTTAGATCCTCGGCCTGATCTGCCGTGATCTCCGGGTCATTTGAGGCCTGGGCGAATAAAAGCCTTTTATTAATGGTTTGGACATCCTTCCTGATTTCCATCTGGTACTTTTCCGTAACATACTGTACATTGTAGAAATTGAGGAAATTTCCGGCGATTATCACAATGAAAATGAGCATCAGAACGGAGAGGCCTACAGTCAGCCGGTTGGTAAACAAAGACAGGCTGTTAAGAGATTGGGAAATGGTCTCATTTTTATTCATTTTTGACATGTGATATCCTCCTTTACAGAAAATCGAAGCATATTTATTAAAATGCTTTTACTATAATAGATTTATTATAATATATTTGGCTTCTACAGACTACTGCTTTTTGATTTGTGATAGAATAGCGATATGAATATTGAACTTCAGTGCTGTGCGCTATTTATAATATTCTCGATCACGGTTATGTTCGTGCATGAAAAGAAGCTGGATCTCATGAACCGGAGGCTTTTTCAGCGTGCGATCCTGGCCTGCTTTGCCTGTCTCATTTTCGATATTCTGTCCGTCATTTTGATAAATCTTTCCGTGTCTTCCGGCTTCGATCCCTTTATCACGGGGATAGTCTGTAAATTCTATATTATGCTCTTAGTCCTTCAGGGCTTTTTCGGATACCTCTACGCATCGACAAGCCTTCTGCCAAGAGACAGGATACGGGCAAAGGCAGTGAGGATCCTTTCACAGCTTATCTTTTTAGCCGGAGAGATAATGATGTTTTTACTGCCTATTTCTTTTACGGCATCCGGAAGGGTAGTGTACTCTTACGGTCCGTCTACCCTGGTTGCCTATATCCTCTCCGCAGTTTATATACTGTCCACCATAGTAATAACATTAGTATACAGAAAGCATATGCCCGGAAGAAGATTCATAGCAATGCTACTCTGGCAGGGGATATGGCTGCTCGCAGCTGCAGTACAGTTTGCCAGACCGGAGCTTCTGCTGGTGGGCTTTGCATCATCTTTTGGTATGGTCATACTGTATATACAGCTCGAGAACCCCAGTGAATACATCGACGGTTCCACAGGGCTTTTCAATACAAATGCGCTTTCAGCCTATATCCATGACAAATACAGGTTTAATAAGCCTTTTTCTCTGTTTACCGCAAAGATCCATTATCTTACAGATAACGTGGATTACAATATGGAGCAGGAAGCGGTTATGAGGTCTGCTAAAGCACTGGTTAGTCTTGGCCCCGAACCGGCTTTCCGTATTGATGATGATACCTTCTGCGTAGTCTATGAAGACCGTGGGCGTATGTTTGAAAAGGCAGCCGATATAAAAAGGCAGAAGGATGGAGTGACGGATCTTCCTGCAAACGGCACATATCTCCTTATACCTGACAGTACGCTGATGAGCGGGCCGGATGAATTTTTCCGCTTTCTTCACACTTATCTCGAGAACGAACAGGAGATAACAGTGGCAGATGAGAAGCTGGTTCAAAAGCTTAGGGATCAGAACAGGATAAAGGAGCTTATCGATGAGGCTCTCCGCACGGACAGGGTGGAGGTTTTTTACCAGCCGTTTTTTAATGTAAAGGAATCCTGTTTCGACACGGCGGAGGCACTGGTACGTATAAGAAGGGAGGACGGCAGTCTCATTCCCCCCGGAGAATTCATACCGGTGGCGGAAGAAACAGGACAGATCATTCCGCTTGGAATACGGATCTTTGAAAAGGTCTGTATGTTCTTAAAAAAGGGAGAAGCGGACAGATACGGTCTGAAACAGATCGAGGCCAATATATCGGCAGCCCAGTTTGATTATGATAATCCCGCGAAATTTGTAATACAGCTTATAGAGGAGTACAGGATAGACCCGAGCAAGCTTAACCTTGAGATCACGGAAACCGCTGCAGCCAGAAACCGGGATATCATGCTTAAGAATATGAATGCTTTGATCGAAAGGGGCATAACGTTCTCGCTGGATGATTTCGGCACGGGCCGATCCAATATCGATTACTTTGTAAATATGCCGGTAAAGATAATCAAATTTGACTACAGCTTCACGCACAGCTTCTTTGAAAATGACAAGACGAAGTTCGTACTTACCGGTATGGTGGATATATTGCACAAGCTTGATATGAGCGTTGTCGCAGAGGGTATAGAGACAGAGGAGCAGATGTACGTAATGAGGGATATGGGAGTAGAGTATATGCAGGGCTTCTACTATTCCAGACCCATCCCGGAGGATGAGTTCATAGCTTTTCTCCGGAGTCGCCGGGAGAGTTCCGTTGAGTGCGGGTAAGGCCTGGTTTACAGCTTTAGCCGGATTTACAAGGATAGAGAATTATAGTATCATGCAAAATCAGTCATAATCATTAAAAAAAAACGGAGGAAGAAGATATGATATGTCCTAATTGCGGATCAGAGGTGGAGGACGGTATAAAATTCTGTCCGAACTGCGGAGCTGAAGTGGGCTCCGGAAACGGAGGGGAAGCAGAAAACAGCAGCTTCCAAAATACAGACAGTGCTTCGGAAGCAGAGAGCAGTCAGGAGGTGCAGCAGGCGGAGACCTACACCGATTACAGCAGCTCGCAGGCTGTAAATGACAGGGACTATTCCGGCACCGGAACCGGCACTAACAGAAGTATCGTCCTGGGAATAGTTCTGTTTTTCATAACATGCGGTATCTATGGACTTTACTGGATGTATGTCCTTAATGAGGAGATCAATTCACTTTCAGGTGAAAATGAAGCCACAGGCGGTGGAATGGTCATTCTTTTCTCTATAATAACATGCGGTATCTATGGTTATTTCTGGGCCTACAAGATGGGTGAAAGAGTGGACAGAATAAAGACAGAAACCCTCGGAATGTCCTCCTCTTCAAGCAGTATAGTATTCCTTCTCCTTGCCATATTTGGTCTCCATATAGTGAACTTCGCGCTGATGCAGGACACCGTAAATAAGGTTGTCGGATAAGGTAGGGCAGATGGCGGAAAAGCGGGATCTCGACGGATATGTTGCAGAGCATATCGAAGAAGCAATAGAAAAGGAAGAGATAAAGATATATTACCAGCCGATCATAAGGACCCTGACGGGTGAGGTTTGCGGAAATGAAGCGCTTGCCCGTTGGGATGATCCCGTATACGGTCTTCTGGAGCCTGCTTCTTTTATTCCGATCCTTGAGGAGAGGAGGCTTATACATAAATTGGATCTTTTTGTGATAAAAAAGATCTGCAGTCATTTAAGCCACTGTACTGCCCGGAAGGACCCGCTCATTCCGATCTCATTTAATCTGTCCTATATGGACTTTGAGCTCTGTGATGTCATCGAAGCCCTGAACTCTGAGACTGAGAAGAACCAGGTTCCGAGGCAGATGATAAGGGTCGAGATAAATGAAAGCCTTGTGGTCCATACAAAGGAGAGGATAAAGGAAAAGATAAACGAGCTGCACTCAGAGGGCTATGAGATAGTAATGGATGATTTCGGAACAGGGCGCTCCTCTCTGAATATCCTGAAGGACTACAAATTTGATGAGCTGAAGATTGATATGCGTGTTCTCTGGGGAGAGGATGACAGATCGGGGAAGCTTATGGGCTATCTCTGTTCCATGGCAAAGGCTCTCGGGATCAAAACCGCTGCAGAGTCCGTTGAAAGTAGGGAGCAGATGGAATTCCTCCGGAAAATCGGCTGTGAAAAGCTGCAGGGCTTTTTCTTCGAAAAGCCTATGTTCTACTGGGATCTCCTGCCCTCTTTAAGGGAGAAGGGTCTTAAGGCCGAGCCACTTAGCCTCAAAACGTATTATGATCTGATAGGACAGAGCGATATCAGGGAAAGACGAAATACTTCCTATGCCATTGTGGAATTCACCGATGACAGGGCTAATTTCCTTTATTTAAATGAAAAGTATTACGAAAATATAATAAGTCTCGGGATCACCGACCTCAATATGCTGGAGGATATCTGTAACGATCCGGAATCCACGTTGAACATAAAATTCCTTCAGATGATAAAGCGTTCAAAGGAAAGAGGGTCGGAGCAGGTAGTGGACTTTGTGTGGAGGGGTAATTACTGCATTGTAAAGTTCAGATATTTATCCGGCAGCAGGAACAGGGACGCTTATGAGATCGAGCTTGAGAACCTTTCCATAAATTCACGGGTCAGTCATCTGCAGAAGATAAATGATGCTCTGGAGGGCGTTTATTCAGTATTTGACAGGGTGGTCCGCTACGATATTGCAAAGGACAGGGTGGCTGTCCTTCACAGGGACACCGGCTTCACCGGAAAATATGACAGCAACAGCTTTTCGGAGAATATAAATAAGTATATCCAAAATGAGATCTATCCCGAGGATAGGGAGAGATACCGGCAGTTTTCGGATTTTACCAATGCGGGGGACAGGATTGTAAGCTCCGGAAGGAGCTTTATCTCCGGGTGCTTCCGCTTCAAAACAGACAGCGGCAACTATGTATGGAGAGAGCAGTATATCATCCCCGTGAGGGAGCGTGGTACGGGTGAACAGTTCCTTCTCCTTACAAAGGAAGTGGACGAAAAGCAGTTTGCTCTTCTGATGGAGCTGAGCTCCTTCATATCCCCGGGCTTTGAAGGCGGAAAGAAAGTCGGTCTAAGCAGTGCTATCAGTGAGGATATTCTCTGGAAAAACGCAGTGGAATCCTGTCCTGTGGGTATATTCTGGAAGGACCGGGAACGGAGATTTCTGGGGGTAAACAGGGCTTTTCTTGATTACTACGGCTTCGAGTCCGAGAATGAGGTCCTCGGAAAGACTGATGAGGATATGAGCTGGCATGTGGATCCGGTGCCCTTCAAAACGGATGAAGAAAACATAATAAAAAACGGTGCCATAATAAAGGATGTTGTCGGGAAGTGCCTTGCAAAGGGCGTAAACAGGGATATCATAGTAAATAAGGCGCCTGTGCTTCAGGACGGGCAGATCGTCGGTATCATCGGCTACTTCAGGGATATCACCGAAAGGTCCGCAAAGTACGACGTATTAAGGGATCTGTCATTAACAGATAAGGTAACGGGCGTTTTGAATACTCTCGGCATCATGGATGCCGTCAGCAGGTATGAAGCGGCCTATGTGGAAAATGATACCGACTTTGACATGTCCATATTTACGATCAATCATTATAAGGATCTAAGGAATGAATACGGAGAAGGCTTTATGGATTCCGTGATGGCGGCCATTGCTCTCAGGATAAAAAAGAGCGTGGGCTCCACGGCCGTTGTCGGACGACCGGGTACGGACCGCTTCCTTATCATCAATCAGGTTGAAAGACCGGAGGAAGGTTCATCATTTTTGCAGAAGATAAGCCGTGACATTTCTTCCATAAGAGAAGTGGACGGGATCCCCTGTACTATATATACCTCTGCAGGCCATGCCGCTTACTCGGAATGCGGCAGCGTGGAGGCGCTTTATTCCGCTGCCGTAAAAAGGATGAATGACCAGGCGGAGCGGATGAGAAGGTTTACAGGGGGCTTTTGAAAGCCGGATCCGGTTTTCCGGCACGGCTTCTTTTTGACAATGACCCTTGTATCATTTATTTTAATAGTGTATTATTATTTGGCGTGTGCAGGCAGGAGGGCAGGCCATGGAACAGTATGTAACGATAAAAGGCGTTAAATCGGGAATAGTTCTGAAGCTTGACGGCGGGGTCTCCTTTGACGAGCTGCTTCCGCAGATCTCGGAGAGATTCGAATCCGCTTCTTCCTTTTTCGGAACATCAAAGATAGTTCTGAAAATAGAGGGCAGGGATCTTTCGGAGGAAGAAACCGAAAAGGTGATCGGATGCATAAAGGAAAAGACAAAGCTCAGACTAAATGCAGTTATCACCGATAATAAGGAGCTTCAGGACAAACTAAACAAGGCTGTCGGGATAGAAAACGAGATTAGCGAAGCCGATAAGGATAAAAAAATCGACGCTCTCACAGAGGAAAATGCAAAGCTCAGAGACAGGATCGCCGGGCTCACGGGAATGGACGGAAGATACGCGGAGATACACGTGGGGTCACTTCGTTCGGGTATGAGCTATGAAGCGGAACAGAGCCTTATAATCCTTGGTGATGTGAAGAACGGAGCTTCCGTGACTGCGGGAGGGAGCATCTTTGTTCTGGGAACCCTTACGGGTATCGCCGGAGCCGGGGTATACGGGGACAAGACGGCCTTTGTTATGGCGCTTAATATGGATCCCCTCCAGATAAGGATAGCGGACTCTCTGGCAATTTCCGAGGATCAGGACCCCGTTGACTTTTCAAAGACAGGGCTTTCAAACAGCGTCAGGCATCAGGATAACGGACCGGAGGTTGCGGAGATAACCGACGGACATATCATATTGAAGCCCTATGACCGGGAATTTCTTGAGAACTGCGCGTTCTTAAATGATAAGAATAATTGACAAACAGTGGGAGAAAACGTTTTCTAATAAGGAGTATGAGGTATGGCAGAAGTAATAGTTGTGACATCCGGTAAGGGAGGAGTCGGAAAGACCACCACCACCGCAAATCTTGGAACGGGACTTGCGAAGCTTGACAAAAAGGTGGTGCTGGTTGACACGGATATAGGCTTAAGGAATCTGGATGTGGTTCTCGGTCTTGAGAACAGGATAGTATATAACCTTGTGGATGTGGTTGACGGAAACTGCAAGATAACCCAGGCTCTTATAAAGGATAAGAAGGTGTACGGGCTGTATCTCCTTCCCGCAGCACAGACAAGAGATAAGGATGCGGTTACGCCGGAGCAGATGAAAACCCTGGTGGATGAGCTCAGGAAGGATTTTGATTACATTATCCTTGACTGTCCCGCAGGTATAGAGCAGGGCTTCAAAAATGCCATAGCAGCTGCCGACAGGGCACTGGTTGTCACCACCCCCGAGGTTTCGGCGGTGCGTGATGCTGACCGTATCATCGGCCTCCTGGAGGCAAATGAGATAAAGAACAGCCGTCTCATAGTAAACCGTCTCAATATCGATATGGTGAAGCACGGTAATATGATGACAGCGGAGGATGTTGTGGAGGTTCTTTCAATTGATCTTATCGGTGTGGTTCCCTATGACGAGAAGATCGTTGTTTCCACAAATACAGGTACTCCGCTTGCAGGAGACGATACTCTTGTGGGTCAGTCATATATGAATATCTGCCACAGACTTATGGGTGAGGATGTTCCCTTCCTCAATCTGGAAGCGAAAAAAGGATTTTTCGCAAGGATAAGTAATTTATTTAAGGGTTGAGATCATTTCGAAATAGGAGGGAAGACGCCATGAGGTTTATGGATTTTTTTAGAAAAAAAAGCACCAGCGATATTGCCAAGGACCGCCTGAAAATGGTGCTGGTTTCGGACAGGAGTGCCGTAAATCCTGAGATAATGGAAAGGATAAAGAATGACATTATCCAGGTGCTTGCAAAATATGTGGAGATAGACCAGGAGGGACTGGACATAAAGATAACCCAGGTGGATGCAGAGGGCGAAGACAGGGCAAAGGGCTCAACCGTACCCGCTCTTTATGCGAATATCCCCATCAAGTCCTTAAAACAGAACAACTAAGTGTAAAATCAGCCGCTTCTGTGGTATTATAAGCTTTAGGAAACTTTAGTTTATATACGGTTCTTCGTACAAAACCGGAAATGTGCGCAGGAACTTACCTTAGAAGCGGTTTTTTATTATGATTAAGATCAGTGTTATAATTCCCTGCTATAATGTCAGCCTTTTTATCGACAGGTGCATGGAATCCCTTGAAAAACAGACCATAGGAATGAGCTCTCTTGAGATCATCCTTATCAATGATGCGTCAAAGGATGCGACCCTGGGAAAGCTTCTTCTCTGGGAAATGAAGTATCCTGACAATATCTGTGTTATTCCCCTTGAGAAAAATGTTATGCAGGGCGCTGCGAGAAATATCGCCCTGAATTACTGTCACGGTGAGTATATAGCCTATCTTGACGCGGACGACTGGCTCGTTCCATCAGCCCTTGACAAGGTATACAGGGCTGCGAAGAAGAACAGGGCGGAAATAGTGAATTACCTCTCGAAGAAGGTTTACGGAGATCCTGCAAATGATGATCCTTCCACCAGGAGCGGGAAGAAGGACAGGATGATAGTCATTAACAGCAATGAGGAGAGGCTTCATTACTTTGCCCACGGCGATGCCCCGCTGCTCCGTGGATGCTGGGACAAGCTTTTCCTCAGGGAATTTGTGATGGATCTGGATCTTAAGTTTGCCGAGGGTGTATTTGATGAGGAAAGTCTCTTCACTACCCCTGCCTATCTCCATATGACCCGGCTGTATGAATTAAATGAGTACCTTCACCGGTATTTCCAGAATTCCATAAGCTCCACCTACAATCTTATGATAGATCTGAAAAGACGTGACGATAACGCAAAGACCTGGCTCGCCACCTATGAGGAACTGAAGAGAATGGGGGATCTGGAGGAGCAGCATGAGCTTATCGAATGGTTTTTCGTTATAAATTATTACATAAGGTCCTTCATCTTTGCTGAGTCAAGGGGAATAAAGTATGATGTCGAAACAGTAAACGCTATGCAGGAAACGGTGCACCAGCTTTTTCCGGACTACAGGAAGAATAAGACCCTTATGGAGATGAAGCTGTACAAAAAAGCTCTGGGACTTGTGGATCTTGAGGTTAACGAGAGTAATATTGATGAATATAACGAAAAATGGCTTGAGATCTGCAGGGAAAACCAAGGTGGCATATGAAAAAGGTATCGGTCATAGTTCCCTGCTACAATGCAGGACGGTATATCGACAGATGTATGGAAAGCCTCACGGGACAGACCATAGGAGTAGGTTCCCTGGAGATACTGGCTGTTGACGATATGTCGGAGGACGATACCCGCGACAGGATATCGGAGTGGGAAAAACGTTTTCCGGAAAGTATTGCTTTTATCCCTCTTGAAAAGCACGTAATGCAGGGAGCGGCGAGGAACATTGCCTTAAGCTATGCGGGCGGGGACTATGTTATGTTTCTGGATTCCGATGACTGGCTGCTGCCTGAGGCGGTAGAGCATATCTATGAAAAGGCGGTAAAATCCGGCGCGGAGATTGTCGGATATCTTTCGAGAAACGCGACGGAATATGACCCCGGAGACAGAGACTATGAAACGGGCAGAAAAAATGAGCTTTTGAAGGTTATTGATACCGCTGACAGGATAAAACTCTTATTTACCGGCCGTACCATGAGGGGCTGCTGGGACAAGCTCTATAAAAGGAGCTTTGTTTCAGATCATAAGCTCAGGTATGCTGAGGGGGTATTTGACGAGGAAAGCCTTTTTACCATACCCGCCTTTCTGGCCGTCAGGAGATATTATCTTCTGAATGAGGAGCTGCACCGGTACTATGAGAATCTTGGGAGTACGGTATTTAGTCTTGTAAAGAAAACGGAGCACCGGGACGACAATGCCAGAACCTGGTTTGAGCTCTATCACTTCCTTAAGGACGAGGGCTATCTCGACAGGGACAGGATCGTTCCCGAGGCACTTTTTATCCAGAATTATTTTAACAGGTCATTTTTGAATAATATTCCCAGGGGCTTAAGGTATGATGCACCCACGGTAAAGAGTATGCAGGATACCGTAAGGACCTTCTTCCCGGATTATAAGAAGAACCCTGTGCTTATGCAGATGAGAAGCCTTGAATACACTGAGAGGCTTATGGCCTTTGACACTGATTCCGGCGATATGGGGAAATTTGAAGAGATTGTAAAGGAATTTGCAATAAATGTCGGTAACGAGCTATAAGGATCTGTCTGTATGCATAATAACAAGGGATCAAAGGGAAAAGCTTACGAAGTGTCTGAAGGCCGTAAAGAAGCACCTTCCTGATGCGGATATTGCGGTTCTCGACACGGGAAGCCTTGACGGATCCTTAAATAGCGCAGCTGCATTCACCCGGAATACCGGGAGCTTTGAATGGTGCGATGACTTCTCAAAAGCGAAGAATGCCTGTATTGAGATGGCACGTAATGATCTTGTGCTGGTTATAGACAGTGATGAGTACATAGAGGGCTTCCTTACCTCCGGGGAGGAGACCGGGGATATCATAGGGGAATATACGGAGCACCCGGGAGCCGTCGGCAGGATAAGGCGGATAAACTCCTACATAAATGAGCAGGATCTAAGGGTGGAATACGGCGAATGGATAAACAGGCTTTTTGACAGGAGGCTTTTTCATTTTACCGGACGGATCCATGAACAGGTTTCCTTACGAAATGAGGGCAGCGGTAAAGATATCTATGATTACGCTATGTACCGGACGGGGCTTAAGCTGTTCCACGACGGATATGACCTGAGTCCTGATGAGCTTAAAAAAAAGGCTGAAAGGAATATCGCACTTTTACAAAGGGAGACAGAGGAGCATTCGGAGGACCCCTATCTCTTTTACCAGCTGGGGAAGAGCTATTACAGCGGGAAGAAAAAGGAAGAGGCCGTGAAAAGCTTTCGAAAGGCTCTGGAGCTTAAGCCTAATAAGGACAGGGAATATCTCACGGATCTATACTGCCTTACGGGCTACGCCCTTCTGGAGACCGGAAGGGCAGGGGAGGCACTGGAGCTTCTGACACCTCTTAAATCAGAGAAAAGATATGGCTCGGATGCGGATTTCCTGTTTCTCTATGCCATGCTCTTAATGAATAACATGCGTTTTGATGAAGCGGGGAGGACCTTCATCGCCTGTACATCCCTGCCTCCCTCTTCAACAGAGGGGACAAACTCTTTTATGGCGTGGTATAATGCAGGGGTTATATCGGAAGTAACGGGTGACAGGGAAAACGCGATAGAGTATTATAAAAAAGCGGGAGAGTTTGAAGCTGCAAGGAAGAGTCTGGAGAGACTTGCGTAGGATCCGGGGTAAATATTCAGAATCTGAAGGAGTCTGAATAGTTACGATCCGGACAGGAAATTGCCGGCTTGCTATCTGGAAAGGATATTTTTAGGATTGATGAAACGAAAGACTGATGGACTACTCTTTAAGTGCGGGGTTCTTTTCTTTGTTTTTACCGTGGTCACGCTTCTCTTATGCAGTATTATGATGTATATATCCCAGATGCAGTCAGACTAGAAGCAGTGTCAGGACAATATCCGGATGATGGGAAGGTATCTCGAAAGCATGATACAGAATGAAAAGCTGGAGTTTTCCAATCTTCAGAAATACTTTATGGAAAACTACCGTGATATGGAAATACCCATAGACTTTGAGGATTTCCATGACAAGAAGAGCGAATTCGAGGTGAAGCTGTCCGAAGAGTTTCCGGGGAAAAACTTCGGTGTGGATATTGGCTTCAATGACCTTACTCCGGAGCTCAAGATGCTCTATGCGGAATGGACGCATGAATACTGGCTCCTTACCTTCGAGGATGCGGGAAGGGACTTTAATCTGGCCTATTGCTATTACCTCACGGTGGAGGAAAATAATGACGGCAGCTACGAGGTCTACTATATGCTGGATGCCGAGAGGACAGAGAAGGAGGGCTCCGGCGGAAAGTATCTGCATCTTGCGGACCAGTATCACCACACTCCGGAAAACCAGCCGGTGGAATGGAAGGCCTGGAGCACCGGGGAAGAGGTGGATGAGTTCCAGGAATGGGACAATGACTACGGCCACACCTATACAAATTATGTTCCTCTTATCATAGATAATAACAAGATGGGACTTATCTGCACAGAGGTGGATGTGAATGACGTAAATTACCATATACTGCTGAACACCCTTAAGGAAATGTTCCTTATCACCATAGTATTGGTGATATGCGTGCTCGTAACCCTGACGCTCATAAACAGATTCTATATCCAAAAGATCGTGGGGATGTCCGGGATCGTGGGAAAGTATTCCTCTGACAAGGATTCGGATGTATCAAAGGAGCTCGATAAATTCAATACCAATAATGACGAGCTATCGGAGCTGGCGGGTCAGATATCTTCAATGATAGTCGAGCTTGACTTCCATATGAAGAATCTTATAGCCACCCATAAAGAGCTTACCGAAACAAAGGAGAGGGCAAGCTCCATGCAGGCTCTTGCAAATAAGGATGCTCTTACGGGCATCAGGAACAAGACGGCTTATGATCATGAGATGGGGCTTATCGAAACGGGACTTAAGGAAAGTCCGATAGATTTCGGTATCGCAATGATCGACCTCAACTACTTAAAAAAGATAAACGACACTTACGGCCACGAGCAGGGAAATCTCGCCATAAAGAGACTGTGTCATATAATATGTGTTATCTTCGACCACTCTCCAGTATTCAGGATAGGAGGGGACGAATTCGTCGTGATCTTAAGAGGCCACGATATGGAGCACTATGAGGAATTAAAAGACCGTTTCGAGAATGAGATGGTCATCATAGGGAACGATCCCGAGATTCCGCGCTGGGAGAAGGTTTCCGCAGCCATAGGAGCTGCATTCTTTGATCCGGAGCAGGATAAGAGCGCAGCGGATGTATTTAAGAGGGCAGACACCCTTATGTATGAACGTAAGAAAGAAATGAAGGCTGTAAGAGAGGAATAGACGCAGTGATTTTATAACGGGCAAAAAGCGAAGCGTTTGCGAGTTTAACCAAGGGTAAGGAACGGGTGCCTTGAATCCGGTACAGCTTTTGCAGAAATGCGGCACGGGTTCATGGTGCCCTGTTTTTCGGGAAAAACGCCCTGTTTCAATAATGAAGGTATGGAAGGAGAATGAAGTGGACGGAGAGAGCAGGGAAACTTTTGCATCGAGATTAGGATTTATCCTGGTAAGTGCCGGATGCGCCATAGGGATAGGAAATGTATGGAAATTCCCCTATGTTGCTGGAGCAAACGGCGGGGCGGTATTTTTGCTGTTCTATCTGCTCTTTCTGGTTATCATGGGGATCCCTGTTATGACCATGGAACTGGCTGTGGGACGTGCCAGCAGGAAGAGCATTTTATCAGCCTACAAGGCCCTTGAGAAGAAGGGGAGCAAATGGCATATTCACGGCTGGTTCTGTATAGCAGGCTGCTATATTCTGATGATGTACTATACAACGGTGTCAGGGTGGATGCTCTCCTATCTTTTTAAATTTGCTACGGGTAAATTTTCGGGGATACCGACGGAAAAGGTAGGGGATGTCTTTACTGAAATGCTTGCAAACCCATTTGAAATGGGATTTTTTATGGCAATAACAGTTGTTTTTGGTTTCGCCGTTCTAAGCCTTGGAGTACAGAAGGGTCTTGAAAGGGTGACCAAGTATATGATGACAGGGCTCCTTGTACTGATCGTGCTCCTTGCCATAAACAGCCTTCTCTTGAAGAATGCCGGAGAGGGGATCAGCTTCTACCTGTATCCTGACTGGAACAGGGCTATTGGTATCGGTATCGGAAACGTGATATCGGCGGCAATGAGCCAGGCCTTCTTTACCTTAAGTATCGGTATAGGATCAATGGAGATACTGGGGAGCTATATGTCAAAAGATCATACTCTTTTGGGAGAATCAATACGGATATGTGCTCTTGATACCTTTGTTGCGGTAATTGCCGGGCTTATCATATTCCCGGCCTGCTTCAGCTATGGTGTGAAGCCGGATCAGGGACCCTCTCTTATATTTATCACTCTTCCCACTGTATTCCTGAATATGACAGGAGGAAGGATATGGGGAACGCTTTTCTTCGTCTTTATGACCTGTGCAAGCTTTTCCACGGTTACCGCGGTTTTTGAGAACCTTGTGGCCTGGCTTCAGGATAATTTTGGGTGGAGCAGGAGAAAGGCCGTTCTTGTGAACCTTATTTTTGTATTGATCGCCAGTATCCCCTGTGTTCTGGGCTACAATGTCTGGAGTGGCCTTCATTTGATCGGAGACCGGAATGTGCTGGATTCTGAGGACTTTATTGTCAGCAACTTACTTCTTCCCGGGGGAGCGCTTGTCTACCTTCTCTTTTGTCTGCATAAGGCCGGCTGGGGACAGGAGGAGTATCTGAAGGAAGTGAATACGGGAAAGGGTATCAGGATTTCTGAAAGGTTTATTCCCTTTTTCCGTTATATACTGCCGGTTCTTATCCTGATAATCCTGGTAAACGGGCTTATTTGACATTATAGGGAGGACTTAAGATATAATGATTCGGACACCAAAAGTCACATTTTGATTAAAAACGGATTGTTCCGTGCTACGCACTCCCACAATCCTACCCCACACTCGCATTTCGCGGGGCCCCTTCCCCACTTCATGCTCGTGTAGGGGTGCGCCCAAAGTTCTTGTCCTCACCACAAGCAAGCTTGTGTGGTGACAATTACTTTTGGCGCTTTAATCATATAATCTATTTATAGGGAAGTATAAATAAGATACGGAGGTTAGTGATATATGGAAAGAAAGCTTACGGAAAAAGAGATCGTCTCCCGTCTTGATGACGCTCTTAAGCGTAAAAATATATATGTCTTCTATCAGCCGCAGGTAAATTATTCAACAAACCGGATCGTAGGGGCGGAAGCCCTGGTGAGATGGAAGGATCCGAAGTTCGGTATCCAGTATCCCGCTGATTTTATCCCGGTCCTTGAGGCAAAAGGGCTTATGCAAAAGACAGATCTTTTTGTCTTCGAGGAGGTTTGTTCATTTCAGAAGCACTGCAGGGACGAGGGTGTTTATGTTGTACCCATATCCGTGAATATCTCCAGAACGGACTTAAGCGAAGGCCTGTCCTTTGTGGACAGCCTGGAGAAGATCAGAAATGCATATGATATTCCCGTTTACTATCTTCGTATCGAGATCACCGAGAAGTTTGCGGTAGGAGGAAAGGAGCTCATCCTTTCAGCCTTAGACAGGCTTCACGAGCTGGGATATGTGGTCATAATGGATGACTTCGGCACAGGCTTCTCTTCACTTAATATACTTAAGGATCTGAAGGTGGATATAATGAAATTCGATATGTCCTTCCTTTCCGGTAATATGGATGTCCGCAGCGGGAAGATCATCAATTCCGTGATCCAGATGGCTAAATGGCTTAATACCCCTGTGATAGCAGAGGGGGTTGAGACCATAGAACAGGCTGACTATATGCAGAGTATGGGATGCTATTATATCCAGGGCCAGCTTTATAAAATGCCTGTCAGCGGGGAGGATTTTTTCCGCCTGATAAAGGATGTGAAGAGTGAATCACTCTCCTTTAATTACAAGTCCTTCGGAGAGAATAAGGAAAACTCCTTCTGGAATCCGAATTCCGTTGAGTCCCTTATCTTTAACAGATTTATAGGTCCGGCCGCAATCTTTACCTATCAGAAGGGGGAGATAAACGTACTCAGGGTTAATCAGAAGTACTTAAACGAGCTGGCCATGCGTATGGATGAAGCCTCTGTTCTTAAGATTAACCACTGGGAGACAATAGACAGTTTAGACAGGGATAAATACGAGAGCGTTCTGAAGGACATCATCAAAACCTATAAAGAGGAAGAATGTGAAACCTGGAGAAACCTGAATTCGGACTGCTGCGGTCAGGACAGGGTGTGTATACGAAGCAGTATACAGCTTATCAGTGTAATGGGTGACCAGTATCTTTTCTTTTCTGAAATCAGGAATATCACAGCAGAAAAAGAGGCTTTGCAGCAGCTCAGGGATAATGTAAAGAAATTCGAAATGGCGGGAGATCAGAGCAACAGCTTCTCCTGGGAGTATGATATCTCGACTAAGGAAATGCGTCCATGCTCGCGCTGTATGAGAGTGCTGAACCTTCCTCCCGTTATAAAGGATTATCCTGAGCCTTTGATAGAGAGCGGACTTTTCCCTGCAGAGATCGCAGATATGTACAGGGACTGGCATAAAAAGCTTGAAGAGGGCGCAGATCATCTGGAGGCGATCCTTCCCCTTACAGCCGAAAGGGTTCCATTCCATGTCCGCTATACCGCTGAATTTGATGAAAACGGAAGACCCTACAAGGCCTACGGATCGGCTGTCCAGGTGGTGGACTGAGAGCTGCTGTTCTGAATAGCCATTTAGCTTCTTAGGTTTACAGACTGAAGCGTCTCGCAAAGAAGGTGAAGATCTTCAGGTACCAGGGGCGTAATCCACGGTCTGCGGTCTTTAGGAGCTTTCGGATCTCAAGGTGCTGCGGGCAGTGGGATTCGCACTTTCCGCATTTTATGCATTGTGAAGCATCTGCGCTCTGCTTTCTGAAGGCCACGGTCTGAAAGTATTCCTTCCGTCCGGAGGAGATGGACTCGGAATACATATGGTTATAGCAGCGGAAGATCCCCGGGATATCGACTCCTTTCGGACAGGGCATGCAGTATCTGCAGCCTGTGCAGCCGATCTTCATAGTTCTTTCTATGCTTTCCCTGACATGAGTTATCAATTCCAGATCCTCTTTACTAAAGGATCCGGGAAGACAGTCCGCTGCTGTGCGGCAGTTTTCTTCAACCATATTAACGGAATTCATACCTGAAAGCACCACAGTGACACCGCTTTGGTTCCAGAGCCAGCGGAACGCCCATTCTGCGGGGGAGTAGCGCCGGGGGTTTTCGGAAATCGTTTTCTTTGCGTCTTCCGGGAGAAGCTCAACAAGCTTCCCGCCTCTTAAGGGTTCCATTATAATCACTGGAATACCTTTTTTCTCTGCTTCCTCAAGTCCCCTTCTCCCGGCCTGGGTATTTTCATCCAGGTAGTTATACTGGATCTGGCAGAAATCCCAGTCATAGGCATTAAGGATCTTTAAGAAGGTGTCGGTGTTCCCGTGGAAGGAGAAGCCGATCTCTTTTATGGCTCCGGAGCTCTTTTTTTCATCTATCCATTCCTTTATGCCAAGGGAAACCAGCTTATTCCAGGCTTCTATATCGGTAAGCATGTGCATAAGATAATAATCGATATAGTCTGTCCGAAGCCTTTTCAGCTGCTCATCAAAATATCTGTCAATGGCATTTCTGCTGCCTATAAGGTATTGCGGGAGTTTGGTGGCGATACGGATTTTTTCCCTGAGATTGTTTCTCTCGAATATCTCCCCTATGGCAGCCTCGCTTCCGGAATATATGTAGGCGGTGTCAAAATAATTGACACCGAGCTCCACGGCACGGAGAAGCTCTTTTTCAGCTTTTTCAATATCTATTTTTCCGTTTACGGTGGAAAAACGCATGCAGCCGTAGCCCAGCGCCGAAAGATCATTTCCGTATCTGTCTTTTCTGTATTGCATAAAGGATTCTCCGTTAGTCTTTTCTGCCGGGAAGGGTACAGACCCGGGAAGGGGACTGACCCCGGAAGGGCTTAGCTTGAAGGATCAGAGGCAGAGAGAGGAGATACCTCTCTTCAAGTAACGCCCCGTTCCTTTTTTTCCAAGGAATTCATTATCTTTAACGATCATCTCACCCCGAAGGAATACCATATCTATGGCACCCTTTATTTCCATGCCTTCATAGCAGCTGTAATCGGCATTGCCGTGAAGGGAAGCGCTTCTTATCGTACGCGTCTTTTCCGGATCCATAATAACTATGTCAGCATCGGAGCCCGGTTTTATCACACCCTTCTTCGGGTAGAGACCGAATATTTTTGCAGGGTTTACGCAAAGATACTTAACACACTGGGGAAGGGTGATCCTTCCCTTTCCATAGCCCTCGCTGAAAAGAAGAGGAAGGCGTTCTTCGACTCCGGGAGCGCCGTTCGGACAGAGGCGGAAGTCATCCTTCCCTCTCTGCTTCTGATTTTCAAAGGTGAAGGGACAGTGGTCTGTTGCAACGGTGTCAAGGAAATCGTTTTTCAGAGCCTCCCAAAGGGCAGTCCTGTCACTGTCCTTCCTTAGGGGAGGAGACATAATGGCCTTAAGCCCTTCTTCAGGGTCATCATAGAGACTGTCATTAAGGACAAGGTACTGGGGGCAGGTCTCTACACCGAAGTGCTTCTGTCCCCGCTTCCTTGCTGCAAGAACCTCCTTTAGCCCGGCTTCGCTTGAAAGGTGGACGATATAAAGCGGTGCCTCGTCCGCACACTCCGCCATATAGAGCATTCTGTTTACGGCCTCTGCCTCGGCTTCGGCGGGGCGGCTCTTCGGGTGAAAGGCGGCGGTCAGGTTATTTTCCGCGCCGCAGCGGTCCCGGAGGTAGTTTACGATACCGTCATTTTCACAATGCACAGTTATAAGGATATTACTGCGTTTTGCCTCATTAAGAACCGCAAAAACGTCCTTGTCATGAAGCATCATATCGTAAGTGAGATAGAGCTTGAAGCTTGTGATACCTTCCTTTTCTGCAATCTCTCTGATCTCCGCTAGGGTTCTGTCATCCGCCTTCTCCTGAAGGACGCCGTGGAAGCTGTAGTCGGTCACGGCATTTCCGTCTGCAAGGGAATGGTACTCCTTAACCTGATGCCAGGGATATACTCCCTTAGGGCCGAAGGCCATATGGTCTATTATGGTGGTGGTGCCGCCGCAGGCTGCCGCCACAGTGCCGCTATAGAAGTCATCGCAGGCACGGGTAAAGCCCACGTCAAGATCCATATGGGTATGGGCATCTACGGCGCCGGGAAGAAGAAGCTTCCCCCCGGCGTCGGTAAGCTCAGCATCAGGAGCGTCTATAGAAGACGAGACCTCCTTTATGATCCCGTCTTCAATAAGAACATCCGCCTTCACACAGTCTGAGTCATTTACAACAGTTCCATTTTTTAATAAAGTCCTCATGGCAGTACGGCAACAGCTTCTATTTCAACCTTCGCGCCTTTGGGGATCGCAGCCACCTGGAAGGCTGCCCTTGCGGGGAAGGGCTCCTTAAAGAAGGTCGCATATACCTCGTTCATTGCCGCAAAATCTGAAATATCCGAAAGGAGCACGGTGGTTTTAACCACATCCTCCATACCGCCGCCGGCCTCTTTAAGAATATTCTGTATGTTTGTAAGGCTCTGCTTTGTCTGTGTTTTGATGTCGTCCCCGGCAAATTCTCCTGTTTTGGGATCTACCGGAAGCTGTCCGGATACGTAAACCGTATTTCCTGCCTTGATGGCCTGGGAATAGGGACCTATTGCCGCGGGAGCATTATCTGTGTGTACTGTCTGATTCATTTTTTCCTCCTCAATTCATTATTATGGTGCCGGTTTTTCCGGCTATTCCGTCCCTTGCTTTTTCAAGAAGGGTGATAAGTGCCTTTCTGCCTTTGCCGGATTCTGCAAATTTAACGGAAGCCTCTACCTTCGGAAGCATTGAGCCGGGTGCAAATTCACCGTCAGAGATATACTTCCTTGCTTCATCGGGGGTAAGAACCGAAAGCCATTTTTCGTCAGGCTTCCCGAAGTGTATCGCAACCTTCTCAACGGCCGTAAGGATTATCAGGAAGTCTGCGTCCAGTGCTTCTGCGAGGCATTCCGCCGCAAAATCCTTATCGATCACCGCTGCCGCGCCCTTTAAATGGTGCTCACCGGTATGATATACGGGAATACCTCCTCCGCCGCAGGCCACAACTATATGGTCGGATTCCATAAGGGAGCGGATGGTATCAAGCTCCACTATGGCTCTCGGTCTCGGCGAAGCCACAACCCTCCTGTATCCCCGGCCGGAATCCTCGATAACCTTATAATCCCTGTCGCGGACAAGGGTTTCCGCCTCTTCCTTTGTCATAAAGGCTCCGATGGGCTTCGTGGGGTTTTCAAAGGCGGGGTCGTTTATATCCACCTCAACCTGTGTCAGCACCGTAGCGCAGTCCTTCTTTATCCCTCTGCTAAGAAGCTCCTCTTTGAGAGCGTTCTGCAGATCGTAGCCAATATAGCCCTGGCTCATTGCTACGCAGACAGAAAGAGGGCAGGGGATGTACTTTTCGGGATTCGATCTCGTAAGGAGGGTCATTGCGTTCTGTATCATTCCCACCTGGGGGCCGTTTCCGTGAACGATCACAACCTCATGGCCGTCCTCGATAAGGTCGGCTATGGCTGCCGATGTTTTCTTTACTGCGATCATCTGCTCCGGCAGATTGTTCCCAAGAGCGTTTCCTCCAAGGGCTATTACTATTTTCTTTCCCATAAGAGGTTACCTCATTTTACTGAAAGTGCCTTAAGGTCTTCCGGTCTTCAAGTGCCTTCAGGGTAGCTACAGGATCCTTTACCTTTGCAAGGAAGATCATTGCCGCGATGATATAGGGCTTGAAGCTCGCTTCCTTGTAAAGAGGAGTGCGGTAGCGGTCAAATACGGATGCCTGAACCTCCCCGTCCTTGCAGGAAACGTCATTGATGTCAGCGGGCAGGCAGTGAAGGTAGAGTGCTTTTCCGTTCTTTGTGGTCTTCATAAGCTCTTCGGTGCAGCACCAGTCCTTATGCTCCGCATTCTGTTTAAGAAGCTCCTTCTCCAGAGCGTTGATGCCATCCTGATCACCCTTTGCGTAGAGGTCGGTTCTCTTTTCCATTGCTGCGAAGGGAGCCCAGCTCTTGGGGTAAACAATGTCGGCATCCTTAAATGCCTCAGCCATTGAGCTGGTCTTTGTGAAGCTTCCGCCGGTAGCAGCGGCATTCTTCCTTGCAACATCTTCGACATCCTTCATCACATCATAGCCCTCGGGATGTGCAAGTGTCACGTCCATTCCGAAACGTGTCATAAGGCCGATGACGCCCTGGGGTACGGATAAGGGCTTGCCGTAGCTCGGTGAATAAGCCCAGCTCATTGCAACCTTTTTGCCCTTAAGGTTCTCCACACCGCCGAATTCATGGATAATATGGAGCATGTCCGCCATACACTGGGTGGGGTGGTCGATATCGCACTGCAGATTTACAAGCGTGGGTTTCTGCTCCAGAACCCCGTCCTTATAGCCCTCCGTAACGGCATCCACCACATCATGCATATACTTATTTCCCTTACCGATATACATATCGTCCCGGATACCGATGACATCTGCCATAAATGAGATCATATTTGCGGTCTCACGGACGGTTTCGCCATGGGCTATCTGGCTCTTTCCCTCATCCAGATCCTGTACCTCCAGTCCCAGGAGATTGCAGGCTGAAGCAAAGGAAAAACGGGTTCTTGTGGAATTGTCCCTGAAAAGGGAGATCCCGAGTCCGGAGTCAAATATCTTCGTGGAGATATTATTCTCTCTCAAATGACGGAGGGCATCAGCTACGGTAAATACGGCAGCTATCTCATCATCCGTCTTTTCCCAGGTGAGGAAAAAATTATCCTCATACATTTTCTTAAAGTCCAGCTTACTTAATCTGTCGGTAAATTCTTTTACATTGCTCATGGTATATTATTTTGCTCCTTTCGTTTTCACTAAGATTCTTCGGGCTTCGCCCTCAGAATGACAGGGCTGTCCGGATTGTTTCACAATGTCATCCTGAGCGTCAGCGAAGGATCTTCTACCCTGCGGGGCACTGCCGCGCATAGCGCGTCAATACGTGCCCGAAAATGTCCACCGGACATTTTTCCATCCTGAGCGTTTTCACAATGTCATCCTGAGCGAAGCGAAGGATCTTTATCTCCGGATGAAAGATTCTTCGGGCTTCGCCCTCAGAATGACAGGGTAGCCGAAAGATTCTTCGGGCTTCGCCCTCAGAATGACAGGGTAGCCGAAAGATTCTTCGGGCTCCGCCCTCAGAATGACATCAGTCACTTGATGTCATTATCGGTCTTTCCGGCTCTGAACTGGGTCACGTCATCAGTCTTATTGTCCTCATTATAGAGGTTTACGGCAGCAGTATAAACCGCAGCGCAGCGTACCAGGTCATCCTTGTAGGTTATCTCGTTCGGTGCATGTGCCTGACTCTCCGCACCGGGGCCGAAGCCTACACAGGGTATGCCGTAACGCCCCTGTATGGAAACACAGTTGGTGGAGAAGGTCCACTTGTCGATAAGCGGACGGTTTCTCAATTCCTTTGTGGAATCGGGACCCATCCTGTGGTCGCCGTAGAGACCCTTATGTGCATCCACCAGAGCCTGAACATGGGCTGCATTTTCCTTATTTATCCAGGTCGGGAAATAGCACTCCGTCTCATAAACCTCTCCGGTCCAGGAAGGACGGTCATACATATACATTGAAACCTTTACGTCATCACCGTACTTTTTCACGCTGGGAAGATTGCGGATCTCCTCAAGACAGGACTCCCAGGTCTCACCGGCCGTCATCCGGCGGTCAACGGAGATCGCGCAGCTGTCCGCAACGGCGCAGCGGCTTGGCGAGGTATAGAAGATCTGTGAAACAGTACAGGTGCCGCGGCCAAGGAACCTTGCGTCCTCGTAGTGCTCAGGGTTATATTTGGGAGAGAGCATCTTGATAAGTCCCTTGATTTCAGTGCTTTCGTCACAACCGTTATTATTCAGGGAACGGACATCGGCAATTATATCAGCCATCTTGTATATAGCATTGTCACCTCTTTCGGGAGCCGAACCGTGGCAGGAGATACCTTTTACGTCCACACGTATCTCCATACGTCCTCTGTGTCCGCGGTAGATCCCGCCGTCCGTGGGCTCGGTGGAGATAACGAATTCAGGCTTTATGCCGGACTTATTGTAGATATACTGCCAGCACATTCCGTCGCAGTCCTCCTCTTGAACGGAGCCTACGATCATGATCTTATAGCCCTTAGGGATAAGGTTTAAGTCCTTCATCATCTTTGCAGCATAAACCGCGCTGGCTACGCCGCCCTCCTGATCGGAGCCGCCTCTTCCGTAGATTATCTCATCGGTTTCATAGCCTTCATAGGGATCCTGCTCCCAGTTATCCCGGTTTCCGATACCGACTGTGTCAATATGACCGTCAATGGCGATTATCTTGTCTCCGTCTCCGATCCAGCCGATAACGTTTCCGAGACCGTCTATCTCGGCTTTATCAAAGCCGAGCTTCTCCATTTCGGCTCTGATGCACTCCGCAACCTCTTTTTCCTCACAGCTTTCGCTGGGGTGGGAGATCATCGCTCTCAAAAACCGGCTCATATCCTCTCTGTAGCTCTCTGCTGTTTCCCTGATCTTTTCAAAATCCAGTGACATATCTGCTCCTTTCTGTCTGTTTCAAATATCGTATGACTTCCTGCGGACGAAATCGGTAATTGTCCGCAGGAATCCGGCTTCGCCGGACACGCCGACCGGCAAGCCGCTCGGCTGGTCAGGTACGATTATTGATTTTCTGATGAAAATCAATAATCTATACTATCCTGTACGGTCTTTGCAGCCCGTTATTTCATCAGGCCAGTCCCCACACGATCTCCTTATACTTATCGGGGTCTGTGTCTCCCTCTGTGGAGAACATAAGAACCTTCGAATCCTTATCAAGCAATAGGCTTTTCTTAAGCTCACTATATGAGGGATCCAGCATAATAGTGCTGAGGACCCCCATTCCCACAGCTCCGGATTCGCCGCTTATTACTCTGGGATCTCCCTTTAAGGGTGCGGAAAGCATCCTCATGCCCCTTTCCGCTACCCAGTCGGGGCAGGAGAGGAAGGCGCTTGCATGATTCCTTAAAATATCCCAGCCTATGGTATTCGGTTCACCGCAGGCAAGACCTGCCATAATGGTAAGAAGATCACCGTCAACGATACGGGGTTTGCCGTCACCGGCTTCTGCTCCCTTATAGAGACAGGCAGCAACCTCCGCCTCCATAATGATGAATTTGGGAGGGTTATCGGGATAGAGATTTGTGAAATAGCCTACCACGGCACCTGCGAGACTGCCTACCCCAGCTTGTACGAATACATGGGTCGGGCGGTCTATACCGATCTCCTTAAGTCCCTCCGATGCCTCACTTGCCATACTGCCGTAGCCCTGCATGATCCAGGAGGGTATCTCTTCATAGCCTTCCCAGGCTGTATCCTGAACGACTATACCGTGTTCGGTCCCGGCAGCCTCCTTTGCGGCGAGCCGTACACAGTCATCGTAATTCAGCTCTTCTATTGTGACCTTTGCTCCTTCACGCGCGATATTGTCAAAGCGTGTTTTCGTACTGCCTTTGGGCATATGGACCACAGCCTTCTGCTTAAGCTTATTGGCGGCCCAGGCTACGCCGCGGCCGTGATTTCCGTCTGTTGCGGTAAAAAATGTGGCCTGTCCGAATTCCTTCCTAAGCTCATCACCGGTAAGGTAGTCATATGTCATGTCCGACACATCCCTGCCGGTTTCTTTAGCGATATACTTTGCCATAGCGAAGGATCCGCCTAGAACCTTAAAGGCATTTAATCCGAAGCGGTAGCTCTCGTCCTTTACACATACGGAGGAAAGCCCGAGATATGAAGCCATTTCCTTAAGGTCTGCAAGGGGAGTTACCGAGTACTGGGGAAAGCCCTTGTGGAAAGCGAGAGCCTTCTTCACATTTTCAACTGACATGACGGACAGCCACCTATCATCGCTTTCCGGCATCTTATTTAAGACCCATTTGATCTTTTCCATTTTACTTATGACTCCTTTCATAGTGCCAAAATAAAATTCTTAAACCAAACAATTTGTTTGGCAAACATGATATTCCTGTTTTTATCCTCTGTCAATAAGTCAGATACTTCGTGTCCCCTGCCTGCCATAATTCTTTGGGCCGTAACTGCGCAGCAAAGTGCGCAGTTCGGCTGTGAACTGTAACGATAATTAAACGTCAGCATATAAGATAAGCGTAATCCCTGACAACAGTTTTTATCACTTCCGAAGCCTCCGTAGATACCTTTTCGATGCCATCCGACCCTAGCTTTTCCACCTTTCCGTCCAGCCGGATGAGATACTCATCATCGCCGAGAATCTTAAAGCCGTCATTTTTACTGTTATTAAAGTCTTCTTCACTCCAGAACAGGGTGAACTTATCCTTATAGGGAGCTCCGTCGTAGGGACAGAATACCGCGCAGTTTCCGCACTCATTGCACATGCCGTCCATATGCAGGATCTCAGCTCCTGCTTTCCCCGGGATCCTAAGCATTATGTTTGCCCTGTTGGGGCAGACATCCGCGCAGACAGCACATACCGTGGGACAGCCGAGACACCTTCTGTCAGGGATTTCCGAGGTGTCTAAAGAGATCTTTCCCTTCCTGTCGAGATAGGGCTTATCTGATAGTGCAATGTTTTCCGCCTCATATTTCTGAAGCTCTATACCGGCTATTCTGGCTGCAGCCCTTGCGGCATCGGAGACAGCCTCAACAACCGTGGCGGGGCCTCTTCTTCCGTCGCCCACGGCATATACGTTTTCAACGCTCGTACAGAGATCCTCATTGACAACGGGCCGTCCCTTTTTGTCAAGCTCTATATTCAGATCTTCATAGAGAGTAGTTTCAACGGCTTCTCCAATAGCCGCGATAACGCTGTCCGCAGGTATATCAGCGGTCTTTCCGGTATCAACGGGGGAACGGCGGCCCGATTCGTCAGCTTCCCCAAGCTCCATTACTGAACAGGTAAGTATACCGTCTTTTACACCAACAGGGGCAAGGAGTTCCATGAATTCGACGCCGTCTTGAATTGCCTCCCTAAGCTCCTCTTCATCGGCAGGCATATAGCGCTTTGTCCGTCTGTAGACCAGGCGTACCTTCTCTACACCCTTTATCCGGAGCGCTGCCCTTGCTGTATCCATGGCGGTATTTCCGCCTCCCAGAACCACTACGTTCTTTCCGAGGGTAAGGGAATCGGGATCGGACTTTGCTTTTGTCAGGAATTCAAGCGCATCCATGGCTTCGCCGTACTTTAGATGCGGGTCTCCATGTTTCCACGCGCCAACCGCGATTATGATGTCGGTGAAGCCCTGATTCCATAGCTCTTGGATACTCTTTATCTCGGTTCTGGTCCTTACTTCCGCACCGTAAGCAAGGCAGAGGGACTTATCCTTTTCTATGGCGTCGTCACTTATCCTGAAGGAAGGGATCGCGTGCCTCACTATACCGCCGAGGGTGTCCTTACGTTCAAATATGGTGGTGCTTATGCCTGCCCTCGTAAGGAAGTAGGCCGCCGATAATCCTGCGGGACCGCCGCCTATGACCGCAGCCTTTTTCCCGCTTTTCTTATCGGGACTCTTTAATGAGGGAAGAACCTCCTCGTAAGCAGCCTTTGCGGCTAAAAGCTTCATATCCCTTATATGAAGGGTCTCCTCGTAATAGTTTCTCATGCACTTGTCGCCGCAGTGATGGGGGCAGATCGTTCCGGTGATAAAGGGAAGGGCGTTCTTCTCTATTATTATCCGGAGAGCCTTAGCGGCATCACCCTCCTCCATAGCACGGAGATAGGCGGGAATATCCTGTCCGATGGGGCAGCCCTCCCGGCAGGGGGATGTAAAGCAGTCAAAGAGCGGGAGCTTTTTATCAATATGTCTTTCGGGAAGAGGCTTAACACTTTTTCTGTACAGCGGTGAGTCAGCAACACTCTCGTCCAGTTTACGAACCCTGTCTACATTAACAGCGCTGAAGCGTCCGGGATCAATGCCCTTAAGAAGATCACCGATTTGTGTAAATCTTTCATATCCGCCGGGCTTAAGAACATTTGTAGCCATTGTAACGGGCCATATTCCCGCGCTGAATAATTCCTTTATATTCTGCAAAACCGCGCCGCCCGAATAGGATATACGTAAGCTGCCGTTAAATTCTTCGGACACCTTCCTTGCAAGGTGGATAGTAAGAGGAAAGAGTGAGCGGCCAGCCATATACATTTCTTCACTCGGGAGTTCCTTAGCCTTCACATCCACGGGGAAGGTATTGGTGAGCTTGATGCCGAATTCCAGATCCTTTTTCTTTGCAAGGGCTGTAAGCCGCTTAAACATAGGTACCGCATCAGCCCACTGCAGATCCTCCTTAAAGTGGTGGTCATCAAAGGCCACATAATCAAAGCCGAGGCTGTCGAGACGCTCTCTCGCATAGTCGTAGCCAAGGAGGGTGGGGTTACACTTTATGTAAGTGTGGAGATGCTTCTCACTTAAGAGATAAGTTGCTATCCTCTCTATCTCATCAGGGGGACAGCCGTGAAGTGTTGACTCGGTAATGGAGGAGGAGATTCTGGAGGAGATGCCCTTTACATAGGCTTCATCCACGTTTTTGAAGCGTCCGAGATTTGAAAGAGCCCAGTCTATTGCTTCCTTAAAGGCTTCTGTATCCTTTGCCTCCTTCATATCCTCGATGTATTTATCGATCTTTTCCGATTTTATGCCTTCAAGATCGTAGCCTACCGACATATTGAATACAAAGGCATCGGGGTTTCCGAAGCCGTATTCCTTTGCAAGTAGCTTGCAGGCGACCCAGGCATGAACATATTCGCTGAAGGCCTCGGGAACCGTAAGCTCCGTTGACCATTCGCAGTTATAGCACTCATCCCCCGCGGTGATACAGGGCTTATTTACACACTTTGAGAGCTCCTCACCGTCCATTTTCTGTACGGTTTTCAGCTCGAAGAACCTGGAGCCCGCCACATAGGATGCCACTATATTCTGGGCAAGCTGGGTATTCGGTCCCGCAGCGGGACCGAAGGGAGACTCCAGAGCCTCGTTAAATATGGGGAAGGTAATGTTTTTGTCATGCTTTACAAAGTGACGGATACCGAAAATACTTCCCTGCTCAGAGTATTCTTTAAGTATCCATTCCATCAGCTGCTTAAAGGACATTGGCCTCATAATATCACTCATACTGTTGCTTCCTCCTGTTACAATTATTCAATGTTCAAAATGCCTGGTTTCGCTTATCAATATTTCCTGTTATTCAGATCACCCCAGAGCTTCTTACTCTGCTCCATTGTCCAGGCATTTATCTTTTCCTCGTCGATATCCACAAATTCCCTGTCCTTATATATGACCTTACCGTTAATGATGGTAGTCCTGCAGTTCTTTCCCATCATACCGAATATCATATGTCCGTCGATATTCTCATTGGAGAAGGGAGTGAAGGGTTTATAATCCATTATGATAACGTCTGCGGCAGCGCCCTTCCGGATAATGCCTAAGGGGCGTCCGAAATACTTTCCGGCGATCTCCCGGTTGGTATCGAAAAGCATCTTTACGGCTTCACCCCAGGCTACATTGGGGAGAGCCGCGTTATGCCGCTGTATTATAAGGAAGACCTTTAAGCTCTCCAGCATATCGTGGGTGTAGGCATCCGTTCCCATACCTACGGGTATCCCCTTTTTTATCATCTGAAGAACGGGAGCGCAGCCGACGGCATTGCCCATATTGGATTCCGGGTTATTTACAACCATAGTACCGGTCTCTTTGATGATATCCATTTCGGCGGGACTCACGTGTATGCAGTGTCCGAGAAGTGTCTTTTCACCGAGGAGTCCGTTATAGAGAAGGCGGTTAACGGGGCGGCAGCCGTAGTTCCTTAAGCTGTCATATACGTCATTCATGCCCTCCGCGACATGGATATGGAAGCCGGTCATACCGTCATTTGCATTAACCATCTTTTCAAAGGTTTTGTCGGAGATGGTAAAGAGCGCGTGGCCTCCGAACATAGCCTTTATCATGCTGCTGTTTTCATTTTTTGCCCAGGCGGCAAAGTCGGCGTTTTCCTTAATGGCTTCTTCCGTTTTCTCTTCGCCGTCACGCTCGGATACCTCATAGCAGAGACAGGAACGTATGCCGATCTCGGAAACCACGTCCTTTATTGCAAAGAGGGAACCGGGGATCTCACCGAAGCTGGCATGGTGGTCAAATATGGTCGTGACCCCGTCTCTTATGCAGTCAAGGACGGTTGCATAGGCGCTGGCTTTTGTGCCGTCAAGGGATAGCTTTCTGTCGATCGCCCACCACATTCCCTCTAATATCTCCAGAAAATTGGTGGGATTGTTCCCGTCGATGGAGAGTCCCCTTGCAAGCCCGGAATAGATATGGGTGTGGGCGTTAATGAGGCCCGGCATTATGACTCCGCCGTGGGCATCGATAAATCCGGCTTCGGGATATTTTTCTTTAAGCTCCGTATAGTCGCCGGTCTCCTTTATACTGTCACCCTCGATCACCACCGCACCATCGGGGTACCAGGGATTTTCCGGGTCTCTCGTTATCAGCATTCCGTTGCCTACTAAAAGCATTTAAACCTCCTCCTTTCTTTGAAAAAAAGTATGTTGACTAATTTATCTATTATAAATATGATGATTAGGACGCCATAAGTCCAAATGGCGGTAAACGGGGGAAATTATCTATGACAAAAGCACAGATCGACTTTTATTCCCGCCTTGCAAAAGGGATAGCAGCCCAGTTCGGTCCGGGGTGTGAGATTGTGGTTCATGACCTGTCGGAAAAAGACCTGGAGCATACTATAGTTGCCATAGAAAACGGTCATATTTCAGGCAGGAGCATAGGAGACGGACCGTCACACATCGTTCTGGAGTCCCTGCAGAACAGGGATAAGGAACTGAAGGACAAGCTGTCCTATCTTACCCGCAGTAATGACGGGAAGATCTTAAAGTCAAGCACCATCTATATCCGGGATGAAAAAGGGGAGGTCATAGGGATCCTCGGGATAAACTTCGATATCTCCCTTCTTTCCGCAGTTGATGAGCATATACGTCTCTTCATCGATACCGAGAAACCAGGTACGCCTCCGGAATCCATCACCCCCAGTGTCAGCGATCTTTTGAATGAACTTATCGAACAGGCTTTGAAGAAGGTCGGCAAGCCTGTTTCGATGATGACCAAGGAGGACAAGATGTCTGCGGTTAAGTTCCTGAATGACAGCGGTGCCTTCCTTATAACAAAGTCGGGACCGAAGGTCTGCAGCATCCTGAATATTTCAAAGTACACGCTGTACAGCTATCTGGACGAGATCAAGTCCGGCTGACGCTTATATATTTAAATTCCTTTACGTCAAAGAGTCCCATATCCGTGATCTTTATATCCGGGATCACGGGGAGCGCCATAAAGCAGGGGGTCATAAAGGGATCTGCAGAATCGTTTATGCAGAGTTCCTGTCTTGCGATCCTGTCAAGAGTACTTATGCGTTCCGCCACCCATTCACCGTTTTTGTCGGTCATAAGTCCCGCTATCTCATGCTCCAGACTGTCAAGTATTCTTCCGTTCTTTGCGATCGCCATTCCGCCACCCATTTCAATAAGGCGGTTTACGGCTGTCTCCATATCACGGTCATTATCCCCGGCGACGATAATATTGTGGGAGTCATGGGCAACGCTTGTGGCTACGGCACCGCCCTTAAGGCCAAAGCCCTGTAGAAGACCCAGACCCACATTTCCGGTTCCCTTATGCCTTTCCACAACGGCGATCTTTACGATATCCTGATCATCCCTTATCCAAAAGCCCTGCTTATCAAGGCTTACCCTTGCTTCACCCCTCTTTGTTACAACGGAGTGGGGTATAAGCTCTATGGTATTAACATTATTATTCTCAAGGCGGAGCTTCAGTCTCTCTAAGGAAAAATCCTTAACGTTCATTTTTCCGCTGACCCCTTCCGGCTTAACGTGCGGGTCGTCTGCAAGGTACTGCCTGTTTTCCGCAGCCTTTTTTCCGCCTATCCATACCGTATCAACCTTAAAGTCCTCAAAGCTCTCAAACAGAATGAGATCGGCTCTTCTTCCCGGTGCCACGGCTCCTCTGTCGGACAGACCGAAGCATTCCGCAGCATTTATGGTCGCCATGGAAATGGCCTTTAAGGGATCAAAGCCGGTGGAAAGAGCGAGACGGATATTATTGTCGATATGTCCGTCATGTACAAGGCTCGCTGCCTGACGGTCATCCGTGCAGAACAGGCAGAATCTGTAGTTACTTTCACTGACACCGGGCAGGAGATTAAGGAGATCCCGGCAGACCGTTCCCTCTCTTAAAAGAACGTAGATACCCCTTCGTATCCTGTCCTTCAGCTCCTTAACCGTGGCACATTCGTGGTCATCGCGTATCCCGGCGGCAGAGTAAGCGTCAAGATCAGTTCCGAAGAGGGCGGGACTGTGCCCGTCAATAAGCTTCCCGGCTTTTTTGGCGACCATTATCTTGTCAAGAACAGTATCCTTTGCCCTGCATACACCTATGAAATCCATAAGCTCACCGAGACCCTTCACACGGTCATTATCAATACGGGATTGTATCTCTGGAGCCTTTAATACCGCTCCTGCATTTTCATAGGGGGTTGCGGGGACACAGGATGGAAACTGGAAAAATACCTGAAGGGCAATATTTTCCGTTGCCTCCAGCATATAGTCGAAGCCGTCCAGACCGCATACATTGCATATTTCGTGAGGGTCTGCGATTATCGTAGTTGTTCCGTGGGGAACTACCTCTTTTGAGAATTCCATAGGGGAGAGATGACTTGATTCTATATGAACGTGACTGTCAATGAGACCCGGGGCAAGGAAACGCCCTTTTGCATCATATTCCTCCCGGGCATCAGGGAAATCATTATTCCCAAAGCCTGCAATAAAGCCGTCTTTTATATAGACGTCCGAATCGAATATTTCCCGGTTAAAAACGTCTATGACCCGGCAGTTTCTTATCCTTAAGTCGGCTTTTTCCCGTCCGGAGGCAGCGTCGATTATTTTTTTCAGGCTTTCCTTATTCATTTTATCTCTCCCAAAGCTGCCGTTCCGTAAGAGATCCGGTAGGACAGCCGTGAATTAAAGCGATGCTTGCCGCTGTTTTGAACAGATACGATGTTTTTCCGAAAAGACTGGCGGAAAGTAGTATAATATTATAAAATTTGTAACTATTCAGAACAGTCACTTGCGGAAACGCAAGTGACGTATGAAAACCAGGGCATTATGGCATTCGGCTCATCGTGCGAAGCACGATTTAATTAGCCGAATGCGCAGTATCTATTCAGAATCCGAAGGGTTCTGAATAGATACTAAAATTTTAACAATTATTGCTTCCTCTGTCTATACGATTTCGGGAAGTTTAATAACTTTTTGTTTGATATAAGAAGATTTTTCTGAGAACTCATTGTTATTTGAACGGTGTCATTCTGAGCGAAGCGAAGAATCTTATCGTCACTTGCGGTTCCGCAAGTGACTGTTTTGAACAGTTTCGACTGTTCTTAAATTTGAAAGGAAATATGTGCGATATGACTGAGCGGGACAGATTGAGCTTCGTGCTTCAGGGAGCTGTTGTCTACAGTAAAAATAAGGATGAACTGAACTGCTTTGACGATGCCTACGCTGTCTGTAAGGACGGTATCTCGGAAGGGGTATTCACGAAGCTGCCGGAGGAGTATAAGGATCTCCCTCTTATTAAGACCGGGGGACAGCTTATAATCCCGGGGTTTACGGATCTTCATATCCACGCTCCCCAGTTCCAGTTCAGGGGTAACGGCATGGATATAGAGCTGCTGCCCTGGCTTGAAACCTATACCTTCCCGGAGGAGGCAAAATACAGTGACTTAGGCTATGCGGAAAAAGCCTACCGGCTGTTTACGGAGGAACTAATTAACGGGGCTACGGTCCGTGCCTCGGTCTTTGCCACATCCCATAGGGGAGCTACCTTAAGGCTTATGGAAATGCTTGAGGAAAGCGGACTCGTGACCTTTGTCGGAAAGGTAAATATGGACAGGAATGTCCCCGATTATTATGTGGAGGATACTGAGGGATCCCTTTCGGAAACGGAAAAGTGGCTTAATGAAGCAGCGAAAAAAGGCTTTTCCCGCACAAGGCCGATCATCACTCCGAGGTTCACACCAAGCTGTTCAAGAGAGCTTATGACAGGGCTTTCGGAGCTCGCGGTGAGATATGATGCTCCGGTACAGTCCCACATGTCCGAGAATCTCTCTGAGATAAAGTGGGTAAGCGAGCTGGAGCCGGATACATCCTGCTATGCAGACAGCTATGTTAAGGCCGGGATACTAAAAAAAAGCATACCCTGCATCATGGCCCACTGTGTATGGTCAGAGGAAGAAGAGCAGGAGATCTTAAAGGAAAATAACGTGTTCATTGCACACAGTCCGGATTCGAATACAAATCTTTCTTCCGGTGCCGCTCCGGTAAAAAAGTACCTTGAAAAGGGTATGAACGTGGGTCTTGCAACGGATGTGGCGGGAGGGCACACGGCCTCAATGATCAACGCCGTAAGGTCGGCGATCCGGGTCTCGAAGCTGAGGAACCGGCTTTTTGACAGGGACACAAAGGCACTGACCTTTCCGGAAGCCTTCTACATGGCGACAAAGGGAGGAGGAGCCTTCTTCGGTAAGGCCGGAAGCTTTGATAAGGGCTATTCCTTTGATGCACTGATCCTTGACGATATGAGCATTCCCACCACAAGGGAGGATCTAAGTGCCATAGAACGAGCTGAGCGCTTTATCTACCTCGGAGACGACAGGCATATAAGCGGAAAGATCGTGGCGGGAAAAAGGATAAAGTAAAAACTAACAGGAATTTTTGGTAAACCCTCTTTACAGCTGAGCGTTATTCGCGGTAGAATATAACGGTCGGAAAAAGGGGGAACTTTTATGAAAAACAATGTCAGAAAAATATTTGCTTCAGTAATTACCGCAGCTCTTATCCTAAGCCTTCCGGGCTGCGGATCCTTAAATAATGCCGGGGCAGAGACTCCGGCGGAGCCCGAGGCAGAATCTCCTGCAGAACCTGCGGCAGAAGCTCCGGCAGCTAAGGAAGCAGAAGCTCCGGCTGTTCAGGAAGCTGAAGCTCCCGCAGAGCCTGCAGGGGATGAGGCTCCATCAGAGACCGCGGAAGATAAGGCGGAAGAGAGCGGGAATGTGTCGGAAGAAACCGCAGAAGCCAAGGCAGAAGAAACCGAGATACAGGTATTCATCGCTGCATCCTTAAGTAACGTAATGGAAAAGGTGGCGGCGGCGTACGATGAAAAGCATCCTGAGGTGAAGATAAGCTTCAATGCGGATTCCTCCGGAACTCTTTTAACCCAGATAGAGGAGGGATACGCCTGTGACGTATTCTTCTCAGCCGCAAAGAAGCAGATGGACACTCTTGAAAATGAGGATAAGCTTCTTGTCGATGGCACCAGAAAAGATGTGGTAAATAACCAGGTATGTGTCATCACCTTGCAGGATAGCGGCACGGTCGTCACGGGTCTTAAGGATATAGGAAAGGCTTCATCCATAGCTCTGGCGGACGGCTCCGTTCCGGTTGGAAGATATACCCGTCAGGCAATGGTAAATGCAGGGATGCTTAAGGAAGTAGAGGATGTTTCGAAGATCACCACAAAGGAGATCTCAGATCAGCTTGGCGGAGTGGAGATATCCGAACAGTCCAATGTTTCAAAGGTACTTGCGGCAGTGACCGAGGGATCGTCGGAGGTGGGTACCACCTATTTCTCCGATACCTACGGATATGAGGATAAGGTGAAGATCCTTGAAAAGATCCCCTATGACCTTACGGGGAATGTGATCTATCCCATAGCCCAGGTAAAAAATGATGAGGCAGACGAAACAGAAAAGGCGGCAGCTCTTGATTTTGTGAAATTCGTAACCTCCGACGAGGCAAAGGAGATCTTTGAAAGCTGCTACTTTGATACTGATGTATAAAGGAATCTGATGAATGGACAGCTTCGTTGGGATAATGAGTTCACTTGACTGGAGTCCCTTATGGATATCCTTGAAAACGGGGATTGTTGCGACAATCCTCTGTTTTTTTCTCGGGATCTTTGCAGCGAGGGCGGTGATGAATATGAGATCACCTCTTAAAGCCGTGATCGATGGGTTTCTGACCATGCCGCTTGTGCTTCCTCCAACGGTTGCAGGATTCTTTCTGCTCTTTTTATTCTCAAAAAGGCGCCCTCTCGGAATCTTTCTCTGGGACACATACGGGATAAAGGTGGTGCAGAGCTTTTTAGGCTGTGTTATAGCGGCGACCGTCATTGCCTTTCCGCTTATGTACAGGAATGCAAGGGCGGCCTTTGAGCTTATAGACATAAACCTGATCTATGCGGGAAGGACCCTTGGAATGTCTGAAAATAAGATCTTTTTTAAGGTAGTGATCCCCGCAGCCGGCCCCGGACTTATCAGCGGCACAATACTGACCTTCGCAAGAGCCCTGGGGGAATACGGAGCAACCTCGATGCTCGCGGGAAATATTCCGGGAAAAACAGCCACCATTTCCCAGAGGATAGCGCTTGTTATGCAGGATCAGGACTATGTGACGGGAGGGATCTGGGTACTTATCGTGATGATCATTGCCTTTGCGGCAATAGTTCTTATGAACCTGGCAGCCGGAAAGACACAGAAGAACGTGAAAAGATGGGGATAGAATTACGCTTAAAGAAAAAGCTTCAGGGCTTCAGCCTTGATGCAGAGCTTTCCGACAGCTCAAGGAGGATAGGGATACTGGGAAGCTCCGGGGCGGGAAAGTCCATGACTCTTAAAATGATAGCCGGGATAGAAAGACCGGATGAGGGAAGGATAGTATTAAATGACAGAGTCCTTTTCGACTCGGAAATGAGGACGGATATAAAGCCGCAGAAGAGGAATACGGGTTATCTCTTCCAGAATTACGCCCTGTTTCCCACAATGAACGTGGTGGACAATATCGGAGCGGGACTAAAGGGGAAGAACAGGGAGGAAACAAAAGAACGGGTTTTAAATATCATTGATAAATTTAAGCTTAATGGTCTGGAGAAAAGGCTTCCATCCGAGCTTTCCGGCGGACAGCAGCAGAGAGTGGCGCTTGCGAGGATAATGGTTTACGAGCCCGAGGCCATCCTTCTCGATGAGCCTTTTTCCGCACTTGATTCACATTTGAGGGATCATATGCAGGAGGAGCTTTTTTCGATGCTTGACGACTATCCCGGGACGGTGATAATGGTGTCACACTCCAGGGATGAGATCTACCGCTTCAGTGAGAGCCTAATAATAATGGACAGGGGACATATAGAAAACCATGGGGAAACAAAGCGTATCTTTGAAGCACCGGGCACCAGGACAGCTGCCATACTTACGGGCTGCAAGAATATATCGGATATCAGGATAATAGACACCCACACCCTTGAAGCTCTTGACTGGGGTGTGACACTTAAGGTAAAAAAACCGCTGCCTTCGGATATTTCCTGTATCGGGTACAGAGCCCACCTTTTCGAACCCGTCTGGGGAGAGATGGAGGAGAACTGCCTTCGTTTTGACCTCTTATCCAGTCACGAGCTGCCCTTTGAGAGAAAATATTACATAAAGGGGAAAAAGACCATAAGCTGGTTTGCGGAGCGTTCCCTCTGGCCGCTTATAGAGAAAAAGGGGAATCCCTCATACCTTAAGATCCGCGAGGAGGACATTCTGTATCTGAAGGAGTGAGGAGGATGCGGTGAGCGTAAGCGAAGAATCTTATAGATGCCACCTGTCATTCTGAGCGAAGCGAAGAATCTTACAATAGAAAGGAAAAACCCATGAAACTACTTAAAACCGAAGAAGCCGTGGGGCAGATGCTCTGCCACGATATCACGAAGATAGTAAGAGGAGAGAGCAAGGGTCCTGTTTTCAGAAAGGGTCACATTATAAAGGAGGAGGATATCCCCGTACTTCTGTCAGTGGGAAAGGATCATATTTATATCTGGGAAGTTAATGAGAACATGATGCATGAAAACGATGCAGCCCTTGTCCTTTATGATCTCTGTAAAAATGATCACCTTACACGGACAGAGGATATAAAGGAGGGAAAGATCGAGCTTATCGCGGAGTGTGACGGACTCTTAAAGATCGATGCCGAAAAGCTCTACAGGGTGAATTCCTTCGGACAGATGATGATAGCAACGGTCCACAATAATTATCCGGTAAAGAAGGGGCAGCATGTGGCGGGAATGCGGATAATCCCTTTGATCATTGAGAAAGAAAAAATGGAGAGTGTAAAAAAGGCCGTCGGAGAAGGATCCATATTTACCCTCTTACCCTTTGCTAAAAAGAAGGTTGGTATAGTTACCACGGGAAATGAGGTATTCCACGGAAGGATAAAGGATACATTTACCCCCGTTGTAAAGGGAAAGATAGCAGAGTACGGTTCGGAGGTCATAGCTACGGAGCTTAGCTCCGATGATCCCGAAATGGAAATAGAATGCATTAACAGGGTGCTTAAGAAGGGGGCCGAGGTAGTGATCTGTACCGGCGGAATGAGCGTGGACCCGGATGACAAGACCCCCTATGCCATTTCAAAGGTGGCTGACAGGGTGGTAAGCTACGGTGCACCTGTGCTTCCCGGTGCAATGTTTATGCTGGCCTATAAGGGAAAAAATGACGAGACAGCCATAATGGGACTTCCTGGCTGCGTAATGTATGAGGGAAGGACCATTTTTGACCTGATCCTTCCCAGAATATTTGCAAATGATATTGTCACGAAGGAGAGTATGGACCGTCTCGGCATGGGCGGCTTCTGCATGCATTGCAGGGGCTGCTATTTCCCGAACTGCGCACTCGGGACCGGAATCAGCTATCCCATATGAAACTTGGGGTTAGCGGCTCTTATCATTTAATTTCCCAATAAAGATTGAAGCCTGCAATAGAAAACCGGATTTCCGTTAATATGTTTCCAGTCAGGAAATTCATATTGTGCAAGCAGCGTCAGTACAGACATTAAAAGAGTTGCAAGGCATAATAGCACCAAAAACCTTCCGGTTTTCCGGTGTTTCTCTTCTCTCATTTTATTGATCATTTCTATGGCAATATAAATTGCAGGAAACAGCAGATACAGCCTGAAATCCATTTGATAGCGGGTTAGTATTCCGGCCATAAGTGTGTCTGTGATGGCCACAACAAATGCGCATATATAACAGCAGATCCTTAAGCCGTCTCTCCCGATTCTGCCTGTTAAATCAAGAAAACAAAGACAGGTTAGCGGGATCAGGAACAATACTCCTCCTATCTGTCCCTCTGTTATTATTTCCCCCGGATAGTCACAATCAACGCCCATCACCCGTAAATACGGAAATTCCGGCAGAAAAGATGGCAGATTCAGCAGGTAATAAAACAACCCTGTCGGTATCTTAGCCAAATGGATTCCCGAATGAACCATATCATGACTTGTGAGATTATAATTTGCGCCAAAATCAAAGAATGAACCAAAACGCACCTGATTGTACCACATCAGCCCTGCTGCCACAGGAATATACGGAACAATAAATGCAACGAGATATTTAATTTTTCCTATATCTGTCCGGATTAAATCTTTGAATATAAAAATACCCAGAAAACTTGCAACTGCAAACTGTGGCCTGCATCCAACGGAGAGTGCCATACAAAGGGATCCGAGAATGCCATTTACCAATTTCACACGCCCTTTAGCTATGGTATTCATCCATAATCCCAATCCAAAGAGAACCAAAATCAAACCTGCCGCTATAGCAATATAGTATATAGCAGCTCTCTTTATGATCAAAATTGTTCCGACCGAAACAGAAAAAGTTATAGAAAACAAAACCTGCATTATCAGAGAAAGCTTTTCACAGTATTTCTTTCTCATCTCATTTACAAGAAAAAATCCGGCAAGGATGAGTAAGACATCCAGAATATAATGAACACTAAGCGTATTTATTCCATGTCCGGTCATTATCCGGTACGGTAAATAGATCAGAAGTGCCGGCACTACCCCGAAATACACATAATTGCATATTGCGCTATCAAACGGTCACTTTTGCGGAGCCAAACGGTCGTAGCGCGTTTGCCAGCGGCCGCAGGCAGCACACCTATCCTTAACCGCTTAATGGATTCTGACCGGCATGGAGAATCACTGTCAAGGGTGCATAGCACAGGACTTGCCCTTGACAGTGATTTTCCATGATGGTACAAAATCTGACGCGGTTAAGGTCGACCGTTCGTCACCGCCGTCCGACCGTTGACCACCGCATCGCCGACCGCTGGAGGCCACAAAACGCACATAATACCTGTTTTCATAGTATGCTGTATCCCAATAGAATTCTGCTCCCTCTTTTTCACGCAAATTGCTGTCATATGGATTTATCATCCCGTTCAAAACAGTGTCATTACTTTCTTCAACATATACCCTGCCATTTAAGATTGCTACGACCAATTCATTGTATTCTTTACTCGGAGACTGGGCGACCGGAACAATATGTTGAATTGACAGCACTATTCCTATGGTCACTATTGCAGTTCCTCCCATAACGAATATCCTTTTTGCCTTGCTGATGCCTTCATCTGTGTATTTGAACTCATGAAAAAGTAAATACAAAGATATAAAAAGAATAGAAAATCCCAAAAGGAAACGGAAAATATTAAACTGAAACGGCCATCCGGAATTAAGCTCTATATTATTAATTACTATGGATTCAAAATCTTTGAAAATAACGAGACGTATTTTTTCCACTTTACCATAGGGTTCAAGAGGAATATACATAGATTGTTTTACATAAGGAGAAACCGTCTTTTTTGTAAGCCGATAGAAATCAGCATGTCCTTCATCTATAGCATATACAGCAATCTCTACTGTGCATTGTCTGTCCGGATCTAACCAATAACTGTTATTACACTCCCCGATATCTATAAAAATATTGGCCAGTCCCCCCCCCCCCCCCCCCGGGTTTACATAAAGTTCCAGCTCCTTATCAACATTATACAAATGCCCATAAATAAACTCTTCTCCCGACATGGTCACTACAGGATCATGAATAGTATTATTTGAATTATAAAACCAAAACCTGTAATTCCATATGAAAATTTCAAAAAAAAGTGCGATGATCAGACTTAATAAGATGATCCCGGAAGACAGGCGGCTCAACTTCATAAGAATTACTTTTCTCTCCTCTTGCTTTTCCATATCAATAATTTATCCCATACTTTATCTTGATTTGTGCCTGTCATGGTGAACTGCAAAATCATGTTATCAGGTATTTATACTCTCCATTATCTCAGAAAAACTGATATTCAGCGTATCAAAGAGACCGGTCTTTACGGTATCCGTAAAATCGTATCCCTCTATATGAGCGCTGTCAGCATCAAAAAAGTAGGTGGTAACAGATTCATTCTCAGGATCAACTATCCAGTATTCCTTTACCCCTGCCCTTTGATAAAGTTTTAATTTCCGTGCATAGTCATGATGGACGCTTCCCGGGGATACGATCTCTATTATCCAGTCGGGAGCCCCATTGCACCGCACCCCGTCAAGCTTATCCCTGTCACAAATCACACTGATATCAGGCTGGACGATATTGTCTTTGTCTTTCTCAAGCTTGACATCAAAAGGAGCCGGAATGACTTTACACTTTCCTTTGCTGCGGGAGATATGATTATCAATCATACTGCATATCTTTACCACCAATTCCTGATGCAGCTGGGAAGGAGCCGCCATATCATAAAATACCCCCTCAATAAGCTCTGTACGTACATCATCGGGGAGATTATAATAATCCTCCTCAGTATAATAATTAATATGTTTGGCGGAATCCATAAAACCTCCCAATTCAAATGCTTTGCATTATCTTCATTCTTATTATAGGTGTCATCAGTAAACTGTTCAAGTTCTTTATCCCGCAAGGTAAACTCGGTAGTTTGACAGTCTAAACATAATTTACCACCTTCAAGGCCAGTAACGGCCTATATTTTTTGTCAAATTTCATATTTATACCCGCGCGTCCCAATACATTTCATTATAATATATTCAGGAGGTGGATTATGCGGTTAGGCTGGACAACGGGCAAGTTCCATCTATCCCGGCAACAGAAATGAACAGATGACTATGATCCCTCTCGAACAGAAGATGCTGGAAAAAGCGGATAATCCCCCTTATAATTGAGAAAGAAAAAATGGAGAGTGTAAAAAAGGCCGTCGGAGAAGGATCCATATTTACCCTCTTACCCTTTGCTAAAAAGAAGGTTGGTATAGTTACCACGGGAAATGAGGTATTCCACGGAAGGA
>Ga0256407_10001461_pt1 | contig 49587 bp, 32 predicted proteins | sample RumenRJG_04DNA_FD_193489 | JGI IMG/M metagenome (GOLD analysis project Ga0256407, IMG submission 193489) | Bovine rumen microbial communities from Lethbridge, Alberta, Canada - RJG_04 | ecosystem: Host-associated > Mammals > Digestive system > Stomach > Rumen | place: Canada: Alberta...
GACTTCAGTCCTGCGCTCGAAAAAGCAATGGTTTCATGGGATTGGCGCTTACAGGATGGATACAAAGTGCCTAATGAGTCACGATCTTATTCTGAGATTCTTACGCAACGTTTTAAAGAAGGAAGAGCATTACTCGACGAGCTTCAAAAAGATATAGAAACTGAAACTTATGAATCAATTGCTACTTACGATGAAGACGTCGCCGAAAAATTCAATCTGTTTAGGAAAAAATTGGAAGGTTATAAAAAGACGTGGGACGAGCTAGAACAACGTTTTGGGGATATCAAAGAGAAATCGTCAGATTCGGATGATATGCTTGAAACGCTATGGGAAAATATGCATGAAACCAAACGTGAAATTCTTACGAACGTTCCATATTTTCAGTTTGGCTCGCTTTTATTTGTGAAAAACGCGCCGGGTGTAATGAGTCATCAACTTACACAAGTGTACGGATACTGTGCCCGTCCTGGCGGCGGCGTTTTCTGTCTAGAAGCTCCGGGAAAATCGATGAAGACTCGTAATATAACGCCGCCTAACCTACCTCTCGGCTCATATATGACGCCTGAACTTTCCTTCGATGGCGACGTTCTCTATTTCGCATTCTGCGCAACGCCGACTTCTCCGACGTTGTGGAGAGATCCGGAAACAATGTCAAGGCGATTTCACATCTATAAAACACGCTTAAACTCTAACAACGTGGAGGACGCCATTCAGTTAACAGACGGCGATTATGACGATTTCTCGCCGCTTCTCATGCCTGACGGCGATCTAGTTTTCTGTTCGACTCGCCGTGGCGGATTCCACCGGTGCGGCGCTGGTCCATGTTACGTCTATACTTTAGCTCGTTCAAAAGGAGACGGTTCAGATCCTCATCCTATTTCCTTCCATGAAACAAACGAGTGGTTCCCCACCCTCGCGCACAACGGTCGAATCATTTATACGCGTTGGGACTACGTCGACCGTGACGCGGTGTACTATCAACAACTTTGGTCAGCGCGTCAAGACGGCGCGGACGTTCGCATCGTTTATGGCAATAACACTTTTAATCCTCCTGGAATGTGGGAACCCAAGGCAGTTCCTGGTTCTGAAAAGATCATGGCAGTCGCGGGACCTCATCATGGCTTGAGCGCCGGAAGCGTTGTTCTCATCGATCCTAACAAAGACGTTGACGGCGACGCTCCCATTGAACGCCTAACGCCCGACGTCCGTTTCCCTGAAGGGGAAGCGCCATTGCCACAAATTCCAATGCTCCCTACGTTATGTGATTTTGACTACGCGCCGACCAGCTTTTGGCAGGCAACACGACCGGCAAATCGCCCTGATGCGACACAAGAAGAAAAACGCTGGGCGGTTCACTGTTTCAAATCTCCAATTCCACTTACGGAAAAATTCTTCATCGCGTCTTACAGTTTTGACAAACTCCTCGGCGAGGCCGGTCCCAACATTCCAAATCAATTCGGTATTTATTACTGTGATTCTTTTGGCAATCGCGAATTAATCTATCGCGACCCAAACATCTCGAGCCTTTGGGCAATACCAGTTCGCCCGCGTCCGATCCCCCCTGTTGTTACAACCCAGTTCGATGAAAATCAACGTAATACGAAAAAACCGACTGGCGTTTTCTTCATCCAAAACATCTATGAAAGTTGGCCAACAAGCATTCCTGGCAAAGTAAAATCCCTCCGCGTCGTTCAAGTTCTTCCAAAAACAACTCCAAACGCTAACGATCCTATGGTCGGCGCAGCAAACGCTTCGCCAGGAAAACAAGCGCTTGGCACCGTTCCAGTCGAAGAGGACGGTTCCGCATTTTTTGAAGCCCCGGCAAAGGTTCCGCTCCTCTTTCAAGCGCTTGATGAAAACGGTCAGATGATCCAGGGAATGCGTTCGGACGTTTACCTTCAACCTGGCGAGGCAGCTGGTTGCGTGGGTTGTCATGAAAACCGTATGGAATCGGTTCCGAGCGTCAAAACAATTGCATCAACCCGCGCCCCGTCGAAAATACTCCCTGGTCCTGATGGTTCGGCCCCGCTAAGTTATCCAATCTTAGTTCAACCGCTTCTCGATAAGACCTGTCTTGCATGCCATAACACGGAAACCCCTGAAGGAAACGTCAATCTCGAGGGCGTTCCTGAGGGACATTATACCAGATCGTATAATTCGCTTATCAACTATGTGACCAATACATATTGGGGCGCGCCTAACGGCAACTATGAACCCCGAACTGAGCCGTTACGTTTTGGGGCAGTCGCCAGTAAACTAACGCGCTTATTGAGAGAAGGTCACCACGACGTCAAACTCACGGATGAAGATTGGGAACGATTGAATGTGTGGATCGACGTCAACGCGCTCTTTTACGGCACGTTCAATGTCCAGGATCAAGAAAGACAACAGCGAGGCGAGAGAATTGAAGGTCCTGAACTAGAGTAAAATAATATCCGCAAAAACAGTTTCGTCGCGTTGAAAACATCAGTTCTCAATGCGACGAAAAGTTTTTGCATTTGACGACGTATATCCGAGTCTACGCTTGAGACGCTATAGACCAACGTAGTCTCGACATTAGACGGGGGAAAGACGTCATAAAGATCCTCATTCCCCTGTCTTAATGAAACGTTCCCCTGAAACGTCAGGCGAAATCATTCGCCTTCGGCAGATTCTGGGACTTCGTTGAAATCTTCCTCTGCATCAGCGAGTTCCGCGTCGTCTGACTCCTCCGGCAAGGATTCCGACTCGATCTGCGCGAGTATTTTTTCCTTAAGTTCGTCGCAAAACGCGGGATGCTCCTTCATAAAGGCGCGAGTTCTCTCACGCCCTTGACCGAGTTGATCTTCGCCATAACGGAACCAAGACCCAGACTTAACAATAAGTTTTTGCGCAATCGCGAGATCTAAAAGATCCCCTTCGTAACTAATGCCGTCGGCATGCATCATGTCGAATTCAGCAACACGAAAAGGAGGAGCAACTTTATTCTTTACGATCTTCGCCTTGACTCGCTGACCAACAACTTCATCGCCGTCTTTAAGTTGACCGACACGTCGAACGTCAATTCGACACGACGAGTAAAATTTCAACGCTTTGCCGCCAGGAGTCGTTTCTGGAGATCCGAACATAACGCCGATCTTTTCGCGAATCTGATTAATAAAAATCACGGCGGTCTTACTACGAGAGATAGCGCCTGTCAGTTTGCGGAGAGACTGGCTCATGAGGCGAGCTTGAAGCCCTACGTACTGATCGCCTATCTCGCCTTGTAATTCTTTCTCCGGCACAAGCGCGGCAACAGAGTCGACGATGACTACGTCTACGGCGTTAGTTTTAACTAGCATTTCGGCAATACGCATCGCCTCCTCGCCACTACTTGGCTGACTGACAAGAAGCGACTCGAGATCGATGCCGATACGTTTTGCCCAGCTCGGATCAAACGCATGTTCTGCGTCAATAAACGCAGCGACGCCGCCAGATTTCTGAGCTTGCGAGACGATGTGAAGTGTTAACGTCGTCTTACCGCTTGATTCGGGACCGAAAATTTCGACAATTCGCCCGCGTGGAATTCCACGCCCTCCAAGCGCGAGATCAAGAGAAAGACACCCCGTTGAAATTCCGTCGAGACTCGGCGCACGATCGAGCCCTAACGGCATGATAGCCCCCTGTCCATACATTTTTTCAATCTGATCGACGGCTATCTTCAGGTCGGGGTTCTTGTCGTAAAGTTGCTGAATCTTTGAAAGTTTCTTCTGCTTTTTAGAAGAACTAGTATCTGCACCCGAAGGATCGCTAGACTTTTTCGCCATTGTCTTATCCTCAACTTTTCATTTCTAGTTTGAACACAAAGTCAATTGACACGTTAGAATGTTTAAACTCTTCCCGACTCGTCGTCTCCCGTCCACTAAGAACGCCCTAATGGAGATTTATAACTCGAACTGTCAATTCTCCAAAACGTCAAATTCTTGACGACAGGAAATCGCGTCGGAAAGCATCTCATTATTTGCGAATTCAAGCGCGCTACCCGTCGTTATACCACGAGCAAGACGCGTGATTTTCACAGGAATTCCATCCAAACGACTCATAATTGTCAGAGCAGTTCCGTCGCCTTCCACGGTGGGATTCGTCGCCATAATAATTTCTTTAAAATTGCCCGATTTGACGCGCTTTGTCAACGCGTCTATCGTAAGCTGGTCAGAACTCACCCCGTCAAGAGGAGACACCCGTCCGAGAAGAACATGATAAAGTCCACGATAACGACCCGTTTTTTCCAGCGCAATCAAATCCCGAGGCTGTTCTACAACACAAAGAAGGGACTGATCGCGCTGAGGATCTTGGCAGACTTCACATAGATCGTTCTCCGCCAGATTGTAGCAACGCTTACAATACCGCACGTTCTCCTTCATCGTCCGAATCGCATCCGCAAGGGACGTCGCTTCCTCTCTAGAAACATGAAGAAGATGGTATACTATTCGCTCCGCTGATTTTTTACCAATTCCAGGAAGCTTTTCAAATTCCCTCATGGTCGCGGCGACCGAATCAGTAAGTTCGCTCATTCAAAACCTCGTTTACGCATGTCTAAATCTCGTCGATGTTTCCTGTATCTCTTAGACCTACACGACGAGCGGCTATGCGGAACACCCCATTAAGAACAAGTCTCGGCTCAACATATATTCTCGGGGCGGGAATGGTCGTTCCAAGGTTACAACCTAGCTCGTTAAAACCTGCCAAAAGGCTATCTTTTGTCATTTCAGCGTCGCCTCCGGCAAGCACAAGCGTCAAAACTTCCGGATTCACTCCATTAAGGATAAGTCGTCGCCTCACAGACCAAAAAAACGACATGATCGCGCCGACGAGCGAATAAACAACGCCAAGTCTGATTGCCCTTTGTGTGTCAGTCGCGGGATAAACCAAAACACGGTCGCCCTTCCTCTCAAAACAGTCTGAAGCTCCTAATATATCAGCGTCAGAAAGGAGTGGCAGTTGCGAGGTTTTTGCATTAAGAGCCTCTACCGTCAACTTAGGTCCCGGCAATATGGCGCCTCCGCAAAAGACGCCCCGCCAATCAACATAATCAATTGTGGCGGCTGTGCCAACGTCAACAACCAAAAAAGGGATTCTGTTTTTAAACAAATAGAGGGCGGAATACGCGGCAATAGCTCTATCCAGACCTAATTTACTAGGATTGTCATACTCAACTTGAATAGGAACGTCTCTAAGCGCCAAGTTGACAAAGGAGTCTCTTGGTCTCAATGCTCTAACACGTTTCTCTAGTTCGCTAGTCTTTTGCTTATTGACGCTGGAAACAAGCCACATGCTAGGACGCTCGCTGATTCCAGAACTCTTTTGAAGCCACTCTATGACGCCGTCGCAAACTGGCGACGGATCAGACGTCTCGTCGTCACAGATAGGAACGGATAACTCCTTCGTTCTTTGCAAAGCTTCGTAATCAGGAGTCGCCCAAAAACCAACCTTCGTACGCGTATTGCCAACATCTACGGCAAACAGAGGGATATCTTTTATCATAAAGCTTCAATCGAAAGCATTGGACGTCGCCAACCTCTGGATTATAAAAAAGGCGGGAGTCAAAAACAACAGAAACGTAGCCCCTAGAATTTAGATACTCAATTATTGTCAAACACCTCGTCATTACTAGACTCAGAACGATCGTCATCCGAACGCATATCTGATTTCGAAACGTCGTTAACGTCGACGTTAGACATGTTCCGCTCCTCACGTATTTCTTTCTTAATTCTTTCGTCTTGCTCACGTTCTTTCAGAATACGCGCTCGTGCATCTTCACGTGCGTTATTACGCTTAAGGTTCGTACGAGCTTTTTCCAATAATTCACTCGCTCGCCAGTTCTTTTGACCACGATGAGACTTACAATACTCTTCTAGCATTTCGACACATTCTTTATCTTTTTCCAACAGAGACGAATGATCACAAAGAATCTGAGCGCGAAGGAAGAACGCGTCGTCGTTTGTCGAGTCAAGTTCGTAAGCTTTCCCTAGCATTTCTTGTGCAAGTTCATACTCCTTCATGCTACTATAAAAACGTCCAGCCCAGAAATAAAAGTACGCGTCCCGTTCTTCGTCAGGAGCTTCGGTAAAATATTTCCGTGCTTTTTGTTCCATAGCTTTATAAACGTGCGTTTCTTTCCGTCCAAAAAGAGAAACAGTCGCAAGACAAAGTCCTTGGGGGTCGTCAGGAACGGCCTCTTGGAGAATACTTTTAAGAACCGTGTCTGGCATGCTATCGCCTAAAATTTTCAATATTTCCGGCGAATATTGAGGATTATTTTCGGCAGTCTTCCTAAGAAAACGTTGCTCCACCCCCCAAAGCTTAAAGGCGCCAAGACGATATCCTGAAACTAAAAGATTATTACAATCAAAGGGCCCCAACGAAGCTGCACGTCGCATATATAATTCGGCAAGTTCTCGTTCCTCTTCCCAAGTCATATCGGAGCAAAGAGGAAGCAACGCTAGAAGCGATGAATAATTTCGCGCGTTTAAGGGCAAAATTCGTCGAGCCGCCAGTAAATCGGCGACAGCTTCTGGAAACGACTCGAGAATGAAACTATTGTTCCTCGTCCTCTCTGTGGGAATACGAAGTCCGCTCCACTGACTATCTAAGAAAAAGGTTAAGAACCGTTCAGGTTGCGTCTGTTCCCATATCCTTTCAGGAGAAGCGTCCTGTTGGTTTTCTTTAAGAAAAGCGCCATACTGAAGTCGGAAGCGGACGATTTCAAGTTTAGCCAAAGCGCCGCGAACATCTTCGCTATCGTCGCGATGGAGGGTGAAATTCCGCAGATCCCTTATCAGACCGTCTATTGAACTTGGCGCCATGTCGCAAAACCGCTCTTCAGGAATATCTACTCTTTTGAGCAAATTACGACGAGCGTTGTAATCTGCATTCTCTCGTAAGGCCGGCGCCACGCCCAGAGCGGTCGTCGCTAGAAGGATGATTGAGAAAACGAGAAGTCCTAAGCGCTCAGAACGTTCTAACCCGTTGATTTTGCGAAAAGCGTTCGTCGCTTTTCCTCTATCTAGCGAGGCTTTGTTTAGGCTCTCAAATAAATGCCTATTTTGACGGCCGACACAAGCGCCACAAAGGAGGGAAAACAAGAAGAGATTGGCGGGAAGATAAATACCAAAATCAACGGACGACGAAATAATCTGCCCAACAAGCAACGAAGTTCCGGCTATTGCGAACGCAGTCGTTTCAACGCTATGGGAACCGTTCAAAAAGCGACCCAGGACGCCGAGAAGTAAAACATACACGAGAATGAAAAGAATTGCCCCAACCCGGCCCATTTCTAAGAGGGTTTGGACAAAAGAATTTTCCGCATACCTAAAGATAACGCCCCTCGAAGTCGCCTTATCGTAGGGATAGTCGGCAATACGGTACGTTCCCAGACCGGACCCAAACCACGGATAGTCTCGAGAACCTTCTAACGCTCCTTCCCAATTTTTCCAACGAGAGTCTCTTTCAATAGCGGTTTGTCCCTGGACGTCCTCCTCTATCATCGTTGACATTCGTTCATCGACATTATCGTACATACACACGCCGACAAGCGAGGCTACCGCGACGACGAACGTTGCAAGAGGCACATACCAAAAACGACGCGTCTCCTTGCGTCCCGAAACAAAAATAAACATCCATAAAAGGGCTAATGTCGCAGCCACCGACGCTCCTCGTGAAAGCGAAGCGAGAATTGCAGCATAAAGAAACCCTAATACCCCAAGCCAAAAGGCCAAGCGACGATTGAATAGTTCGAAAAAGTCGCCAAGAATAACCTTCCACAGAGGCTCGCGAGTCTTTTCGTATATAGAGTCTTCTCCTTCTTTAAGGGGTTCATGCCGACGTTCCTTATTCATCATTCTTGCGACAGACATGAACTCGTGCGCGACAAAAAACAAACAAATACAAAAGCATAGAACGAGATATCCGCCAGCCGCATTCTTGTTGACATATGTCCCGAAGCTACTGCCCTCCGTCACTGTAAGACTTTGGGCGTCTGTAAGCCACCAATAATTATACTTTTCGCAGTCTAGCGAATCAGGATTAGCTTTCAATGCGACACATGCGAGGGCAAATACAAATCCGGTAAATACGACTGTTTTAAAAAGAACAATACGCGAGGCAGGCGTGTTGAAGAGAACGGAGGAAGACAAAAAAAGTAAAAACGCGGCCCAAAACATTGGCAATATCTGACGCGTCAACACAGGCGAGACGCTAATCGTGTGTCCCCATTCTTCCAATAATCCCCGTTTATCTTTTGGAAGAAAAGTGTTTTCAACTGCCGCGTCAATCAGCAAGGATTCGGCAAAGTCAGGCGATTCATCGTCGTCGTATGGAATAACCAGCCCGTTAAAGACACGCGTTTTTTCAGAAAGTTCAGCCAAGCCAGCAGATTCCTCTCTGAAAAGAGCAGAACCGTTTTCATCATGGATGGCGTCAAGATCAAGCGTCGTCTCCGGAGGGAGAATCAATTCTCTCATTTCTAGAATACGGGGCGAAAATTTTGCGAGAACTGAATCAGATAGTGGAACAGCCTGAATGACGCCCAACCCTAACCCCAAAAGTAGAGGAACGGCAATAAGGATTGCCGACCAATAGGAATTAAGCTTTCGCTCACGCGAAGGGGTAGTCCAAAGAGTCGCCAGCGCCAACACGGCGCTAGCTATAGTCAAAAAGATTAAGGCGCGCAAATAAAGCGGCTCAAATGCTCCGTTTCGCCAAGGCCCAGCAACAATGACGCCCAGCACACATAAACGCCCTGTATTTTTAAGAATATTATTTAGAAGCATCAAGTCGCCCTTCCTACTCAACGGATTAAAACAAAAGTTTATATTCTAAATCTATTTAACTCATTTGTTATTTTCGAGAGGCACGCCGGATTTGAAAGCACGTCGACGTTTCAAGAACACCTCGAGATTTGAAACGTTAAGCACATCCCCACGAGTAAATCCGGCTCTGCGCGCTTGTTGAACGCCAAACCTAATGTATTCCAATTGGTTAGCCGCGTGAGCGTCTGTATTAATCACTACAGGAACCCCATATTCCTTCGCTTTTATAAGGTATTTTGAATCAAGATCAAGGCGTCTAGGTTGAGCGTTTAACTCCAAGAATTTACCGAATTTTAAAGCGTTCTCGCAAAGAAAATCGATATCGACTTCCATAGGCGGATCTAGCCCTATCACACGCTGAGTAGGATGAGCGATGACGTCGACATATGGATTCTGAAACGCGTCCATATAACGACGGTGAAGCTGACTCTGAGACTGGATTTTACCAAAATGAATACTGGCGACAATCCAATCAGCTTGAGATAAAGTTTCGTCAGAAAAATCAAGACCGCCTTTCTCAAGAATGTCAACCTCTGCACCCTTCAGAATAACAAATGAAATTCCAGCGCGCTTCATCTCGTCATTAATCGAATCGACCACCTCCCATGCGTTAAGGGTTTCCCCCTCGGTCATACCGTTGCCAACAGCACAATTTTTCGTATGATCCGTAAGCGCTATAAAGCCATATCCTAAAGAACGAGCTCTGGCGACGATCTCAGGAATTTCGTCAGTTCCGTCAGAAAATGTGGAATGAATATGAAGATCGGAACGAATATCCTCAATCCGAACAAGTTCAGGGCTTCCGTCGTCAATCCAGCGCTGAACAACTGATTCGTCACGTAACTCTACAGGAACATATGGAAGATCCAGTTTATTGTATAGACGTTCAGAAGTTCTCGAGGAAATACGATGCATGCCGTTATAGAGCCCTAGCGGGGTCAAATTCCAACCTTTGTTTTCCGCAAGGTTGGTCAACCTCTGCCAATGATCACGAGAAGAAGTCAACAACGTCTCTACTGTGCCAAAAGTAAGTTCCGACGCAGTATAAAAATTCAATGTCGCGGGCGGCGTCAACCGTTTATTATAAGGCAACGTAAAAAAATCAGGTCGGAGAGATACGGTAAGCCTACGTCCCTGCTCAACCAAAACCTCTTTGACAAATCTCGATTTTTTAACACGTTCAAAAGCTATTTCCGTATCGTCCGTTTTAATTAAAAAATCAAGTTGCGCCGTGGCAGGTTCACATCGCCGAACCGCGCCAACTTTAACGATCTCAAGCGACGCGTTAACGGCCGACTCGCGTTGCGTCGCCATTTCGGCGACGGCCCGCCTTTGCATCTGCTCTCGTGTGCGTTCCTCCGCTTCTTCGAGCATCTGCCGGTATCGAGGATCTGAACGCGACGTGAAAAAACGCTTAAATCTTCCGACGACCCCAAGCGCGTGATCTCGAACCTCAAAAATTGTATCTTTTACGTCGAGATCGCCGACTAATTTCGTAGTTTTCGTTTTAAGTTCTTCCTGCAACGACGCCAAAATAGCGTCGGCAAGAGCGTCCGCGTTTGCCCAAAACATCGTTTCAGAATCGTAAACATCGAACGATTCGGCTCTAAAATAGGCGAGAATTTCACCGCCGGACGGCTCGTCGGAAACTGGATCGACTTTTGTAGAAACACTTTTCTCAATCTTTACGATATCTTCAAAAATATCCAGTTCTTCTTGCTCCGTAAAAGCGTTCGACTGTGAAAGAACGCTGGATCTACATGCTTGTTTGAGCTGTTCGACATTACGGATTCCCAGAGAACTACGGATAAAACCAATCGCCTCTATAGGGAGCGATTTAATCTTCATCAAACGGATTACGCTGGGAGACGTCTCGTTCAGAAGTTTATCTCGAATAGGATTGGAACCCGTCAGTATAATTTCACGTAAGTTCCAAACAGCGTCAGGAGAAAAACTCTGTCGCCAATATTCAAGCATAGACTCAAGTTCCTGTACCTCGTGCTTATTTCCCAAATCCAACGAGGCATAGTTCTCGAGAGGAATCTCGAACAAACGAAGCAAGCGAGCCATTTCACGAAGCTCGTCTGTAAAAAAAGAGGCCCCCTCTCGATAGGAAAGCAGAAGCGCCGTCTGTTCAACAACTTCAGCTATGTCAACGTTGTTCATTGTCCACCTCGAGGGAAAAACCGCGGAAAAGTTCTGAAAAATGAAAGCGAGATAAAATCACAAATCGTACTTGCGACGTCGATTCAAGGAAAAATGAAACGTGAGTTAATTCTTAACGACTCATACGATAGACGCTAAGACTTCATCGCCGCCCCAACCTCGACAAATTCTTACGAATCAAAAAGTTCCAGCGTCTAAAACAGAACGCTGGAACCTTCCATATCTTAAGCAATCTTCGCAGAGAAAACTGCTGAGAAAATCAATGGCGGAAGTGACGCCGTCCAGTAAAAATCATCGCTAAACCAAGTTCATTACATGCGTCAATAACTTCTTGATCACGCTTTGAACCGCCAGGTTGAACAACGGCGACGACTCCCTTTGCCGCTTGTACTCCGTCGGCGAAAGGAAAGAACGCGTCAGAGGCCAATACAGAACCAATCGCACGTTCGCCTGCTTTCTTCACTGAGATCTCAACCGAATCAACACGACTCATCTGACCAGCGCCTACGCCGACAAGCATTTCATCCTTGACCAGAACGATCGCGTTTGATTTGACATGTCGTACCATCGCCCAAGCAAAACGTAAATCCTTCAACTCGTCGTCGGTCGGAACCTTATCTGTAACAACGCGCCAATCTTCCTCAGAATCTACGCCTACGTCAGCGTCTTGGAGAAGAGCTCCGCCGGCGAGAGGACGAAGACTCCAACAAGGTAAAGAGGGATCAAATTTCGTACCGCCGCACTCAAGTAGACGAACGTTGGCATGCCACTTTGGAATCGTCGTCAAAATCTCCAGGGCCCTTGGAGAAAAGGAAGGAGCAATAATAGCCTCTACAAAAAGACCTGGACGCGCAAGATAGTTCGCGCTCGCCTCGTCAAGCTCGCGATTTACGCCAATAATAGACCCGAAAGCGCTAAGCGGGTCGCCTTCCATACCCTTACGAACGGCGTCTTCAAGCGTGTCGGCAACGGCTGCGCCACAGGGATTATTATGTTTCAGAACAGCTGCGGCAGGTCGTTCGAAAGAACGGCACATAGCCAAAGCCGCATCCAAATCAAGATAGTTGTTGTAAGATAACTCTTTCCCGTTCAATTGTCTCGCTGAAACAGCAGAGACGTCCTTGTATTTAGAATCCACATACAATGCCGCTCGTTGATGTGGGTTTTCGCCATATCGTAGTTCGGATACGCGCTTAAGAGAGGAGGAAATTGTTTCAGGAAAGACTGAAGCGCCGTCATGCTCGGCAAAATAGCGCGCAATGGCGGCGTCATAAGCTGCAGTATGAGCAAACGCGTCACGAGCTAAGCTACGCCGCATTTGAAGGGTAAGCGAACCGTTCTTCTGAATCTGCTCGAGAACGTGAGCGTATTGAGAAGGGGCGGTGACCACGCCTACAAACCGATGATTCTTCGCCGCAGCTCGAACCATCGTCGGTCCGCCGATGTCAATATTTTCAATTGCTTCTTCATCCGTAACATTTTCCCTCGCAACGGTTGCCTCGAAAGGATAAAGGTTAACCACAACAAGTTCAAACGGCTCGATTCCATGCTCGCCCGCCGACTTCATATCGTCCTCGTCATCGCGGCGGCAAAGAATGCCGCCATGGACTTTAGGATGCAAAGTCTTTAGACGACCGCCCATCATTTCAGGAAAACCTGTGTAATCAGCGACGTCCGTAACGGGAACTCCATTTGCTTCCAGATGGCGCTTCGTCCCCCCTGTACTGAAAATCTGGACTCCAGCCGCTACAAGACCTTTCGCAAAATCAGTAAGCCCCATCTTGTCGCTGACGCTAACCAACGCTCGCTTAACCTGAGGATCCATGCATCGTCCTTTCGCACAGTGTGTCGTTTATGTTTGTTAACTGTTTAAAACCGTTCAAAAATCATGCGCAGACGCCCGCGCTAACTATATTCAACCTCAAAGGCAATCGCAAATAACTGCCGTGAAGGGGGCCCTCTCGGACTCCTTAGTAATTATTCCTCTATCTAACATCTCTTTTTATCGAGCGTTAAGAACAAAACCACGGCCATGAGCATACGCCAAAACTGTTCCCGATTCGTCCGTTACAACAACGTCGCCCAGCGCTGTTGAACGCGTGCGGGACGTTTCGTGCGCACGCGCGATAATTTTGCCAGTCTTCGCCGATCTGCAGTAGCTAATCGAAACGTCTAGAGACAAGACGGAATCTTCAGTGTAGTTGAATGCGGCGGCGAGCGCGTAGTCCGCAATTGAAAAAAGAACGCCGCCTTGACAAATACCAACCCCATTGAGGTGCATCGGAGTGAGCGTCAACTCCGCTGTTGCCAATCCCTCGCCGGCGTCAGTCAGTTTAATCCCGACAACATCGCAAATGAATCGATCTTTCTGCATTCGCTCCATTTGACGTTGTCGAGATTCAGAAGCGTCATTTTGATTACTCATATGCCGTCCACCCGACGTCATAACGTTCAACGGTCGAGACGAATTTGATTTGTAGCAACAAAAACATTGTTGTGTTGAATACGAACGGTAAATCCAGCCTGCTCGCCCAATGCCTCGAGATCAAACTGGATGTTTTTCAAATCCAATTCAGGGTCGATTTCAACCTGACAAATTAAAACAAACTGCCCGTCTTTTGTGATGTTAGCGTAAAGATCGACAATATTAACGTCTTTACTTCCGAGATATCGCGTGAACTGAGAAACCACCCCTTCGCAGTCCCTTCCAAATGCCGAAATCACGTAGGTATTGGCATTCGAACCAAAGTTTGGGCGGACGTCGTCCGAACTTTGGAAAACAATCGCTTGACACCCCTCAAGTCCTTTCTCTTCAAGAATTAACTTTTTGAGGTCGTCTGGATCATACTCTTCGGAAGTTGAAAAGGTCAAAATCAGCGTAAAATATCCGTCCAAAACGGTCTGACTACAGGATTCGATATTACCGTTAAGTCGAGCAATAACGGTGCTCACGCCAGCCACAATACCCGGTCTGTCAACAGCCGCTACATCAACTACATAACCGTAACCCATTGTTCTCTCCAGAGAATTTTATCTTCCTCATGTACTCCGAATCAGACCGTGTCAGACGACGCTCATCTGCGTCCGCAAACAGGTCAGACGGCCCGACCTTATTGTATACAAATCACGAATTCTTTCCAGATTCAATTGGATGGAAGGAATCAAAATGGACAATTTCCCACAATGAAAAACTTAAAATTCATATTGTTCATCCCGAACGTTAAACTCTAGCTTCCAACTTCCCTTCCCCTCAATCTCGTCACACCATATCTCCATAGTCCCTAATTCAGTAATCTTTGATCGAAAATGAACGGCGACATACTCAGGCCCGCCATTTTGGAGCGTGCCGATTTCAGAATCTGCGTCAAATCTGGTTTCGATCGGATCAGTTTCCTGCAATTCAACGTCTTCACTTTCACCGTCTTGGCCCGCAGGTTCGAACCAATCTATGAAAGAACCGGGCTGGTCTGAAGGTCGTGACGTCGAAGAAAAAAAACGGAATGTCGCAGGTTCGCCGACAATAAGTTCGAAGGGGTCGGAGGGAACGTCAAGTTCGGACCCTTCTTCCATTCCCATAGGCGCGACACAAAGAGCTTTAAGAGGTTGTGGAACCCCAGGAATCGCGGGCGCGGCAGTCTCAATACCAACATAGTAAGATCGGGCTGAAGCGCTACGAATACGAACGCCGTTGCCAAGTTTTACCGCGCCATAAAAAGAGGCTCCACGCGCAACGGCGCTTTCGAGTTCCGCTGTTGGGTGCAGATTCGTCGGTTTCGCCTCGGGGAACCATTGTTCAAGTTGTTGCTGAAAACGCGACGCAATAATATTTGAATTGAAAACGCCGCCATTAAGAAGGAACCGAGTCGGTTTAACCGTATCCGACATATCTTGTCCGCCCGTTCGTGAACAAAGAAATGCCGCGACATGCTTAGATATTGCGGGGTCAGCTTCATAGGGCAAACCTGTTTCACGTAACCCTAGGCTCGAACGACGTCTTGGACGATCTGTAAGCGCACAGAATGGGAAAAAACCGTCAAGTGCAATGGAAACAGCGTCTTTTTTCGGGAAAAAAATCGACGTCGACTCGCCAATCAGTTTACTAGAACGACCAAGAATAGAAATTTTGAAAGTTTCGTCGTCCCCCTCGGCTTTGAGTAAAGATTCCTTGGCTTCACGACATTGTCGCCAGAGCGCCGTAGATTGCCACGGATTAAGTTTTACGCCCTGCTCTGCAAAAAGCTCAGAGGCGTGGTGCGCCAGAGCCAAATCGATATTGTCCCCGCCAAGCAAGAGTCGGTTGCCAACGGCCAAACGACGTAAAACCAACTCCCCATTCTCCTCTTCGACTCGAATAAGGGAAAGATCCGTCGTCCCTCCCCCTACGTCGCATACTAAAACGACGTCGTCAATCTTGAGTTTCTTACGCCATGACGCCCCCATTTGGGCAAGCCAGGAATAAAGAGCAGCCTGGGGTTCTTCCAGAAAGAGGAGCGTGTCAAGATTTAATCCCGCAAGGCCGGCCGCCTCACGAGTCAATTCCCGAGCGCTTTCGTCAAAGGAAGCGGGAACGGTCAAAACAACCTGCTGATCAAAGATGGGGGATTCTGGAAAAGCATTATCCCATGCTAGAACGAGATGACGAAGATAACGACGCGACGCCTCCACTGGAGAAACCTTTGAGACAGCGCCAGGGGCATTCCATGGCAAAATCGGTTGCCGTCTATCAAGACGAGCGCAGGTCAGCCATGATTTGGCGGATGAAATAACTCGTTCAGGATAATCAGCCGCAAGACGACTTGCAATTTCCCCAACAAGATAGAGCGCGTCCGGGTTGGAAATTCCACTCGTCTGATCCTCAGACGAGGAATTGAGTCCGAATAATTTTTTGAAAAGACCTTTGGCACGCTTAGCGGTCCTATCGCGAGAAGAATTCCCGCCAGCCTCTTCTTGTACGCTTTCTTTGACGTCATCGCCTATTCCAGAAGAAATAGAATCCCATGGGAGCGTCCAATTTGAAGAAGCACGTTCCTCTTCTGGGCCCACGTAGAGAAAGGAAGGAAGAACAGGACGAGACTCAACAATTGAAGTATCGACAAATTGCGGGATTTTAAAGATTTCAGGGGATAAATCTGTTTGTCCGTCATCGGGTAAGAGACAATAAGCTAGTTCTGAGTTCGTAGTCCCAAGATCAATTCCGATAGAATACTTCATTGTGTCGTCCATAAATCAAAAAAGGATTACTTTACGCGTATTACTAAGCAGGTCGTCTAATTGTTCAACTAGAATTGAAAACAAATCAAAGAATCAACTTACTAGCGACTCAAGGTCGATAATCTCCCGCACCTCCTCAAAATTCCGAACAAGAAAATCAGCTTTCTCATATTCGTCGCAAGAATGTCCCATACTGAAAAAGCCAATCGTTGTCATCCCTGCCGCCTTTCCGGCGTTGACGCCACTTCGCGAATCGTCGATTACAACACACTGTTTCGGTTCTTTTCCAAGTTTTTTTGCACATAAAAGAAAAATGTCAGGCGCAGGTTTGCCAAATTTGACCTCGTCGCCGGCAACGACGCAATTGCCGAAAAAGTCACGGATTCCCAACCAATTAAGCACGTATTCAACATTTATACGAGGAGCTGACGAACCGACGGCAATAGGAACATGTGCCTTAGACAAAAAGCGAACAAAAGTTACCGCTCCATCGATTGGTTTAACATGCTCTACGATACTCTCACGAAAAGCCGTTTCCTTGCGCTCAACAATGCGAGCAACCTCTGATGGAGACGTTGGACCTTCCCAGAAATGTTCGACGATGTACTCCGACGTCATTCCGAATGTTTTCCAGAAGGTCTCCTCGGAAAAGACAACGCCGTCTTCCGCGGCAATTTTTAACCAACTAGCAAGATGTGCGGCGTTACTATCGACTAACACGCCGTCCATATCAAAAATCAACCCCATTTTGAAGCCTTTCTCATAAGACAGTATCTCAAAGTTCGTCAACGGTTACTAACGCCCGTATTTTACAACTTAAACCACCACCGCCAAGGCGTCGATAGAAAAGAGGGTTAGGTTCGAAAGGCATGTATAGTTGGTTATTAAACGACCTTTCTTCTCTTTCTTCCAAAAACCTTAAATCTTGAACAGAAGAACCCAAAATGGGTATTGCGCCCTGTCACCCTACGCTGTATGCTTGAAAACTCAATGGAAAGCAGAATAACAGAAATCGTCAGACAGCATATGTAATACCACGTGTTTACGAAGTAAGCGGTATCTTTTAAACAAAGTCGCCCTACTTGACGAGGAGAACCTTATATGACGCTAGATAATTCGACGCCCATAAAAGTTTGTCGAGGAATTCGAGGAGCAACAATCATTGAAGAAAATACGCCAGAGGCGATACTTAAGGGGACGCGAGAATTATTGGCGCTTATAATCCGACTAAACGGGATTGAACAAGAAGACGTTGCAAGCGCTATCTTTTCAACAACTTCTGACCTAGACGCAACATTCCCGGCAGTTGCAGCCCGTCAGTTCAACTGGTTTGACGTCGCGCTGATGTGTTTTCATGAACTCGAAACTCCTGGCGCTATGAGAAAATGTCTTCGTATCTTAATTCATTGGAACACCGAAAAAAGTGCAAATGAAATTAAGCACGTGTATATCAAGGGAGCTGAAAAACTTCGTCCAGAACGAGGAGATCTTCCCCCTGTAGACTGGGATGAACTCGAGGAATGGATACAAAAACAAATTAATCGAAGCGTCGTGCAGTAAAATCAATCTTATTCAGTGTAAGCGTGATAACTACGTTCTGCAATTAGACGTTTTCACGACGTTGCTTTGTCATTCCATAGTCTCTAAAGTTAGTCATGAAAAGAATCAACGAGGCCGACAGAACACACAATACAAGTAAAATAGACAATATAAACAACATAAAAATTATCAATTTATCACACATCTAGTATCTTTAAAGAAAAATATCCTAAATAGTATTTTTTCCTTGCTAAACCTGTGAAAAAAGTTTATATTGCGAACGCTTGCATTCCACGTTTCAGAAAAGACTGAAGCGATGTTTTAACCCCTCGGGTACAGAATCACGCATTCTCAAGCGTCATGGCGCGACGCAAAAGAGGATCGATGAGTTCCTACCTGAAAACAGCGCGGTCTCAAACGAGCGTGCCTCGTACTTTCGTTTGTTTGAGAATTGTTTTCCCTAATCTACTGCATTGTCGTGATAGTCGGCAATTCGAGATTATAGCGTGGTTGGTCACGTCGAGATCGTTTACCCCATATTACGTGAACGGCGTGTTCCTGTAAACTAGGTCGAGGTTTTAGCATTCGCAAAACCTCGGAATCAGTTTTGGAGTATTGTTCGTTTGGAACCTTTCGAATCCAAACCTTCTCTTTGACGGTCAAGGCCCCATGGCTCTGTTGTTACTTACGACGGGGTCATTTTGGGGGAGCTTAGTTCGCTGTTTTCCCAAGTGCGTTTTCACTGAACGCCTTTATGTAGGTTAGGACGCGCGCTTCTTTTGGAGTGCATGTCGCATGAACAACCCTTCTTTCTCTCCCGTTATTGGAATCAACGTCGAAAACAAACCTGCTTGTAACGGCGTGCCAGAGTTTAATTACATTTCTTACGACTATATCGACGCTATTGTCAACGCCGGCGGAATTCCTGTTCTCCTTCCGCCTGTCGATAAACTCGAGCTTATTCCTGAGCTTCTCAACAAGGTTGACGGCGTTCTTTTCATCGGCGGTCCCGATCTTAATCCCAATAACGACCATTACAAAATTCACACTTCCGTCCGTATGATGTCGGAACGTCGCGAAAACTTTGATCGTGCCCTCATGAAAGAAGTCGCGAGCCGTCGGATTCCAGTCATGGGAATTGGAGTCGGGATGCAACTCCTCAACGTTTCTCAAGGCGGTTCACTTTTTTATCATATTCCGGAAGATCTTCCGCGCGCTTTGCTTCACCGCGACTCTAATTCTGATTATACGCTTCGTCACAGACTCATTGTTGAGAAAGGATCTCTCCTTGCCTCCGTTTACGGCGATAATGACGTTCGCGTCAACAGTCGTCATCATATGGCAATCGACGACGTAGCTTCCGGCTTCGTCGTCACCGCAAGGTGTCCTGGACTCGCAGACATGAAGGCTTCGACAGACGATGAAACTCGTGGCGGAGATCCTGTAATCGAAGCGATTGAATCGTGCATGGAAGATTGGTTCGCGTTTGGAGTTCAGTTCCATCCAGAAGCAAAACAATCGGCAACGGCGCTCGACCTTAAAATATTTGAAAAATTCGTAGAGGGTGTGGTTCTCAGCAAAGAAACCGGTCGCAATATGTTAGTTGTTAAACCGCACGCCAAAGAATCAAGTAAAAAGAAACCGCGAAAAAGCAAGACCGCCGATTCGACGTCAGTTGTTTTTGGCAACCTAAAATCATGAATTTAATCCATTCTTGATTGAAACAGTCGAGGAAGATGCGATTCAGTTGCATCTTCCTCGATTTCTGTTGTCCCAGTTTCGTCGCCCCCTCGCCGTTGTCTGATCCACTGATTGTCAAAAATACATCTAGGGACACTCAAGTTACAAGCTAAATAGCTAGAAATCGTTAATCCAGTCCAAGGAAACCTCGAAATATTCGGGCAGCGGAACTTTTGCACCCTGAAGAAATCATGGACATAAAGACGCCGCTTCACTTGAGATAACATGGCAAATCACGGGATGTTCATCGAGACTTTGAGTTGATTTGCAATTCGAAAAATACAGCGTTTTAAAATCACATTTTACTGACCGAGAAACAGAAAATGTTTTCATTCAAAAAGAGTAACGACCAGCATTCTGGCGTTAGTCGCTTTTTTATCGGCGTCCATATTTCTTCCGTCACGCGTAAGCTTGAGACCGCAATCATAGAGTGTAATAGCGCTTGTTCTGGATCGTCGCTTACACTTTTAAAGAGCGTTTCTTTCGACCTTCCAAACGAACTTGCAGAATTCTATGAGGAAACGTTAGAAGTAATTAGAGCCGAGCAAGACGTCGATTTTGTAAAACGTCATTCCTCAGGCGAATTCTCTGAACTAGAACAATTCTTCCCCAAACTATCGTCGTCTAAAGTTGGGAAGAAGAATAAGGATGTGTCGACACTTGCCAGACTTTCTCTCCTACGGACCATGACGACGACGATACAGAAAGAAGCGGTGTCAGAACTCGTCGCCGACTCAGACGTCACTCCAAATAAAATAATTGCCATAACTGTCAACGATCCTGGAATTAATCTAATAAGCGACTCCGACGGATCAAGCTTACGCTACTATTCTCTGAGCGACGGCGCTGCGCTCGCTAAGCATACAGGTACGACGGTTATTTCTTCGCTCCTTCCTAACGAATGGTCTCCGAAAGATCAAGAATGTTCCGTTCTATCTTTTCCATATTGGATTCTTTTATCTGATCCCGTTAAAGCCCGACTTGTAATTGATTTAGGTGAAACAGCCCGCTGGACGTACCTGCCTTCGTCTAAAACGTCAACTTCATGGAAAGACATGCTCTTTCACGAGGTAGTTCCGTGCGGTTCGTTACTAAATCTTTTCACTTCAGAGGCGACAAAAGGTAAATCTTTTGTGGACGTCGGCGGACGTCTCTCCGTGCAAGGACAGTGTCCCAACGAACTTTTAGAATTCTGGGGCGGATTCCAGCGGCAAACCATTGGAAATCATGAGCTTCCCCCAAGGTACTATACCCCGTCAAACGCAAGTGTTTTGAACGAAATATTCTATTATAATTCCCTCAAGTCTGCTCCTCAAAAATTCTCTGCCCTTGACGCGCTTTGTGGGTCGGTTTATTGGATCGCAGAGCAAATAAAGAGTAGCGTTGAATATTATGAACCCTCGTTCAAAGAACCTTTCGACGTCATATTAACTGGTGGAGCCAAGCAGAACGGATTACTCTTCTCTCGACTCTCAGATTTGTTTAAACCAGGCGAATTTCGACAATTATCGGAATATGGATTCTTAGAAGATTCTTTTGACGCGGTGGCAGTCGCAGTCCTTGGCGCCCTTTTTTCAACTGGAACTCCTGTGCCGCTTCCTAACAACAGTTCCAAGTCGGACTGCTTTTGGGGTGAAATATCGCCAGGAACCCAAGAGGCGTGGACTCGATTCCTAACTTTTGCCTCAGGAAAATCCGATATATAGCTTTTCATGCAGGATAGAATTCAAAAAAGTTTTATCCTTCGGTTACAACGCTCTCGCTGTATAATCAGACACATGTGAAAAAAGCGAAACGACGGCGTTCCTTGTTGTTTTCGCCATTCGTTAGCGTATACTTAATTTGGCGTCGCGGATTAGGATTAATAGCGACTTCTCCATTTTTTCACACGTCCACTACCATAATCGTAACCTGTTATGAGCGAAGAAAAAACTATTTTCAAAAGAATAATCGACAAGGAAATACCCGCTAGGATAATCTATGAAGATGATCTTTGTCTGGCTTTTCATGACGTCTCTCCGCAAGCTCCCGTTCACGTATTAGTCATCCCCAAAACGGTGAAATTACGCTCGCTTGACGACGTAACGGTAAAAGACGAAGCGCTGATCGGTCATATTTTTGTTGTAATACAAAAGCTCGCCCGAAGTCTTGGCGTTGCTGAAGACGGTTACCGAGTCGTTTCAAACTGCGGCGTCAACGCGTGTCAATCAGTTCCTCACCTTCATTTTCACCTTATCGGCGGACGTGGTTTCTCGTGGCCGCCAGGGTAATGTCAAGTTACAGTGTAACGTCTTTCTCCTCCTTGAATTCGACGTCCGTTCCAAAGGATTAATCAAAATATCAGGACATGCTACAATGGACAAAATTCAACAATACATTGACGACAATAAGGATGCTTTTTTAAAGCAATGGTTTGAAGTCCTCCGCATTCCAAGCGTAAGCGCACAAAGAGAGCATAAAGACGACATGAAAAAAACGGCCTCTTGGCTCGTCTCCTTTCTAACTGAAAAGCTTGGCATGTCAGCCCGGACGATTTCTACTGATGGAAATCCGCTTGTCTATGGCGAATCGCCCTCGGTTCCTAACGCTCCAACTGTTATGCTCTATGGACATTACGACGTCATGCCGTCTGAACCTGACGACGCGTGGTTTACGCCTCCATTCGAGCCGACTATTCGCGACAACAAGGTCTTTTGCAGAGGGGCAAATGACGATAAAGGGCAGTGGTGCGCTCATTTGTGTGGAATGCAAGCCTTCCTCGCTCTCAACGGTTCTTTTCCTCTTCAAATCAAGGTCATTCTCGAAGGCGAAGAAGAAGTTGGCAGCGCGTCCCTTTCCACGTTTCTTGATTCAGAAGAGAATCGTAAGTTGCTGGCATGTGACGCCCTCCTAGTTAGCGACACGTCCGCGGCAGGTCCAGGGCTCCCCGCAATTACTTATGGTTTGCGCGGTGTAATGAGCTTTGAAGTCAAGCTAACTGGACCAAATCGAGATCTTCACTCTGGGGTTTATGGCGGTTCTGTCTGGAATCCGGCAATTGCTCTTGCCAAATTACTAGCAGCGATGATTGACGAGGATGGAAAGGTTCAAATTCCTGAGTTCTATGACGACGTCGAACCAATTACGCAACTTGAACGAAACGCCCTTGCTCAAAACCCTTACAATGCGGCAGAAGAGAAGAATCAAATCGGGATCGAGTCTAGTTTTGGTGAAAAAGAATACACCGTTCTAGAAAGGCGCGGCGCACGTCCTTCCTTCGACGTCAATGGCATAACCAGCGGCTATCAGGGCGAAGGGGGAAAGACAATCATTCCAAGTTGGGCTTCCGCCAAGTTTACCTTTCGTACCGTTCCGAATATGAATCCGGAAAAAATTCGCAAGAACGTTGAAGATTTCGTCAAATCGCATGTGCCAACCGACGTTAAGGTTGAACTGGAGTACCAGCAGGGATCTGGCGGAATGGTAGCGCCGCTCACAGGCAAATTTGTCGTTGCCGCAAGTAAAGTTTTGGAAAATGTTTACGGGGTTAAACCTCGTTTTGTTCGAGATGGCGGGTCGATTCCGATTGTTGCCAAACTTCGTCAAAAACTTAATGCTGAAACAGTTCTTATGGGCTTTGGTTTGGAAGACGACGCTATCCACTCTCCAAACGAAAAATTTAATCTTGACTCGTTTTTTAACGGGATCAAAACAGACGTTCTGCTCTGGGACGCGTTCAGTAAAGTTTCTTAACGTCAGTAGACGCAGAATTTCTATTTCTTGTGTTTGCGGGAAAGGCGACGATAAGTTGTCTTTCCCGCTACTTGGATCGCGTCGTCGTTATGTGCGCCTTTATTCCTAGCAAAAGCGTCTTTCCCCCAATTTCACAAGCCGATAGCGACGGATTACTCGCTTGCGGCGGTCTTGTTGTCCCAGAACTCATTCTCGATGCGCTTACTCATGGAATTTTTCCGTGGACTATGCAATCTTCAGAATTTCCCTCAAGTATTGCTAACCGAGCGGATGAAAACGCCTTGATTGAGTTAACAACGCGATTCCTGTATAAAACGTTGTCGCCGGTAATCCGGAATTCTACTTGGAACGGATACAGTTACGATTCTTTGCGAAGTCTTGCCGACGCAGGAGACACGCTCTGCTGGTTCGCGCCCGATCCTCGAGGAATCATAGAGCTTGACGATATCCATATTCCCTCGCGACTTCAGAGAAAAATGCGTAATGGGAGACTTCAAGTAACATTTGATCAAGCATTTCCAGAAGTCATGCTTGGCTGTGCACTTGCTGGTAAAAGACAAGAGGAGCCAGGTTGGATTTACAAAGAATTTTTTTGCGGTTACTGTAAACTTTTCGAATTAGGTTTTGCGCATAGCGTCGAATGTTGGCTAGTCGAAAGAGATAACGTGACGTTAAATAATCATCAAACGTGTCGGAAATTGGTTGGCGGAGTTTATGGAGTAGCGATTAACGCCTTTTTTGCCGGCGAATCGATGTTCAGTATTGAAACAGACTCTTCCAAAATAGCGCTCTTCAACCTACTGTTACACCTAAGAGAAAAAGGGTTCCTTCTTTTTGATTTGCAAGTCTTAAACTCACACACAGAAAGTTTAGGAGGAAAGAACATTCCACGTTGTGAATATATGGAAAGACTGAAAAACGCTTTAAAAAAATCGGTTGTTTTCTGATACGATTAACGCTTCCACCAAAAGACAGGCTGACGGCCTGTGACCTTATCCGATCCTTGGAATCGTAGGAAATGTCAGTGTGAACTGCGTACCACGATCAACCTCGCTTTGAATAGCAATTCGCCCCCCATGACACTCGACTATTTTACGAACCGTTGGCAACCCTAACCCCGTACCGCCCACCTTGGTAGAGAAAAACGGTTCAAATATCTTACTGAGCGTCTCGTCGCTCATTCCGCAACCAGAATCTATAAGATCAATTGCAACCTCTGAACCACACGGTCTAGTTCTCACGAGTATTTCGCGTCCACCTTGGTCGCTGTCTTTTGCCACTATCGCTTGAAGGGCATTAATCAAGAGATTAAGGACGGCTCGATTAAAAGAACGTTTATCGATACGAATCGTCGGTAAATCGTTAGAATAATATTCGACAACCTCGACGTTCGCCGCGTGCGCCTGCGGCTTAAAAAATTCGACGACCTCTTTAAGTTCTTGATTCGCGTCAACCGGTAATAATTCAAGATCGCCAGCTCTCGTAAAATTGAGGAATTCATTGAGAAGTTCTTCTAACCGTATCGTCTCACGCCTGACGATTTCAATTCTCTTGAGAATTCGATTTTTGCCAGGAGCATCCTCAAGTTCTTCAATTTCCTCTTCCAATAGTCCTACATTAAGTCGGATCGTCGAAAGGGGATTTTTAACTTCGTGGGCTAGCGAGCCTGCCAGTCGAGCTATTTCGGTATATTGTTCCTCCAACCTCCGATTCAACTCGTTTGGAGAAAAATCCTTCACACCAGAAATATTCATTTTCTACACCGTTTTTAACCTTCTCCAAACCTCATAAAAACATTCTAAGTCCAGTAAATCACGCCCAAAGCAAACCTTCTAACAAGTTAGTCTTCGTCAAAATTGAGAGTTGATCGGGCAAAAAATTCTTTATAACTCGTTGAGTTGGGATTCGACGTCGCTGATTCGCATGCGTTTAATCGGAAAAGGGGGAACCTCAAAGGGGTCGTCTTGAGGTTCACGCAGACGTTGATCTTCTTTGACGTCGACACGTGCATACGTAACCTCGTCCTGAAGTTCCTCAAGCCAAGCGGGAGGTTCATAACCAACGCCGCTGGTCTCAGACGCAAACGCTTCAATCATGCTTTCCAGTTGAGTGAACACAGGATTATCTTCTCCGTTGGCTCGAACTTCGGAAATCGCGTCAAAAACAAGAGCGCACATCTGGGCGATCTCGAGAGGACGGACAAATTGTTCGTGAAGTCGCTCATAGATATTCTGGAGCCAGATTCCATAGCGTTTATTTAACGCGTCATAGGCGGAAAGAATCTTGGCGGCATGATAAGAACTCTGTCCTTTAATATTTTCCATCCAAAGTTCGGCTGCAGTTTTACGTGAACGAATCAACGCGTCATGAGCCCAGTACACAGGTTTAAGGTTCCAAGAAATCCTCTCATATCTGGAAAGAACACGTAAAAAATCGAGGAGAACGTACAGATTTTCGCCATGATCAGATCGTGTCGTGGTACTATTATAGTCAATATACTCAGAATAATTCTCTCCCACGCATTCAAGGATTGTTTCTAACATATTAGCGGCTTCTTCAAAATCTAGCGACTTCGATAAAATCGCTGAAACCAAAGCGTCTCCGCATTCTAACTCGCGATCGTCCCGCTTCATCTGAATAAGCGACGCTAAATATGTCGCAGCCCCTTGGTGCAATATCGCACGAAGATTACGGAATTGCAGAAAACTCTGAGTGAAAAGATCTGCGCCATACCGTTCGATAAAGTTCCGACACGAGTTCCAAATATGGTCCGCCGTTATACTTTCAACAGAGGATATCCGAATCTGACGACTGTGTTCAAGCCAATTGTTCAAAACGACATTAATTGTTCGATCCAAAAGAGAGACAAGCGCCTCGTCTGTTGAAGAAAACCCGGAACCCTCTAAATCCCAAGCAGAGGACGATTCCGACAAAGTTTCCGTAAGATTGCGCACTGCGCCTTCGACCAGTTTGTCATACTCGGTAATTGAACCAGCAGACAACAGGCGATTCTGCTCCATCTTTTGAACGCAATCAATGAGTTGAAACGTCTCCTTAAACAATCCCAATCTTGGGGCGTATCCAAGAAGTCTCATAACGACTTGCTGAAGCCTACGTGCTTCGACGATCGCTTTAGCATCGCCGCCGCGGGAAGTCGGTATATAGAGAAGAGTCTCAGATTTAAGATTCTTGAGAAGCGACGGCCATAAACGACGAACGAGTTTTACATCGCTTCGAAAAATTGCGCCGAACGCTTGAAGCGCTATCGTCTTCCACAACTTTTCATAAGGTTCCGTTGTTTCGTCTCGTAATGTCGCTTTAAGCGTCCAAATGACGTCCTCTACTTCAACGATTGCCGAAATAACACGATCAAGAAGAATTTCTTTAGCGCCACGTTGCATGTCATATTCGACGAGCGATTCAGCCGTACCAGAGGGTTTAAATACACGAAAACGGCCTGTTTGATCAAGTAGCTCATACAATCCTGCTTGAAATATCTGAGCCTGTTTAAGCCACCCCTCTAATCGAAGTCGAGCGTCTGTAATAACGTCGTCGTCAACGGACTTTGCCGTATGAAAATTCAGCAAAGGAGACTTAACGGCCGCGAATTTCCAAAGTCTTACAATAGAACTAAGGAAAAGAAGACGCTCAGAAACACGTTCTGTCTCTTGAGTGAGTTCATAATCGCTCCCGTCGCTTCCCCTGTGGGAAGGCGAACTCCCAGGTTCGACGTCATCCTCATTGCCATCGTCGGCGCTATCTTTAAAACTCATATGCTCGTATGCAGCACGAAAAATTGGATCTCCGCCAGTTATTGTTTCATCGTCGTCCGATTCGTCGTTTTCGGAAAGAAAAGCTATTTCTGTATCGTCGCGAGAACCCGTGTTCGGAGAAAAAGAGTCTGCGCTAGGAGCGCCGTCCAAAGAACGATTTACGTCTTCGACAACTTCAACTCCGTCGCCTTCAATCCCAAGAGTACCGACAAGATTTTCCCAAATTGCTTCCTTCTCACTTCTCTTTCCGTCAGAAGAGCCTTCACTCACGTCGTTGGGCGAAAAATGGGGATCGGAAATGGTAAAATCCCGGCGTGGTTTTCCAAACACATACTCATGAAATTGCCTGCGCTTAACGGAAGACATATTTACAGCGCCAATAATGATCTCCATAAAAACGTAGTACGAAATAAACGGTGGAAACACATTCTGGTTTTCTGTGTAAAATTTCTCAAACTCTTCTGGGGAAGGAAGATTCGACGTATTAAAAACTCGAGCTGCGTCACGAAGTGACGCTTTGACGGTTATCGTGGTCTTCCCAGATTTCTCATCTCGCTTTAGACGCGTCAAAAGAACAACCCTGCGTGCTAAATCAGAAAGTAGCGGATTGTCTGTCTTGAAATCAATTTTACGGTCAAAAGACTCCTCCGAGAGCTCAAGAAGCGGCGTGGACCAATATTCGTCCGCATTCGCTTCAATACGATCGAGGAAACCCTTCGTGAGATTCCACCGGTTAAGATACTCCTCTATCGACCACTTTTCTTGGAGGTCAGAGTGGTTACGATTTCGAAGAGAAGAATTCGCCCCTTTTGACGTACGACTCCATACCTGTTCCAACCAACCTGCGGCAAGGGTATGAAACGAGTAATCACCTTCTATTAAGGGAATCGTCGGAGATTGGCTAAGCCAGAAAATCAAGAGGGACGAACAAGAAATCAAGTCATGTCGCTCAAGAAGATCCTCGCCAAGAAGGACAAAAGCCTTAGGAGACTTAAAGCGCTCGACATGCTTCTTCCAAAACGCAACGTCGCCTATCGCTCTTCCCGCCTGATTCCATGCTGCAAGCGCAGTAGACGCTTTTGCGGCAGATTCCCAAACTTCTTGACCAGAAAACCCTTCGACAGACGAGACTTCCGTACTGCCATACTGATCCCACCAGCCGGCAAGTTCGCTCATTTGGTCAGAGAGCGTCCATCGAAGATCGTTATCGCCTGAAGCCGACGCTTCTTTTTGCAAACGACTATACAGGTCAAAAATGTCGTTAAGCAAATCGATCAGCGTGTCAAGACGATGGTCATGAACGCCGTTCTCAACGGAAGGAAAGAGATTAAATTCAGAATCAAAACCAAGAATATACCAAGGATCGGGAAATGCTCCACAATTTAGAGCGCGTTGCAATAATTCTTCGATTTTTGGCATACAAGCGGCGGCCTCATGGAGTTTACCCACATCGATGGCCAAATGGGATTCCGTAATTAAACAGTCAATTTTGGAGAGTAGTCTAGCAGAAGTCGTTTCAATTACGTCTGCCTGACGTTCCGCCGCCTTAAGGTAACCCATCCGGGCAAAAGTTCGCGCAAGTTGGAAACGCTGAGATTGATCGGCTCCTTTATGTGAAATCTGGCGATTCAAAGCTAGACGAGCTCCAGCGAACGGTTGGAACAACTGGGCAGCCTCGGCGTCGAGCCGGGCTTTAAGACCTTGTGGGACCTTTTCGAGGAGTTCTTTGTAAAAAGCGTCTCGATAATTCGCAATTTTCGACGCTAAGGTACTTAAAGAAACAGAAGAATCATGAGCCTGGACATATCCGCCGCTGACGCCTGACCCCATAAGAATTGTTCCAGCTAAGATGGCAGAGGCTTCGTATTGATACTCTTTCTGAAGCTCAGGATTCTGTTCGTTCCAAACACGAGCCATAATAGCGTCAACGGTCGTTCGTTGAACTATAAAACGTCGGAAATACCCATCCTGATCAACTGAACGATCGTCCCATGTGCCGAAACTATAGTTAAGACGGCTACTGACAGGATGAGTAAAGTCGTATGCGCGCGGATCAATTGCCAGTTCTCTAAGTTTATTGAGATCAAAGCACGCGTCGAAAAGAATGTCGGGATCAACGTCGCGCAGTATTCTGAGCGTACCCTCGACAATATCATGATACATTCCAAACGCAACGCCAGCCCCTTGATAAAACAGAGGCAGGGGCGCAATCCATTCATGCTCGTTGGGTTCACGCCTAACGCCATCCTCGAAAACTGGAATCGGACGATAACCAATATAGTCGTTCAAAAGGAGGACAAGCTTTCTAGCCTCGGCGTTAGAACCAGATTTGGCATATTCCAACGTAGCAAGACGACCGACACGAGCCATAAAGAACGAATTGAAAAGGTACGAATTATCCCGATGAAAGAGCGTATCCTCGTGGAATTTTCTGTATTCGACAAGCGCTTCCCTAACAAGCGCCAAAGCGCTTCGCGCTTGACGCGAATCACGAAACGCTCCGCCGACTGCTGTTAATCGCTCCAGTTCGAAATCAAGAACTTCGAGAATGTCATGCCAAATCTCAACCGAACCCTTAGCGGCAAAAGACTCGAAGAGCGCGTTCCAAGCCTTTAAAAACTGGACGTCTAACACGCCTGAAGAAAAGTTCAAATAACCGAGAATGTCGCTTACAAACGTCTTGTCTTTTTCGTTTAAATCAAGATTCGTCATCTAAAAGTCCACTCAATTCTTGAAGTTAAAATTCGTACGATGACGCCATGAATTTTCACCGTTGTCGTGAAACCCGTTGATAGGTCAAACAATCGTTAAAAGGTCGAAAACATGTAGCTTTTAATGGTATGACGCTTTTTGTTTTCAACTAGGGGGCCTCTCGATTGAACGATGGTGAGATTGACGTATTTTCCCCCAACGAAGACACGACAGAAGATTTCGCAAAGGGCTCGGTTACGACGTAAGCGAAGCTGTAATATTTCATAACAAACAAATTACTAACAGAGTATTTAGAGAGTTGAAAAAAGAATCTCCAAGCGCTAGAATTCCACTAAGTGTCTTCGATGTGTCGCGTATTTGCGATCAACACTAGACTACGAAACATTACTCCAGCACATAGAGGATTGAAAATGAGTCGTCTTGCTATTACTCGCAGAAAATTCATCACAAAGTCCTGTTCAGCCGCAGGAATTGGCGTCCTTGCTTGCCATTGTTTTCCAGCTCCTTCGTTTGCCGAGGATTCCAAAACTCTCGAAAAGTTAAATATTGCTCACGTTGGAATCGCACGCCAAGGCGCGTTTAGCCTTAACGGTTGCGCAAGCGAGAACCAGATTGCGCTCTGTGATTCAAATAGCGATTATCTAGAGGCAGTTAAAAAAAATCTTCCCCATGCAGAACTCTTCACGGATTTCCGTGACATGCTAGACAGAATGGGCGATAAACTTGACGCAATTGTTGTTGCAACGCCTGACCATACCCACGCGCCGATCGCCGTCGCCGGTATGAAGCTTGGGCTCCACTGCTATTCTGAAAAACCACTTGGTCATGATCTGTATCAAATTCGCAAAATGCGAGAAATTGCGCGCGAAAAAAACCTTGTCACGCAAATGGGAACACAGATTCACGCAGGGGATAACTACCGCCGCGTAGTCGAACTTATCCAAAGCGGCGCGATAGGTAAAGTCAAATCAGTGAACATCTGGTGCTCTAATCGATATATCGGTAAACCCAAGCCAACGGAACCGACTCCTTGTCCCGAAAATATCAATTGGGACGTATGGCTCGGACCAGCCAAGGAACGCGATTATGATCCACGCCTAATCCCGGGTACTTGGCGGAGTTACTGGGATTTTGGCAACGGAGCCATGGGCGACATGGGATGTCATTATTTTGACTTGCCATACTGGGCGCTCAGGCTGGACCAAACGTATCCCATCTCCGTTGAAACGACAGCTCCCCGCCCTGCGGACGATGAAATCTGCGGGTGGGATCTCACCGCTAAATATCTTTTCGCACCCCAAAATGGAGACGAACCTCTGACGCTGGTGTGGCAGGACGGAGAGGCGCGTCCTGACGTCCTCAAGGATCTTGGCCTAGAGGAGTACGGCGCAGGCGTACTGTTCTTTGGCTCTGATGGAATCCTTTTCTCAACCTACCACGAACATGCGCTCTTGCCTAAAGAAAAATTTGAGGGATTTGAACGACCTGAGCCAACGATTCCCAAATCTCTGGGTCATCATGCGGAGTGGATCGACGCCATTAAAAAGGGTAAGGGATGCGAGGAAGGGTCTACAACGTGTCGCTTTGAATATTCTGGAAAAATTGCAGAAACAGTTCTTCTCGGATGCTTTGCATATCGTTGTGGTCAAAAACTTGAGTATGACGTCGATAAAATGAAAGCGACAAACTGTCCAGAAGCAGACAAGTACTTCCGTCAGTACTACCGACCTGGCTGGGAAGTCTGATTTCCTAAAACAGTCTTATTATGCAAATCCAAAAGGGACGACTCGTACGGTAATACTACTCGAGTCGTCCCTTCTTCATATCTACGAAGCCGACAATGAAATCTACTTAATCCTCATATCTGATTTCAAGAATTTCGAATTTTTCAAGAGCACGAGGAAGTTTGATCTCGGCGATCTCGCCAAGTTTTTTTCCCATAAACCCCTGACCAAGGGGGCAAGAACATGGAATCTTGCCGCTAGCGAAGTCGTCGTCTCCAGCTCCTACAAGCTGGTAAGTAATCGTTTGATTGTCCCGTAACCTTTTTACAACTATCTTTGCGCCGAAATGAATCTCGTTGCGATTGACCATTGACGTGTCAATAATCTCAGCGCGGGCCGCCCGTCCTCTAAGTTCGTTAATCTTTGCCATAATGAGTCCTTGGCTCTCACGAGCGCCATGATACTCGGCATTTTCAGAAAGATCGCCTTCCGCACGCGCGTTAGCGATACGCTCTAAGATTGGCGGCAATTCTTCCTTTTCCAAACGTTCAATCTCGTCCATTAACCGTTTGTAGGCTTCTCTCGTCATTGGAAGCGAGTCGTTCATAACTATCGTTCCTTCCTCAATCTCTAATAAAAAACAAAGGCGCGCATCTATGAGTAGCGACGCGCGCTTTATAAACATCAGCATGGTCGTCAGACAACTAACCCTTCTCGTGTTAGCAAAGACTGACGAAACTCAATCACACCAGTATACCGAGTTCTTAGTGTTTCACAACCGTTAATTTGTTTTTTAAGAAACCAACGCTCGTTTCACCTTCCTTATCGGAACCTTTATCTGACTTAAGCGTAACATAAACCTTCGAATCAACGGTCGACGGAAAATAATAGCGCGTATTGTAAACAACGGTATTCTCCATTTTAACGACAACATCGCCTTTCATTGGTTCGCTGACTTTAAAATCCAACATTCCTTTGCCGTTTACGGTAGCAAGAGGCGCGTCCTTGGTTCCTTCAACCTTATCTAAAGAACAGTTCCACTCCAGAGTCTTGTCGCCTATATAAGGAATAGCAAGAGTCGTACTGTTTTTCCATTTATCTCCCACAGCAACTCTTTCAGCGGAATCGAGATAAACCAACGTTTCAAATGTCTGCCTAATATTCTCAGCTGAGGCTAAGTTTCTAGCATTTGTCAACAAAACTCTTTCCTCGTCGTTTGTCGGTTCAGACAGGTTCTTCCAGAAATTGTCGCACCCAAGAACCTCAGTTGGAAACCCTTTCTTAAAGACGACCGTTACAGACGTATTCTTCATGTTTTTAAAGACAGTATTCAGCGATTCGACTTTTGATCTACCATTAGAACTGTCAAAATATATCATCTCCTTGCCGTTGACACGAACTCTCATCATCACACGAAGCATCTTCATTTTAAATTTCTGAACCCCGTCTGAGTCCTCGGAAGACGCTTCAATCTGCCAGTTGAAAAGAAGGCGCGACTCGCCGCGTTCAACTTCAGTCTTTCCGACAGTCGTTATCATAGAATTCGTGCTCTCTTGGAGGAGCGTGTATGAACCTTTTTCCCAACAATTGAGAACCGCAAGCTTTCCATCGTCAGCACAACGAGCAGTTTGAGTTCCAGCTAAAAAGATTAAAAGAGCTACAAATCTCACAATAGTTTTTGTTTTCATCATTTAAACCTTATCTTTAATCAACCAAAACTCGCTACAACGACGAGGGAAATCGCGAAAAACCGCCGACGCGTGCACCAATGATTGTAACTTTCGACGGGTTCTTTCGCCACAAAAAAATATGAGAGTATCAAAAAAAAGAAAAAGATGGCGTCATGTTATTCAGAAACGCTTCAAGATCAGTCTCCAAAGTGGGAAACTTCAACGATACATCGGCAAATATCTATAAGGGGTTTCGAGTATCAGAACAGCTAATGCGGTATTTAGGAGGCGTCCGCCGTCGTTCATATATTGGTCATAAAAAAGCCAACTTCCTTCCTCACAATGATCTAAGGAAATAATTGACGAACGAACCTGTGTCGAAATTAGCAACTCGCGCAATTTAGGGTATCCGTCTTCCCAGTAACGTCCTCCATAGCTACGTAGAGCCAAGGCGGCGTAGTAAGCAAAGTACAGGTTATAAATGAGTTTTCCGTCCTTAATATAAGCAATCTTCCGATTATTAAGTCTCCCTGTCTGAACTGATTTTTTAGCGCTCTGCCAATGACTGTCAGCAAGATCAATCCATTGTGCAATTTGCTCAGCTCCACGATCTAATTCGTTTTTAATCTGAGGATTAGAACTCGGCGTCCATCCGAGGTATTCGCGCATAAGCACGCCAACTGCGGTCGTCCCCCATCTCTTGGAAACGTCTTCCTTTGTCTCAGGCTGGTATCGATAAGATCTGCCGTTATCATCCATGACAAGATCAAGAAAAGCTCCGACTCGATAGGCGACGGAAGCAGGGAGAGAAAAGCCGGCTGAAACGCCCGAATGCAAAGCTAACATCTGCCAACCAGAAACCGAAAGATCGCCTGCAACCGAATCGTGAAAAGCGAGATCGCCGACAGAACTATATCTCCATCCCCCGTCTCGAAGTTGTGAACGTTCGATAAAGCGTATCCCGCCTTCTGCAAGAGGTTTAAGATTGGCGTCTTTCGTCATTTCATACGCTTCACAACAAGTAAGAACCGCCAAGGCCTGAACATATGAAGCGCCGTCCTCAACGAAACCGTCGCGAAAATCGACGCCTTCTTCCCTCGTCGTTGCATGATATTCAAGATATTTCAAACCGCTAGCGACCGTCTTTTGATACGGACCAGGCTCTGTATGAGTATGACCGGAACCTAAAAAGGGCAGAAGGGCGATTGCTGTGGCCGCAGAGCGACTCGGATGGAGCTGACGAAGATACGCGCTCCCGCCGGAAGTGGAGGTTGAATTGGAACACTGACAAGAAATCGCACGACCATTTGCGTCCTGAGCTGTTAAATCAAACGCCCACCCTCCGTCTGGGAGTTGATGTCGAGCAAGCCATTCTAACCCGCGTTCGACGGCGTCTTCACTCTCTTTGGTGACTTCTCCAACGCGTCCTTGGTTGCCGCGCTTACGCGAGGCTCTATGCGCCGCGTCGCCGACATTTTTAAAAAAAGGCATGCCTGCGCCAATGGTTTCCGAGTTTGCACTCCCAATCGGAACAACTTCGTCGGTAAGTCGCGCCCCATCAGATTCGGCAAGTTGTTCTGTAACGGAAAACCTATTAAGTTCTTCTAATAAAACTTTAGACGTAACTTCTGAGTCTAACTCAATAGTTTCTGGAAGAATCTCAAAGCTTTCGTCGTCCGCAAGGACGTTTCCCGATTCGTCTACAAAATCAAGCTGGTCGACCTCTGAATGAGAAAAACCTTCAACTGAAACACCTATCGTTCCGACGCGAACAGAAAACGCCAGCAAAAGTAGAATTAGCGCTAATGCAATATGAACGACAAAACTAACTAGGGCAGCCACATTTCTCTTGTCGATCAACCAACGCCAAACAACCTGCCTTGCTGAAAGACGGCGCCACTTATGCGGAATGACAAAAAAACCGAGAACTCGTCTTGAACCCGAACGACGATTTTTAGAAAACTCGCGTCCGCCGCCCGTCGCCGCAAGTCTTAAGACGGCGTCCTCGTCGCTAAAGTCATCGGGATCGACGGAGATTACGGGCGATTTAAGTTCTGTCGCTCCATGGTCGTCACGATACGTCCAATTTATCGATTCTTGCAGACGCCAACGATCCGCCAAAGTATTCCGCAACAGTTTTTTCGCGCCCTTCTTCAAGCGTCTCATTAAACGTCTTACCCCTGTCGATTATCCCAACTAAATCATTATCGTAGAAAAGAACAAACAAAAAGCATGCCGACTGTATGCTAGCAACTACAACCAAATAAAGCAAGTCCGACCCATACAACCGGATCGGACTCGTTATCACTGGAACTTTCTTACTCGTACGATTTAACGCTTTTCCATTTCGATGTAATTAGACTTAGGATTGCCAACATATAACTGACGAGGACGAATTATTTTCGCGCCGTCGGAAAAATGTTGTTCTTTCCATTGGGCAATCCATCCAGGAAGGCGTCCCATTGCAAACATAACTGTGAACATATTGGTGGGAATTCCCATAGCTCTCAAAAGAATTCCACTATAAAAATCCACGTTCGGATAAAGTTTGCGATCTATGAAATAAGGATCCTTAAGCGCCAGTTCCTCCAATTTTCGCGCGATATCGAGGAGTGGATCGGAAAATTTAAGTTTTGCGAACAAGCGGTCGCACGCAGACTTTAAAATCTTGGCGCGAGGATCATAGTAGCGATATACGCGATGACCAAAACCAAACAAGCGAAACGAATTACTTCTATCCTTTGCCGCCTCGATACAATCCTCTGCCCGATAGCCGCCTCTGTAGATCGATTCGAGCATCTCCATAACTTTAACATTGGCGCCTCCATGAAGAGGTCCCCATAACGCGTTGACGCCTGCGCTACAGGAAGCGAAAAGATTCGCCTGTGCGGAACATACGACACGAACAGCGCTTGCGCTACAGTTTTGTTCATGATCGGCATGCAGTATCAGAATAAGGTTAAGGGCGTCTTCCATCTCCTCCGATACGGCAAACTGCTTGTAGGGCAAGGAAAACATCATGTGGAGGAAATTTGCGCAGTACCGCATGCTAGGATCCGGATAGATGAACGGAAGACCGGCAGAACGACGATATGTAAAAGCGGCAATTGTTCGAACCTTGCTAATGAGACGTGCAGCTGCGCCCATAAGAATCTTCTCGTCTTCGAGAAGGAGAAACTCCTTATGATAACAGGCCATCATACTAATCATTGCCGAAAGAATCGCCATAGGAGGCGCGTCTACGGGCAACGTAGTAAACTGATCTAACATTCCTTCGTGCAGAAGTTCGTTATTAGTAAGCATCTCCCTGAATTGGTCGAGTTCCTCTTGGTCGGGAAGCCGTCCAAAAATCAACGCCCAAGCAACTTCGATAAAATTAGGTTTCGGGCGATCAAATTGCTCGATCGGTATTCCTCTGTATCGAAGGACGCCGCGGTCGCCGTCAATGTAGGTAATAGAACTACGACAAATTGCAGTGTTGCCAAGAGAAGGATCATATGTCGTCAACTTATGATCCTTATAGAGGGAGGTAATATCAATGGAACGTTCGCCCTCCACGCCTGTATACACGTCAAGATCAATCTCTTGATTGTCAATAATCAGTTTTGCGCTATCTGAATACTCGGACATAGCAAACGCCTCCTAATTATCAAGTCAAACGCCGTAACCACAAAGCACGACCGCGACGCTCACGCGCCCCGGCGAAACCGTGTTCAGATCGCAAGGACGAAAAAGAAAACGTTGGTTAAACTTCAAAAACATAACGTCAGTATCAATCACGTTCTCACATCACAATGACGAATCCATGGGATCCTTTATGATCAAATCAAAGCGACTACTTCCGTCACATTATATGCGTCTGACTCGCTTTGAAAAGCGAGAAAACGCTGTTTGAAAAAACTCTATCAGTAAATCGATCGATAGAATCAGGCGTTAAGAACTACTTTTTATAGAACTTAGGTTTGTTTCATTTCCTTAACGTGTCCCTACTCCAGTTATCGTCATGCAAATACACTCTATGCAAAGGAGAGGTTCAAAAAAACGTTAAAAATGTGGTTCTGAGTAAGGGAATCAACTGACTAAAGATGAAATACAGCCCCAAAAATACGACGAAGAACAGAGGAAATTTTCCTCTTTTCGACAAATTCATCGAAAAAGAGTTGACTCCGTCGAGTAACCGCGTTATAAAGGCCCCCGGGTGTTTGCGTTTACACTCCCTAAGTGACACGTAACGTATATTCTGTTGGATCTTGTTTCGGCGACTTAAAGCCTCTACAGAATTAAGTTGTCGCGTCATAACTCGAAGTCCAACAATAGGATCACGCTTAATGTTTCACGTCTTCGACGCTTCAGGCGCGATTCTTAAAACAACCTAATTCGATACATGAGGTTCTAACAATGGATCGTCGTTCTTTTCTCCAGACAGGGCTTTGTGCTACTGCCGCCGCTCTATGCCCGTTCAGCGCTTCCGCCGTCGCCGAGTATAAGAAGTATGAAAAACGTATTCCGATCGGTCTTGAGCTTTACTCTCTCCGCGACGTCATCAATCATGACACGTTTCCCAAGTATTTGAAATGGGTAGCTGAAACCGGTTTCGAATTCGTGGAATTCGCAGGTTACCATGGATACGATGGTAAGGAACTCCGTAAGCTCCTCGACGACGTCGGTCTTAAAGCCTCCAGCACTCATATCGGTTTCGATCAGATTAAAGGCGACAACCTTAAAAGAAACGCTGAATTTGCGAATGAAGTCGGTTTTAAATTCCTGATTGTTCCCGGCGGTCTTGAGGGGCGCATCCGCGAGAGTCTTGATTCAAACAAAAAGGTTGCGGAAGAAATGAGCGAATGCGCTGAGCAAGCGGGCAAGCTCGGCGTTTTTGTCGGTTTCCATGGTCATTCCGGCGATTATCAGAACATCAACGGCACCGAAACCTCTGCATGGGTTACTTTCTTCAACAACTGTGATCCGCGCGTTATCGCCCAAGTTGACGTCGGATGGTGCGATCATGCTCATACCCACGGACAGAAGCTTTCGCCAGAAGAAACATTACGTGCTCTCCCCGGTCGTGGTCGTATTCTCCACATCAAGTCAAACAACACCGAGGTTAAGGGATGCGTCGTCGGAGACTCTGACGATCATGTCAATTGGCAGTCCGTTTTCGAGGCCGCCCATGAAGCTGCCGGGACTGAATTCTTCTGTGTTGAGCAAGAACAGTTCAAGGTCAGCTCTTGTGACTCTGCGCGAGAATGCATTGAAAACCTCAAGAATATGGGTTGGTGATCTAAACGTTTCCCTAGGGCGTTACTTTTAGCACGTTCCTACGGTTAATAGTTTTGTTTGAAAACTTTAGACGGCGTTTCGTCATCTGGACGGAGCGCCGTTTTATTCTACATCAAACAGCGACACCTCTTGGATTTGATTTTTGCTTTCGTTAGGATATGATGAGTTGGGGATTGGCTTGACAAGAAACTGCCGTCTTCATCGAGAATACTCTGCGATTTTTTGGAGAATAAGATGAATAACTTCGAATACTGTAATCCTGTTCGCGTCGTCTTTGGCAAGGGGACTATCTCACGAATTTCAGATTTGATTCCCAAAGACGCTAAAGTTCTAGTGGTTTATGGCGGCGGTTCTATTAAAAAGAACGGCGTCTATGATCAAGTCAAAACTGCTCTCAAAAACTTCAATGTTGTTGAATTCGGCGGGGTCGAACCAAATCCGCAGTATTCGACACTTATGAATGCGGTTAAGATCGTTAAAGAAGAAAACATTACGTTTATCCTTTCCGTTGGAGGCGGTTCAACTCTAGACGGTTCTAAATTCATCGCAGCGGCGGCTAAGTACGAAGGAAGCGACCCTTGGGACATTCTCGAAAAAGGCGCCGAAGTTAAAGACGCCGTCCCGCTTGCCGACGTCATTACCCTACCCGCCACAGGATCTGAAATGAATTGTCTTGCTGTAATCTCCAAAAAAGAGACTATGGAAAAACTCGCTTTCGGTTCCCCTTTTGTTTTCCCGAAATTCTCCATCATCGATCCATCGGTCACCTTTACGTTGCCCCTGCGACAGGTCGCGAACGGAATTGCCGATACTTTCGTTCATGTCATTGAACAGTACGTGACGCATTCGGTTAATTCGCCTCTTCAAGACCGTCAAGCGGAAGCTATTCTCCTTGCCCTTCTCGACGAGGCGCCTAAGGTTTTTGCCATGCCAAATGATTATGAAGTCCGCGCTAACCTATTCTGGATGGCGACGCAAGCGTTAAATGGTTGGTTAAACGTTGGAGTCGCCCAATGTTGGGCGACACATAACATTGGTCATGAAATCACCGCTCGAACAGGAGTCGACCATGGTCGTTCTTTGGCGCTTGTTCTCCCTGGAGTATGGCGTCATCAACGTAAAGAAAAGGGAGAAAGAATCGTTCAACTTGGTCGTCGCGTCTTTAAGCTAGACGAACCCAATTTCGAGAGGGCAATTGACGCCACCATCGCGGCAACCGTAAAATTTTTCCAGTCCCTCGGAATTAATGCTACAAAAGCTGAATACGGGGTCACGGATGAAGTGATTAAGGCAATTGCCGAACTCGTCGATTCCCGTGGCGTAAAATTTGGCGATCGTGGCAACATCGGAGGTAAAGAAATCGTTGAAATTCTTAACCTTTGCGACTGATTCTCATTAGAATGCGTCGCCTAGGAACTTTACAAACTTACCACGCCTCTAACGACGTGGTAAGTTATTCCTTCACGTATGTCTGATTCACGCCCCTTTCGGGCATTTCGGCATAATAGAGGGTCGTTTTGGGGTTACGCCGTCCAATAGGAGTCGCTTGGATCATGGAAAACTTTGTTTCGCGCTGTCGACTTCTTCGAATTTATTCATCGCTTATCCTATTCTCTCTTCTTTCCTTAATCTTTGTGAAAGAATCTCTAGCGTCCGTGAGGTTACCTCATATCTTCGGAAACAACATGGTCCTGCAACGCGACGTCAAGACGCCTGTTTGGGGATGGGCAGACCCTGGTGAAAAAGTCATAGTTGAAATCGACGGTCAAATAAAGACGACCGTAGCTGATTCTCTTGGAAAATGGAGAGTGGAAATTCCCCCCCAGTCTGCCGGCGGTCCATTTGAAATGACGATTCATGCCGCCAACACAATCAAATTCACAAACGTTTATTACGGAGAAGTTTGGATCTGCTCTGGTCAATCAAACATGAGCTTCGCTCTTAAGCGCTCGAAAAATGGCAAGTCTAGCGCTGAATCGGCGACATATCCTCAATTGCGGTTTATAACGATCCCAACCCTTAGCGTTGAGGAACCACAGAGCGATTTTACAGCAAAGTGGGAATGCTGTACCCCAAAAATTGCACCCGAGGTTTCTGCCATCGCCTTCTTCTTTGGTCAATATCTTCACGAAAAACTTCAGGTCGCAGTCGGAGTCGTAATCGCAGCTTGGAGCGGTTCTACAGGCGAAGCTTGGGTTGAGCGCAACGAACTTGCTAAATTTCCAGAACTTTCGCCACTCGTAGAACAATCTCGTTTGGACAAAGCGTCCCCAAGTCAAAAAGCAGGTTGCCTATTTAACGGGATGATTGCGCCTATCTGCCCCTATCCTGTTAAAGGAATCGTCTGGTATCAAGGGGAGTCAAACGCTAATCGTGCTTGGCAATATCGTACGCTCTTTCCAATCCTTATTGCAAATTGGCGAGAAAAATGGGGGCGTGGCGACATGCCTTTCCTCTATGTTCAACTCCCCAATTACATGGAGTCGCGGGACGTGCCGTCGTCCAGCGCTTGGGCGGAACTTCGGGAAGCACAGCATAAAGCCCTTGCCGTTCGTAATGTTTCAGAAGTCGTCGCTATCGACGTTGGCGAGGCTAAAGATCTACATCCGAAAGACAAACAAACAGTCGCCTTACGCTTAGCTAATGTCGCGCTAGCCAAACATTACGACAAAGACGTTCCGTGGACGGGACCTGAATTCAAATCGATGAAAATAAGCGACAATAAAGCGATACTCTCTTTCACACACGTCTACGATGGGCTAGTTATAAGTGAGAATTCTAGGTGCGACGGATCTACGCTCAAGGGATTTGCGATAGCAGGACCGGATCGTAAATTTCACTGGGCAGAAGCGATAATTACAGGACCGGACCAAATTGTCGTTTCGGCTCCAAACGTTCCTCATCCCGTCGCCGTTCGCTATGCGTGGGCAGACAATCCTATCTGTAACCTTTCCAATAGCGTTGGACTTCCTGCTAGTCCATTTCGAACGGACGATTGGGCGGGGGTTACCGTTGACGCCAGGTGAACCCCAATTCCTAAAGAAGCAACGAAAGAAAAAATATGATTGTCGCCCCCAAAAACTCGAACGGTATTGCCAACCGAAGTATTTACAACGGTAAAGCAATCATATTTTTCTTGCTTGTCGCCTTCCTTTTCTTTCCGGCGTCATCCAACAATTCACGTGTTGTATTCGGAGACAAGCGCGAACCAAGTAAAAACGCAGACGTCTTTCTCTCAAAAATCTCTTTTGAAATCGAGGGAGTTCGACTGATCGACTTTTTAGAAAATTACTCCGAAAATTATGGCTTTTCATTCTTCTTGGATCGCCGCGTCGACCCTTCGACTCCCCTTACAGGTTCGTGTTCTGACATGACCTTTATGCAAGCGCTCGACGATCTGTTCGGAGCCTCGCAACTTAGCTTTTTTATTGTTGACAATTCCCGACTCCTCTATGTCGGACCGCAGGAAGCTTCAGGCGAAATTCTTCTCCTTTTAGCGAGAAAAAACGAGGGTATTGGACTCGAAAACGCTCCTAAACAAACTGTTGCGCGTCTCTTTGTTCCAATTGATTTCCAGATTAAACCATATGCTGAACCCAAAGATGTTTTTCAATCGTTCGCTCAACGATCACACCTCAAACTATCAGGTTTTGAAAAAACGCCATTCGACCTCTATCGGGGCGCACATTTTGACAATATCCACACTGGAAGTATTTTGACAATTCTCGGATTGGGTTTCAATGTAGACTACTACTATGATAAAGCGACTGCGACCTTCAAACCTGTTTCAATAGATCCAAACGCCGTGGTTAGCCGTTGTTATCTCGAAGCCACAACGAAGGATATCATAAAGAAGAATTACCCTGACTGCAAATTTGAAAATCAGGTAATCGACGGGGAGAAAACAGTTCGTGTCACAGGTTCGTTCAAATCGGTTGCCGAGATAGAATTACTTGTATCGCAAAAAACTCAGAAGAATTCTGATTCCCTAAATAAAGGCTCTAACAGCGCAAACAAGCCGACGGCGAAGGAGACGAACGCCACTCGTTCGCGTATTTCGGGTGAAGTCGACAACGTCACGCTCCGTAATCTCTTCACTTATCTTGAAAATAACGCAAACGTCATATGCAAACTAGACGCAACTCTTGAAGATAGCGGAATTACGCTGGACTCTCGGGTCAGTTGCCGATTCAAGAACTCCAATATACATGATATTGGCTCAATCGTTGCTAAACAAATTAACGCGTCGCCTGAAATCGACGGAAACGTTATCACGTTCCACGCCAGATAAGGGAAAAGTCTTCCGGAACATAGTCCGAATATCGTTAATTAGGAAACTCAAATCAAAAGATATTGTTGTGTTTATCAAATGCTGAAACAACGAACGAGCCATTTCTGAAGTTCGTCATGATTCTCAACATAATGATCTACGACATTGAGAATCTCCTTCTTGTTGCGAAATTCTTCTTCGTCTTCAAACCCTACGACATAATACCCTGCGTTCTTGGCGGTTTGAATCGCATAAAACGAATCTTCCACAACGATTGTTTCTTCCAAAGGAGTATTTAGAAAGGCAAGAGCAACGTCATATATCCTCGCAGACGTTTTACCTTCGCTAAACCCCATGTCGGCACAAGAAAAAAGTCCGTCGAAAAACATGCGCATGCTCGACAACTCAAGAGCGGTTTCCGCAAATTCTTTTGGCGTAGTTGTTGCGAGCGCCACTTTGACATTCAATTGCTTAAGCGTCTTAATGGTTGCCAGAGCGCCGACTTTAACACGGGGATATGGAGAATAGAAGGACTTCACGCGAGTTTTAAGAATAGTCTCAATCTCCCTGACGCTTTTTTTGACGTGATACTCGTCATGTAAAAACGCTGGACTATCTTCTAGCGTCATTGTTGCAAGACGATCCAACAAGTCAGTTTTTGGTTCAATTCCACACTCACGCAAAAAAACCCGTCCAAGACAATTCCACTGTTTCATCGTATCGAGGATAACGCCGTCAAGGTCTAGAATTACGCCAGACAACCGCTCGGGAACTCTTTTTGTCAACATTGTCAGTTATCTCGCGAACCAAAAAGGGATTCCGCTTTTTTACGGAGATCTCGCGTAGCTTGTGAGACGTCAGGCGCTGAAAAAATGCCTGTCACAACAGCGACGCCGACAATCCCTGTTCCACTGAGCGAATCGATATTGTGCTGTTTAATACCGCCGATTGCGACGACTGGAATTGAAACGATCGAACATATATCTTTAAGTGTATTGATACTTGTATAAATTGGATTATTTTTCGTTTTTGTCGGATAAATTGCGCCTACTCCAAGATAGTCGGCTCCGCCGTCCTCGGCTCGTTGTGCATGCTCCGGATTTTTAGCGGAAACGCCGATTATTTTCTCTGGTCCTAAAAGCGTTCTAGCGCTCGCCAAGTCAATATCTTGCTGACCAATATGCACGCCTGCCGCGTCGCAATGAAGAGCAACGTCAACCAAATCGTCAATAATAAGGGGAACGCCAAACTGATCGCAAATTTTTTTAACGTTGATCGCTCGACGACAATACTCGTCTTTGTCTACATTTTTCTCACGTAGTTGTAAAATCGTCGCACCTCCAATAAGCGCTTCTTCAACTTGACGAAGGAGCGTTTTCAGTTCTGTTCCATCTAGCGTAATTGCATACAACAAAAGTTGATTGACTAAATTCCCTGTCATTACATATCCTATAACAAAAAATGTTGATAATATTGCTATGACGGCCGGAACATTGTACCGAAATGAATTGAAAAGTCTATATTTTGATTATTGGCATATCCCCCCAAACAGAAGATTATTTAGAGTCAATAGGGGTTTTGAAGGAATTTTAATTACACTCGTAAAAATACGATATATAACGACGGTCGTTATAGTTACAGTGTATAGCGTATTGTTACAAAAGTATATTAAAATCAATTCAAAATAATTCAAATTTGTTTATTTAGTGGACTATTTAGTGGACTCATTAGAACGTTCCCAGTCGAGAAAATACGGGGTCGAGCGTTTGGCCGTGTATCGTTTTGTGGACTGCTTGTCCATTGTCTCCCATTCTCTATATAAAAAGTGGTTTTTCGGTTTTTTAGTTTTTCAACGTTCTAACTATGTGAATAATAATAAGATACGAAAAAGCCAACAAAAAACCATTTTTTAAGGGTGGTTTTTACGCGATAAGAAAAAAGCCGAAGATCCTAAGACCTTCGGCGGGTTCGTTTGCGTGTGTGTTCCGCTGTGTCTACCCCCAGAAAGGGCGGGCCGTCTGTGGTTCGTCTGCGGTCGTTTCGACCAGATCGCCGGAAAAAGGATCGAGCGAATATATAGGAACTGCGACGCGCTCCCCTGACGTTATCCCGTTGTCGTTCTTTATCGTTTCGGGGTCGATATACATTAGCCCCGCGTCGAATAATTCCGCGTCGATTGCCTTTCTATCGGCTTTGCGACGGTACGCCCGTACTTTTCCGTTTATTTCTGTTATCGTCGCGCCGCGCCCAGTCGCGCCCATTATCGCGCATATCGCCGCGTATGTTTTCCGCGATTGCTCCGACAAATCCCCTAACGCCTTCGGCGTGTTTGCGGTTCGTTCCTTCGTTTTCTGCTTCGAGGGACTAACGGCGTTCCGCATAATTCGCCAAGTTAGGATTCGATGTTCCGTGTACGCTTCAACCAGTTGCGCCGCGTTTTGGAACGTTTCGGGACTGATTTTCTTGACGTCGCGTCCAGTTCTAGCACATTGGCAACAATGCAAGAGTAGGGTTAAACGGTGTATCGTATTTGTAAACATTGTCTTTCGATATACTGCAAAATGCAAATCATCGTTCCGTATCTGGTTGAAAATTCGCGCTTGCTTTGCGCGCCAGTCGATAAAGGCGTTTTCATAACCACAATCGAATTTTTCCCCGTTCCACTTCAATATACTGTCATAAAGTCCAAGAATCGGCTCTTGTAACTTTTCGAGGTTGAACGTCTGCGGGCGTTCTTCCATATCTTTCGCGGGTATGGTAACCCAAAGAAAGCGACGATCAAAACCGCCCGATAGCGTGTCGCTATTAAGGATAAAATAACAATGTTCGGGTTGAACGTCGAGGATCCAAGCGGCGCCGCCTTTCGCGGTTTCTCTCCCTTTGTCGGTTACCGCTTTCTGTGGCGTTTCGTTAAAATCTAGGATCGCGTTAGCTCTTGCCCAAAAACGCAAGGCTTCGTCGTCTGCTTTGCGCGTGTTCGTTTTCACAAATCTAGACGCGTCGCTTAATGAAAATACAATCCCGTGTTGCTTTCGACCGTCAAGCTCTGCCGCCGTACTATTCATTGCGGATTGGTACCATAACGATTCTATCGACGATTCCGCGCTTAATCGGATTCTTTCGCCGCCCCATTCAATCAGGCGTTGAATCATAGATATTCGACGCCGCCGCTCTTGTTCTTCGTCTGTCAACGTCGCTTTCTTTCCTAGTTTGTTCCATTCTTCAACCAGAAAAACGACGTTTCTTTGTTGCTCCCTTGTCCAGTCGTTCCAAGGTCTTTCTATATGATTCGCAATAGGATTTAAAAAATCGTTAACGGTTCCCGTCTTTCCTGATCCATACGGCGCAATAATGAACGTGTGAATAAGAGGATTAACAGGGACGCCGTTAAAAGAGTATTCCGCTTTATAGCAACCAAGAACGCCGGATAAAGCGGAAAGCCCTACCGCCGCTATTGTCGCGTAGGGCGTGCCGTATCGATTGCCCAGCGTGCGCGTTATGTGTTGCATTTCATCTGGTAGAGCGTCGAGCGGAAAAGAGCGGTTCAACGCTTCTACGTCGATTTCTTCGAGTGTCGCCGCCGCTCTTTTTTCCGCCTGCCGTTCGAGCCGTTCCCGTTGCCGTTGGATACAGGCGTCGCGCAAGCTCCCAGCCGAATAATGGACGCTTTCGGCGTCCATTTCAAGCGTGGGGACGTCGTAAGGGTTATAACAATCGATCTTGACGGCGCGGCGATTCGGCGCGTATGCTTTCGACGCCGCCGAAGTATCGCCGCCGTATTCCAGCGCCGCGATTAGTTCCAATGGGCTGTAATTCGCTTCAACTTCGAGCGGCGCCGCGTTGGACGTGAAACAATGAAAACAGCCGTAACCGTCATTTTGTGGATTTGTGCAAAGACTGCCGCCCAGCTTGCCCGCCTGCGGTTGATTCGGCCTTTGCCATTGTTCAAAGTCGCCTTGACAGAAAAGGAACTCCCAGCCCGCCCGCGTCAACGCCTGTCGGACGATATCGAGGTTAGAACGTAGGAAGTCTGCGACGCTTTCGCCCGTGAACGCCGGCGTCGCGTTCCGCTGCGTGTTCGCGTTCCGCTGCGTGTTCGCGTTCCGCTGCGTGTTCGCGTTTGTGATCCGCGTCGCGTTCGTCGGTTCTTCCTTCGGCTTTTCCGTCTGTGGTTCGTCGCAAGCCCGCGCCGCGTCCAAGAGTTGCGCCCGTTGCGCGGGCGTTATCGTCGGTATATCTTCCCAGTCGCCCCACGTTGAGCTATAACCGTCTGTGGGGTTGATTAGACAGATCCCGCCCGTTCCGCGTGTTTCTATCGTCGTTCCGTCAGCGTTCCGCGCTAGCTTCTTATTCCCTTCGACCGTTTCGCAACGGTACGCGACGTGCCGCCCGCCGCTCTGCGTCGTTTCTGTCGGAAGTGAATTGACAAGATCGGTGGGAAGTTGAGCCGCCCAGCGGTCAAAGGCGGTCGCCTTTTGGTCAAAGTCGATTATTTCGAGGTTTCCGCTTGTCGGACCGCATACGACACACAAGGCGTCATATTGTAGCCCCGCCGGAAAAGCGGCGTCAAAATCGGGGCGTTCCTTCGTCCATTGTTTCCAAGCTCCCTTTGGCCGTTTCTGCTTTCGGTCTGCGGGTAGAACGTTTAGCCCTGCGGCGTGATATCGTCGAGCCGCTTCTAATAAATCGTTATTGTTTATTAAATTAGTCATATAGATTCCTTTCTAATCGTTGACAAATAAAGTTTCTAGGAATAGAATAAAAAAGACAAGGGCGTTTTAATCGTCCTTTTCTCCGTGTGTCAAAAAAGCGCGTTCCCTACGGTTTGCCAGCGTGGGAACGCGCTTGTTTATTTCGTCGATATCGTTATTATCAGTTCCTTTCGTGTTCATTGTTACAGTTGATAGTAACATTAGGGTTAAAACCGTTTCTAGGTTCTACCCTTATATCAACGTTAAACGTGTGTTCTACAAAATACCATTCATTTAAGACGTGAGGATCGTATCTAAAACAAAAAACATCCTGTAGAAAACTGCTTAAACGTTTCGCTTCTTCTAGTGAAAAGTTGATTTTCATTTTTTAGCCCTTTCGTTAGCGGTTCGATCCGTTTGCCCATTGTTCAAGTTCCTGACGGGAAAAAAGGTAAGATATTCGCTCACTTTTTCCGTTCTTTGCCATTCTGCAAGGAACGTCGCCGCGTTGCGCCATTGTCTTTAATACGCGATAAGTTAAGCCAAGAAAATTAGCGGCTTCATTAAGTCGCATAAATGGACTGATTGGCGCCTGTTTACTGTAGTACTTCGGCCTTTTCATATAAAAAGTCCTTTCACGTCGTTTTGACGGGTAAAAACAAACAAAACTTTATACGTTGACGGTATCGCGCGCAGTTGGGGAAAGCTCCTAAAAAAGTACCTAGCCCCCCCGCCGTGATAATGACGGTAGATCGCGCGGTTTACCCCTACAACGTCGCAAGGCGTATCGAGTCAAGTGTATAAAAATCAAAAAAAATCAAATTGTTTTAATTCAAGTCTATCTATCTTATTTCCCTGCAATAAAAAAAGAGCCGTAAATTTTTTTCTTCGTCGGCTGTGCAAGTAAAGAAAAGTCCGTTTCTCTTTAGATACGGCGTCGAGCGCGTCGCGTAAGTAAAGCTAGCTTTACTTAGCAAGAGCCAAAAAACCACCTTTAAAAAGTGGTTTTAAAATGGCTTTTTTGTAAGTGTAGATAAAATATAAAGATACGGCGATAAAATACCAAAAAACCAAAAAACCACAATTTGTAAGTGGAACGGGGAATAGATACTCTATAAGAATGGGTTTTAAAACTATATTATATATATATTACACAGTATAGGATAATACTATAGCGGAAAAGAGAAAGAGCCGCCGAAGATCCACTTCGACGGCCCCCCTTTTCCGCTCTGCGTCTGCGTGTCAGTCGGTCGCGACTTTCTCCCAGCTTGGAATTTTATCCAAGATATCTTTCGGGATATCGTTCGAGTAATACGCGCTTCTAGCGACGTCCTTTGTATGTCCTACCCAAACATTCTCCCTGTATTCGCCGTATTCGTCGCGTATTCGGTTCGAGGCCGTTTGTCGTAAGACTTGGCGCGGGCGTTCCGCTTCGACGTCTGCGGCTTGAAAGATCGCTTTCAAGTGATAATATGCGTTTGTTCCGTGTGTCTCTGCGTCGCGTTCCCACCAGTCGGAAAACACGTTTACAAGCGTTTCTTCGTTCCTTTCCCGCTCTTGCTTCAACTCCCATAGAGCCGCCGCCGTTTCAGGGAATAACGGCATTTTGCGCCATTTCGTCGCCTTGCCCCGTTTTGAACGTTTCACGTCCTTTATCATTAGAATTTTGTTGTCAAAGTCGATAAATTCCCATTTAAGTTCCGGCGCTTCGGACGCAATACGCAAGCCCTGACGATATCCCAGTAAAAAATATGCTTTCCATTCAAACGGGTTATAGTTTGTCATATTGGGTTTATAGTTCGCGATTGCGTTTAGAATCCGCTTCGCTTCGTCGTCTGTGATAATTCGCGGTTCTCTTTCGCTCACAGTCGAGCCGCTTTTAATACCTTGAAACGGGTTTACAATCGATTCCGCCGATTGTTCCGAATACCAGCGGAAAAGCCATTTAGACTGTCTTATAATTCCGTTCTTCGTCGCTATTGCTAACTTTCCCGCCGTTACTTTGTCATTTAGATAACCGTTGAACGCTTGCGCGTCGCGTCGCGTGATAGCTGTTATAGGCGTGTCCTTTTTGAAGTATTCGAGCGTGTGGCGTAGATTGTTTCGCGCTGTGCGCGCCGTTTTCGGTTTCGTCGTTCGTTCCATTTCGGCTAGGGCTTCGTCGTAAACGTCGCCCAGCGTCGTATAGGGCGCCGCGTCGATAATTCCCTTATCTGCGAGCGCGTCCAAGAGGAGCGGGAAAGGTTCAATT
>Ga0256407_10001462_pt1 | contig 49586 bp, 37 predicted proteins | sample RumenRJG_04DNA_FD_193489 | JGI IMG/M metagenome (GOLD analysis project Ga0256407, IMG submission 193489) | Bovine rumen microbial communities from Lethbridge, Alberta, Canada - RJG_04 | ecosystem: Host-associated > Mammals > Digestive system > Stomach > Rumen | place: Canada: Alberta...
GTTACGCACCCTTTCGCCGGTCGCCGCCAGTAGTATTGCTACTACCGCGCTGCCCCTCGACTTGCATGTGTTAAGCCTGCCGCTAGCGTTCATCCTGAGCCAGGATCAAACTCTTCTTTGTATATTAATATTACTCTAGTCAGATCCCGGCAGCTTACTTCCTAAAGAAATCAACGCTCTCGTTTCGTTCTCGGTACTTTGTTGTACTTCCTTCAGTCTTTTCAATGAACTTGTCAAAAAATCCCATTCGGCTATTCGCGAACGGGATTGCAAAGGTAAGCATTAAATTTAAACCAGCAAATTTTTTTTAACTTTTTTATGCTTTTTTTTGTTTTTTCCGATTCAGCCGGATTCTAGCCTGGAGTTCCCAGGTACGTATCCTGTCCTTGTAAGTGTTGTTGGCATTGACCTTTTCAATGTCCAGGGCGGCATCAGAATTCCCTTCCCACCTGCGGCAGTCGTAGAGGACGTCATAGATGCGGCCGATCTGGTACTCCCTGCTCACGCGAAGCCCGACGGCGTAATCCTCGCCATACTTGGTCGTCGGGAAATTGACCTGCCGGAGCATGGGGACGTAGAAACCGCGGGGTGCTCCGAGGCCGTTGATGCGGAGGGCGTTGTTCCTTCCGTTCTCCGGAGTCCACTCCCGGTGGTCGATGATTCCCGGAGGAAGGGTCTCCATGTTGAAATCAACCATCCTGTAGGTCCCGACCACCATTGCGCAATTCTGCGCGTAGAAAGCATCGACGAACTTCTGGACGGTGTTCTCGTCATGATAAAGGTCGTCCGAGTCGAGCTGGAGGGCGAACCGCCCGCAGGAAGGATGATGGATGGCGGCGTTCCAGTTCCCGCCGATCGCATGGTAAGTCTTGTCCTGGGCGATGTAGACCAGTCTCGGATCCGGAAGGAATGACTTGATCACATCGACCGTGCCGTCGTCGGAGTTGTCGTCGACGACGATCACGTTATACTTGAACGAGGTCTTCTGGCCTAGGGCGGACCTGAGGGCATCCCCGATGGTACGGACCCGGTTCTTGCACGGAATCACCACGGAAGCTTCATATTCAAAGCCTTCGTCCGAGAACTCAATGTGCTTGAATTCCGGCTCGAGATAGCCTCCTATCGCCTTGAGGTGGGAGGTGCAGGCCTTCTCCATCTCGACTTGGACGGCGCGGTTCCTGGGATCGACATAGTCGAACTGCTTCTCGCCGGACTTCCTGGTGTCGGTCTCGATTTCATAATAGAGATATTCATTGACATGGACGAGGGTTCCGATCCGGGACACCCTGAGACGGAGGTCGTACAGCGCAGCGTGGTCATATTCTTCATCCATGCCCGCAACCGCTTCTTTCAGGACGGATGTCCTGTAGAGCATCACGGAGCCGAAATCGAAATCGTCGCGCAGCGACCCGAACTGGCAGTCGATCACGGGAGCGAAGGAGCGGACTCCGTCGGTCTCGTTGAAATGGTCGGCATAGACCATCGCCGCAGAGGAATCCTCGGCGACGGACAGTAGACGCTCCAGGGCGAAGTTCCCGAAACTCAGGTCGGTCGTCTTCGTGTAGATCATCGTGAAGGGGGCGGTGGCCGTGGCCGCCATCCTGCGGACGGCCGCAGTGCTCCTGAATGAAGCTGCGTCGATACGGTTGACGGATGAGACCTCCGCCTCGGCGGAAAGATTGGCCGCCGTCGCAGCGACCTGGTCTTCGCTGACGAATGGGATAAAACAATCTATTCTTTTCATACTCAGCCTTGGCTAATTGGACTTGACTGCTACAAAAATAGTAAAATCCCTTTATTATTTATATATTTGTAGAATGGTCGCTGTGACCACCTGAAGGAAAGACGGCTCACGCCGGAAGACTGATTACAAAGTGACATCATGAAAACGAACCTGAAAAAGAGCATCCTCGCTGCCGCCGTCCTGCTCGCAGGACTCTCCATGGCTGCCCAGGAAACCCCAAGATGGCTGCGCAAGAGCGCCATCTCCCCCGACGGGAAATCCGTCGCATTCTGCTACAAAGGCGACATCTTCGTAGTGGGCTCCGGAGGAGGCCGGGCACTCCAGATCACCTCCAACGAAGCCTATGACTCCGACCCGTTCTGGACCCCGGACGGAAAGAACATCGTGTTCTCATCGTACAGGCTCGGTTCAAAGGACATATTCATCACAACGGCGGAGGGAGGAGTTCCCGTCCGGCTGACCGACTTCCCGGGAAACGAGACCCCACTCTGCGTCCTGGAAGGCAACCGGGTCCTCTTCCTTTCGAACATCCAGCAGGAAGTCAGCTACGGAGGCTTTCCCAACACCCAGCAGCTCTGGCAGGTGGACGCCAAGGCCGGAAGGCCGGTCCTGGCCACTTCACTCCCCGTGATGAACATCAGCGTGAATGCTGAGGGAGAGGCCATTTATGAGGATTATAAAGGCTACGAGGATCCCCTGAGGAAGCACCACACATCTTCCGTCACCAGGGACATCTGGTTCTACAGACCCTCGAAGCCCCAGGGAGACCGTTTCCGCATCACCGGCGACGGTACTTTCACGAAACTCAGCACCTTCATCGGCGAGGACCGCAACCCGGTCTTTGCGGCAGACGGGAAGACATTCTACTACCTTTCCGAAGCCGACGGCACCATAAACGTCTACAAATCATCGACTTCCGCCCCCGGCCAAGGGACCCGGCTCACCAATTTCAAGGGCAATCCGGTAAGATTCCTCTCCGTCGCCGGCGACGGCACCCTCTGCTTCTCCTACAACGGCGACCTCTACACCATGAAGGAAGGAGCCGAACCCGTGAAGCTGGCAGTGACGGTGATGAAAGACCAGACTGAGAATGACATTGAATATCTCAACTTCACCTCCGGAGCATCCTCCATGGACGTTTCCCAGGACGGCAAGCAGATAGCGCTGGTGATCAGGGGGGATGTGTTCGTGACCTCGGCCGACTACCAGACCACAAGGAGGCTCACCAACACGCCCGAGCAGGAGCGCAACGTCAGTTTCTCCAAGGACGGACGCTCGATCTACTTCTCCGCAGAAAGGAACGGCCATTGGGGAATATGGAAAATATCCCTCGCCGACAAGGACGACAAGTACTTCGTCTATTCGACAAAGTTCAAGGAAGAGAGCGTGACCTCGGAGGACGAGACATGCTTCCAGCCTGACGTCTCCCCTGACGGGAAATGGGTAGCCTACCTAAGGGACAGGACGGACATCGTCATCAAGTCCACGAAGGACGGCAAGGAAAAGGTCCTCCTCCAGGGAGTCAACTACTCGTACCAGGACGGCGACCAAAGCTTCGAATGGAGCCCCGACAGCAAATACATCCTCGCCAACTACCAGGCTTCGGGAGGCTGGAACAACAGCGACGTGGCACTCATCGACATCGAGAGCGGCGAAATCACCGACCTGACGATGAGCGGCTACTCCGACAGCAACTTCAAGTGGGCCCTCAAGGGGAAGGCGATGACCTGGGAGTCGGACAAGAACGGCTACCGCAGCCATGGAAGCTGGGGAGCCGAGACCGACGTGTACATCATGTTCTTCGACGGACCCGAGATGACCAGATTCTTCCAGGACAAGGAAGGGGCCGAAATCGAGAAGATAATGGAGGAAGGCGGCAAGGAAAAGTCCGAGAAGCAGAAGGAGAAGGAGGAGCAGAAGGAGAAGAAGGATTCCCTGAAGAAAGCCGAGAAGCCGGACAAACTCGTCCTCGACCTGGAAAACAGGGAATACAGGATCTCACGCCTCACCAGGTCGTCCTCCAGGCTGGGAGACTTCTACCTGACCCAGGACGGCACGAAACTTTTCTACGTGACAAGGCTCGAGCGGACCAGCGACCTTTGCATGATGGACACCAAGACCGGAGACATCAGGGTGATCCGCAAGGGAGTATCCGGAAGCATAACCCCTTCAGCAGATGACAAGTTCATCTACATATTCTCAGGAGGAAGCATCTCCAAGATAAGCACTTCCGGGAACGGAGCCCCTTCATCCATCACCTTCCAGGGCGACTACGAGTTCAAGCCGAAGGCGGAACGGTACTACATTTTCGACCATGTGTGGAAGCAGGTCGACGAGAAATTCTACGATCCGGACATCCACGGCATCGACTGGGCCGGCTTCAAGGAGAACTACAAGCAGTTCCTCCCCTACATCGACAACAACTTCGACTTCCAGGACCTCCTGTCCGAGATGCTCGGGGAACTCAACGGCTCCCACACCGGAGCAAGGTTCAATCCACGCGCAAGGGTCAGCATGAGCTACCTTGGCGCCATCTATGACACTGAATATGAAGGCGACGGGCTCCGGATCGCCGAGGTGCTCCCAGGAGGTCCCCTGGACCTTGCCGACTCAGGGATCAAGTCAGGCGACATGGTGGTGTCCATCAACGGGGAGAAGATCGTGGCGGGCAAGAGCTGGTTCAGCATGCTCCAGGGGAAGGCCGGCAAGAGGATTCCCATCGTGGTCAGGAAGGGAGGAAAGGAAGTCGAACTGTTCGTCAAGCCAACCTCTTCCGAAAGCAACCTCTACTACAACAGGTGGGTCAGGCAGCGCGAGCGCATCGCCGCATCGGCCTCAGACGGCAAGATCGGCTACACCCACATCAAGGGGATGGACTCCCCCAGCTTCAGGGAGGCATATTCGAAACTTCTGGGCAAGTACAGGACCTGCGACGCGGCGGTCGTCGACACCCGTCACAACGGCGGCGGCTGGCTGCATGACGACCTCGCCACCCTCCTCGGCGGCAAGGAATACATCAAGTTCATGCCGCGTGGCCAGTACATCGGTTCCGAGCCCTACAGCAAGTGGAACAAACCCTCATGCGTGCTCATGTGCGAGGACAACTACTCCGACGCCTGCGGATTCCCGTACACGTACCGCGCCCTCGGGCTCGGCAAGCTGATCGGAATGCCGGTACCCGGCACAATGACCGCGGTATGGTGGGAGACTCAGCTCAACGGAATGGTCTTCGGAATCCCCCAGGTCGGTTCGTGGGGTGTCAAGGAGGGACGCTACATCGAGAACATGCAGATCGAACCCGACATAAAGGTTGAAAACGACCCGGCCTCCGTCCTCAAGGGTGAGGACAAGCAGCTGGAAAGGGCAGTCCGGGAAATGCTGTCCGCCAAATAGATCATTGATGTCTAAAGAATAGGAAATGGACAAGAATCTGGTAATCATTCCTACCTACAACGAAAAAGAGAACATAGAAGCCATAATCAGGAAGGTTTTCTCCCTAGAAGGCTGTTTCCACATCCTGGTGATCGACGACGGCTCCCCTGACGGGACCGCAGGGATAGTAAAGTCCCTCATGGCTGAATTCCCGGAAAGGCTCGACATTATAGAACGGAAAGGCAAACTCGGGCTCGGCACCGCCTACCTGACCGGCTTCAAGTGGGCTCTCGAAAGAGGTTACGACTATGTCTGCGAGATGGATGCCGACTTCTCGCACAACCCGGACGACTTGCCAGCCATGTTCGCGGCATGCGCCGAGTGCGGCGGCGTGTCGGTCGGCTCGCGCTACTGTGACGGAATCAGCGTCGTCAACTGGCCGGTAGGCAGGATACTCATGTCGTACTATGCCTCGAAGTATGTCCGCGGAGTACTCAGGATGAAGGTCCATGACTGTACTGCAGGATTCGTGTGCTACAGCAGGGCGGCGCTTGAGGCCATCGACCTCGACGACGTGCGCATGAAAGGATACGGATTCCAGATCGAGATGAAATACACGGCCTTCAAGCTGGGCTTCAGGATCGTCGAGGTACCTATTATCTTCGTAAACAGGAAAATGGGGACCTCCAAGATGAGCAGCGGCATCTTCGGAGAGGCTTTCTGGGGAGTCATAAAGCTAAGGTTCAGGAAGTTCCACAGGAAAAGTGAGTAGATTCGTACTGACGGACGCAACCATCGTGACCGGAGCCTCTTCGATGAAAGGGGCTCTTGGCGTAGAAGACGGGCGTATCACCGGAATATGGGAGAACGACCCGCCCGGTGAGGCGGAGGGCTATGTCACGGTCCCGCTCGGCGGGAAGGTGCTGATGGCCGGAGGGATAGACGCGCACGTCCACTTCCGGGAACCGGGCATGACCCACAAGGCGGACATCGGGAGCGAGTCCCTGGCTGCCGTAACCGGAGGGATCACCTCATTCATCGACATGCCCAACACGGTCCCGCCGACCGTAAGCCTTGAGGCGCTGGCCCTCAAGGCGTCACGCGCGGCAGGCAGGTCGCTGGCGAACTATGGCTTCCACCTTGGAGCCACTGACGGCAATGCCGCATCGATAGAGGACTGCATCGCTCTCTCCGGAGACCTTTTCGGAGGCATCAAGGTGTTCATGGGCTCTTCGACCGGGAACCTGCTGGTAAAGGACGAGGAGACGCTTGAAAGATTGTTCAGGATAAAGGGTAAGCCCGTGCTGGTACACAGCGAGGACGAGACCGCCATAAAGGCCGGCCTCGACGAAGCCTTGCAGAAGTTCGGCAAGGACATCCCTTTTCGTGCCCATCCCATGATAAGGAGCCGCAGGGCCTGCATCCTGTCCACCGCCAAGGCCCTTTCCATGGCCATCGCGGACGGGACGAGACTGCACCTGCTCCACGTAAGCACTGCAGAGGAAGTGGAGATGGTACGTGCAGCCAAGATCCACAATCCGCTCATAACAGCCGAGACCTCCGCCAACTATCTTTGGTTCTGCGACGAAGACTATGACCGGCTCGGCCCATGGATCAAGTGCAACCCCTCGATCAAGGGAGCCGGTGACAGGGCTGCCCTTAGGAAGGGCCTGGCGGACGGCATCATCGACACGATAGGATCGGACCATGCCCCTCACCTGGAAGAAGAGAAGAGGAAGCCTTATCCCGAATGCCCGTCCGGCATCCCTTCGATTCAATTCTCGCTTCCGGTCCTCCTGACGGTCGCAAGGGAGGAAGGTATTCCGCTGACAAGGATCGCAGAGGTGTTTTCCGAAACTCCTGCACGCATATTCGGAATAGAAGACCGCGGCTTCCTCAAGCCCGGATGCTTCGCCGACCTGGTGGTCATAGATCCCGATGAGGAATGGACAGTGCAAGGGACTGTGAGCAAATGCGGATGGACCCCCTATGAAGGGGTTCGCCTGCATGGCGCGGTCAAGATGGTGTGGGTCAACGGGATCCCTGTCCTTCCCGGTTGCAGGCCGACATCTGGGACAGGATTATGCCCAGGACAGCCACTCCGATTCCAAGCCATTGGATGAGGACCATATGCTCCCGGCCTATCAATTCAGCGACCAGAGCCGTTGCGATGCACCACATGGTTGCAAGGAAAACGCTGGATTTGGCCACTCCAAGTTTCTTGATGGTCATAGCCCAGAGCGAGAAGGCAAGGCTCGAGCAGAGCAGGGCCAGGAACAGGATCGGCCTCAGGACCTGCCAGGAAAGGTAACGCGCCTCGAAACCATCCAGTCCCTTGAATATGAAAAAAGGAAGCAGATAGACTGATCCAATCAGGAACTGGTACATGGCAATCACTTGAGGCTTGTAGTCTCCGGACAGGAACTTGGTCATCGAAGCATGGCCGACCTCTGCGAAGACGGCCAGGACAAGGAGCACCAGCCCCAGGACGAAATTGCCGCCTTTGCAGTCCTCACCCTGCGAAGACAGGACCAGGAGTATGCCGGCAAGGGTCACGAGGATTCCCAGTACATTGACGAAGGTGACCTTCTCCTTGAAAAGGGTGCATCCTGCGATGACGGAGACGATCGGCACGGAAGCGATGATCATCGCACTGATCGTCGGCGAACCGGTCTCCTTTATGCCATAGGTCTCGCACAGGAAATAGACGAGGGGCTCGAAGAGCGACAGAAGCATGAACTTCCAGAGGTCCTTCCTTGCTATCGGCTTGAAATTACAGGACAGCAAATTGAATAACAGCAGAATGAGTCCTGCTATCAGGATGCGGAGCGGAACGAAGTAAAAGATGGGGACCTCCTGTGAGATCAGGCTGTCGCTCCAGATGTAGGACATACCCCAGAGGAGTATGGCAAGGACTGACAGCAAATAGATTACTGCCTTGTTGTCTCCCAATGTCCTGATTCCACTCACAAAAAAAGTCAATTACCTTTCGATTCGGCAAAGATAATCAATTATTTGTGACAAAACGAAACCTGGAGGGGCGAAAACATTATTTATTATTCAGCAAACCCAGCGAAATCCGATTCCTGTCAAGGTCCACGTCCAGCACGGTAACCATCACCTGCTGGTGAAGTTTCACCTTTGCCCCGCGCAGTTTCGAGACATGTATGAGCCCGTTCTCGTGGATGCCCAGGTCGACGAACGCACCGAAGTTGGTCACATTCGTAACGACACCCGGGAGCTCCATCCCCGGCTTTAGGTCGCCTATCTCGTGGATGTCGTCGGCGAAGCTGAATTCCCTGGCCTCCTGGCGGGGATCCCGGCCCGGCTTTGCCAGCTCCTTTAGTATGTCGTTGATGGTCGGCAGCCCGAATCCACCCTCCACATAACGGGACGGATCGATCCTGGAGATCAGGTCTTCGTTGCCGATGAGCTGCCTGGTACTGACGCCAAGGTCCGAAGCCATCCGGTCAACGATGTGGTAGCACTCAGGGTGCACGGCGGAATTGTCAAGCGGGTTCCGGGCATCGTGGATCCTGAGGAAACCAGCGCACTGCTCGAAGGTCTTCGGTCCGAGCTTCGGGACTTTCAGGAGTTCCTGGCGCGAGGTGAACCTGCCCTTTGCCGCCCTGTAAGCGACGATCCCCTCGGCAAGCGACGGACCTATACCGGACACATAGCTCAGAAGGTAAGGGCTTGCGGTATTGAGGTTGACCCCGACATTGTTGACGCAGATCGCCACTGTGGTGTCCAGCTTTTCGCGAAGAAGGTTCTGGTCCACGTCATGCTGGTACTGTCCCACGCCGAGAGACTTGGGATCGATCTTCACAAGTTCGGCAAGGGGGTCCATAAGCCTCCTGCCGATCGAGACGGCTCCGCGCACGGTCACATCTTCATCGGGGAACTCCTTCCTCGCCACCTCGGATGCCGAATAGATGGAAGCGCCGTCCTCGCTCACGGTGAAGACCTTCACCTCCTCTGGGATACCCACCCTCTTGATGAAGTCTTCCGTCTCCCTGGCAGCGGTCCCGTTCCCGATGGCGATGACCTCGATCCCGTAATCCTCGATCATGGAAGAGACGGCCATGATCGACTTGACCTTTTCGCTCTGGGGAGGATGAGGGAATATCACCTCATGGTGGAGGAGGTTTCCGCTCTCGTCCAGGCAGGCTATCTTGCAGCCGTTCCTGAAACCCGGGTCTATGGCCATGGTCCTCTTCTGCCCTACCGGCGGGGAAAGGAGAAGCTGGGTGAGGTTCTCACCGAAAACGTTGACGGACTCGATGTCGGCCTTTTCCTTCGCTTCCTTGATGATTTCGTTGGTGATGGAGGGCTCGAGGAGACGCTTGAAGGAATCATCGACAGCCATCCTGATCTGCCCGGCAAGGGCAGGTCCGGGATAGCGGTGCTCCTGGCAGAAATCATAGTACATCTTGTTGCCGCATTTCTGGGGGTCGGCATCGATCCTTATCGACAGATAGCCTTCCTTTTCGGCCCTGAGCATGGCGAGAAGGTTGTGCGAGGGTATCTTCTGGACAGGCATGTTGAAATTGAAATACGTCCTGTACTTTGCCGCTTCGGGGTCGGAGGAAGCTGCCTTGGTAGCCTTCGACTCGATCCGCCTCGTCCTGAACATGCGCCTGAGAGTGTCGCGCACGGGTGCCGATTCGGACAGCCGCTCTGCAATGATGTCCCTGGCGCCGGAGAGCGCGCTTTCGACATCCTTCACCTTGTCTCCCACATACCTTGCGGCCTCGGACTCCGGATCCTGGACGGCGACGTTCCACATCTTGTCGGCAAGCGGCTCAAGGCCGTTTTCCTTCGCGACAGTCGCACGCGTACGCCTTTTAGGACGGTATGGAAGGTAAAGGTCCTCCAGTTCTCCGGCCACGACGCAGTCTTCTATCTTGCGTCGGAGCTCCTCGGTGAGCTTCCCCTGCTCCTCTATCGTCGAGAGTATTCCTTCCTTCCTCTTTTCCATCTCGGTGAAGACATCGTACCAGTGGCGGATCTCCGCCACTGCGACATCATCCAGCCCGCCTGTCTTTTCCTTGCGGTAGCGGCTGATGAACGGGATGGTTCCCCCGTCCTCGAAAAGCAGGATGCAGTTCTCAACCTGCCAGTCCTTCACGCCGAGCTTCCCGGCGATGGTGTCCGTGTAAATCTGTTTCATGCGAAAGCGTCAATCTTGTGAAACCTGTTTCAGTTCCTCGCGGTAGGCCGAGAATATCTTGGATTTCGAGACGAAGCCGAGATAGGTCCTGTCCGGCCTCACTACCGGAAGGTTCCAAGCTCCGGTCACCTCGAACTTCTTCATCACCGTGTCCATCTTGTCATCCTCGTAGACGTACTCGGAAGCGCTTTTCATGAAATTGAAGACATGCTTGGACTCGTAATCCTCGGGGTGGAACATGTCCTTGCGGATGTCCTCGAGCGACACGTAACCCTGGAACCGGTCCTTGGAATCCAGGACAGGGAAGATGTTCCTCGCCGACTCTGAAACGGTCTGGACAAGTTTCCCGAGAGTGTCGTCTATCTTCACGGTGGCGAAGTCGTCCTCCACAAGGTCGGAGACCTTCAGCAGCGTAAGTACAGCCTGGTCGCTGTCATGCGTAAGCAGTTCGCCTCTCTGGGCTATGCGCTTCGTGTAGATCGAATATTTCTCGACCAGCCTCGTTGTACCGAATGCTATCGTGGAAGTCAGGATCAACGGAAGGAAAAGGTCGTACCCCCCGGAAATCTCGGCTATGAGGAATATCGCAGTCATCGGTGCCTGCATCACTCCGGCCATGAGCCCGGCCATTCCGACCAGAACGAAGTTCTGTTCCGGCACTGTCAGGGAAGTACCCTCAAGGAGAAGGTTTATCGTCCGCGCGACGAAGAAGCCGGCGACCGCGCCCACGAACAAGGTCGGACCGAAGGTCCCTCCTACTCCTCCTCCCGCATTGGTCAAAGTCATGGAAAACACCTTCAGGAGCATGATCAGCAGGAAGAACACGGGCACGGACCAGCGGCTGTGGGTCAATGACGCCAGGGGCGTCTGGCCGTCCAGCGAAAGCTCCCGCCCGTTCAGGAGCACCCCGAGCGAGTCGTAGCCCTCGCCGTACAGGGGCGGGAACAGGAATATCAGGAGCCCCAGGCCGAGCGCGCACAGGAACCATTTGAGATAGGCGTTCCTGAGCTTGCCGATCTTGTCTTCAAGGAAAAGGGTCATCCGGATGAAGTAGATCGAACATCCTCCACAGAACAGTCCCAGGATCAGATAGAAGGGAATGTTCCTCATGTCGAAGGGAGTCAGGGTGCACTGGAAGGGTGTTTCCAGCCCGAGGAGCAGCCTGGACACCACGGTCGCAGAGACGGTGGAGAGCAGCAGAGGCATCATCGAAGTCATCGAGATGTTGAAAAGGAGGATCTCCAGGACGAATAGGACTCCCGCAAGAGGTGCATTGAATATTCCGGCCACCGCGGCGGCCGCCCCACAGCCCAGGAGGATCGTCATGCTCCGGTAGGACATCTTCATGTACCGGGCGAAATTCGAACCTATCGCGGCGCCGGTGTAGACTATCGGGGCCTCGGCACCTACGGAACCTCCGAAACCGATTGTCACGGAACTGGCCAGGAGGGAGGACCACATGTTGTGGGGCCTTATCCTCGATTCGTTCCTGGACACGGCCTGGAGAGCCTTGGTAACCCCATGGCCGATGTCGTCCTTGATCACGCGGCGGCAGAACAGCATGGCCAGCAACATTCCGACTCCGGGCAGGACAAGGAAACGGAAAGCTTCCGGGCGCCCCCCTGAAAAACCGGCCAGGCCTGTCTGGATCAGATGGATCAGAGTTTTCAGCAACACGGCTGCCAAACCGGCTGCGATGCCGACCACTACGCTGAGCAGCAGCAGTTTGCTGCGCTCTGACATCCTGGACAGCCGGGGTATGACTCTCAACTTTGGCATATTCGTACAAATTTAGCTAATTTTGTCAATAGAAGAGTCATAAAAAACCTCTGCCATGAAAAGATTCATTGCTTTGCTCGCCTGCGTCGCAGCTGCAGCCCTCCTCGCGGTACTGGGACTGAAGTTCCTGTCTCCGGACGGGCCCAGGGTGCGTGCCAGGACCTCGGACGGCAACGGCATCATAATCGAGGAACTAAGCTACTACAAGGGTGATGAGAAGGTATTCGGGAAGTTGTTCAGGCCCGAAGACGGTACCGGCCTTCCGGGAGCCGTCTTCTTCCATGAACCTCTCAAGACCAAAGCCTCGGAAAGCATCCTGAGGCAGCTTGCCGGAGAAGGCGTGCTGGGCTACCAGTCCGCCCTGCACGGAGGAGCCAGGGACGTGGAATTCATAGTCAAGAGATTCTCCGGAGAAAAGGCCGTAGCGCCCGGGATGGTGTTCGTGATAAGCGACAGTTACTGTTCCGATGCAGTCGTCAACGCCGTCCTGAAACTCGGCCACAGGATACAAGGGCTCGTTCTGATCGATCCGCAGCTGGGGGACAAGGCCTCCGGAGTCGTGGACCGCTACGGGGACGAATTCCTGGTCATAGACACGGCCAGGGATGGCGACATCATGGGAATGATCGAAGATTATCTTGAAAGCAAGGGGGCGCTGAAATGACACGTAAGCTCAGGTTCGGGATCATAGGGACCGGACGCATCAGCGACTGGGTCCTAAAGGGGGCGGTGCTCGATCCCAGGTTCGAAGCCGCCGCAGTCTGCTCCAGGGATGCCGAAAGGGGAAGTGCCTTCGCCTCTAAGCACGGGATCCCCAAGGTGTACACGGATGTATCCGCGATGGCTGCGGACCCCGGTATCGACGCCATCTACATCGGGACTCCCAACCACACCCACCATGACCTCTCCATCCTATGCCTTTCACACGGGAAGCACGTACTCTGCGAAAAGCCCCTGGCCTCAAACCTGCGGGAAGCAAGCGAAATGGCACTCGCTGCCAGGAAGAACGGAGTCGTCCTCATGGAGGCTATGATTTCCACCCTCAGTCCGAATTTCCTGAACGTCCAGCGGAAGGTCAGGGAACTCGGGGCACCGAGGCACTATGCAGGTTTTTTCTGCCAGTATTCCTCGAAGTACGACTCCCTGAAAAGGATAATCGCCGGGGAGGAGGACACCCCCGTACCCAGTTCATTCAATCCTGAATGCTCCGGAGGCGCCCTGATGGACATAGGAATATACCCCATCTACCCGATGGTCGTCCTGTTCGGAAAGCCAAAGGGAGTGAAGGCCAGCCTGACAACTTGCAAGGTACCTGCCGCCGGTACATGGAAAGACATCGACCTCCAGGGCAGCGTCCTGTTCGACTACGACGGCATGACGGCTACGGCCGTATATTCAAAGACCGCCGATTCCCGCCTCCGCACGGAGATTTCCTGCGACGGGGGCATACTCTCCCTGGACCAGATACACATCACCAGGCAGGTGGAGCTGGTGCGCCGCGGGGCACCTACCTCAGGACGCGCCTCAGGCCCCAGGGCAGTGGACATCACCGTCCCCTGCGACCCTGACGAGTACCTCTGCGAGTTCCGCGAGTTCATCGACGTGATCGACTCCGGACGAGCCGAATCAAGGAACAACAGTCTCTCGAACTCACTTGCCGTAGCGTCAGTGATGGACGAGATCCGCCGCCAGGGAGGGATAGTATTCCCTTCAGACTAATCCTCCAGCTTGAATATCTGGGAGATGTGATGGAAGCCACGCTTCTCGAAGAAGGAGTGGGCTGAATGGTTGTTGAGGCCGGATTCCAGATAGATGTCCTTTATCCCCTTGGACCTGAGCCACTCTATCGCCCGGGCGAGGAGAGTGCCTCCGAGGCCTTCACCCCGGGAAGCTTCCGTCACCAGCACGTCGCATACCATCCCGAACGGATCGGCTCCGTCCTCTTCGATGTCGGCCACGCAGAACCCGACGATCCGTCCTTCCTTGACTCCTTTGAGCACCAGGGCCGAGTCTTCGTCCGAGATGTGGGCGTCTATGTACTTGAGCCACATTTCCCGGGCATTGTCTGAAGGCCGGGCGCAGAGCCGTCCGTCCCTGAATTCACCTACGCCGACACCCATCTGTATCTCCCCATGGGAGATGTATTCGGGGTTCGCGGAAATATGTCCGAGGAAGATATCCGCCAGGGCATCCCTGTCCCCGGCCTGAGCCTTCTTGATTTCGATCATTTCAATAAGAATCTTTTGAACCAGGCTATTGCCTTCTTGATGTAATTCGAGAATATCAACAGTATGGCAAACACGGTTATCGCCGCCACTACGAACACGAGGGTAGCCGCAAGGCGGCTGTTCTCAATCCCGAAGAATGACAGGAAGGGCATCTCGGAGTTCTGGAACAACAGTTCGAAGGTAGATGCTACCGAGATTATCGCAAGGATGAAATTCAGGACAGCGCCGCTGCGCATGGACTTGTAGTCGCTCAGGTTGTGGAGACTGCTGTCGACAGACTCCATCATCGAGTGGAGCCGGTCAAGGTCCGCATCCACCTCCAGGCGACGGGTCGTCCTGTCGAACATAACCTTGTGGGACATGAATTTCGAGTACTTCACAGCATCGAGCTGCATCTCGAGCCTCGTAAGCCTCATGCTCAGGGCGGCATTGTCCGCAATGATGTCCTCGGAGGACCTGCCCTCGACATCCAGGGTGGCGTCTATGAGCTGTTCGTTGGCGAAACCTATCACATATTTCTTGGCGAGGATCATCTCCAGGATCAGGAGGTACTCCGGCCAGGAAACATGGTAGACGGACCTTTCCTTGAGATGTTCCTCCCAGTCGACCGGAGAATCGGATCCGCGCCTGCCATAAGTCCCCAGGACCATCGCTATGTTGTTGTTGCAGAGGACAAGGTCGTCAGTGTCGATCGCTATGTTCTCCCCGCAGACTTCGTCGTAGGCTTCGTCGTCACGGTAGGGCCATTCACCGGGGTAAAGCGTCATGAGCCCGATCAGTTCCGCCTTGTGGTAGTCCCTGATGTGGTCGACGATCTGGGCTTCCGAAAGATGAGGGACATGGTCCTTGGCGAAAAGGTCTCCTTCTTCGCAAGGATGCTGGATGTTCTCCCACAGGTCGACCATGGCATAGTGGAGGTCGGCCGAAGACTTGTCCCTCCTTTCCTTGCGCTCCTTGAAACGGACCACTTCCTCGCGGCTGTATTTGGCGTTGAACTCCGTACAGTGGTCCTTCACGAACACCTTGTAGCGATGGCTGATCATGTCGAAGACGCGTCCGTCTCCGTCCAGGGAGATTTCAATCCCGGGATCAGGGATGAAGTTTCCCTCTTCATCCAGGTTCAGGCCCGACACCTTGAACCCCTTGACTTCATAATTGATGTTCGTGTCGTCATCACCGCTGTTGCGGCTCCAGTGCTCGGCGCTGAGGTGGGTGGACATAAGGGCGATCAGGTGGTCGGTAGCCGCAGCCACGCTCCTCGACGGGTCTTCCGGATCGGTAAGGCGGCAAGCGTTGCCGTCGAACAGGAAACGGTAGGTAAAGGAGAGAGTGTGGCCGAAGAGAAGGGACATCTCGACATAGACGTGCCCGCTCATGACTATCGGATAAGGCTCTTCAAGGGGCAGCTCGAACTCGAAACCCTTCAGTTTGTAGCGCTGGATGGAGGAGGGATCCTGCATCTTGAATATCTGCGAATCGATCGACTTCTCGATCCTGGTCACGAAGCCGGACTTGACCATGTCCTCGGGGAGTGTGAACTTCCGGGTGTAGTCCAGGGTGAATATCTGCATCATGACCACGGAGAAGCCCGGATAGGCAAGGCCGTGCCCGTCTGCGCTGCAGGGGTAGGAATAATCCTTCAATTGTTTTTCCATATGTCAGAGAGTGCAAAGGAAGTCTTGCATGAGAGGGACCTTCCCCATCGCCGAAGCGAACAGTTTCATCTGGTTCCGGGTACGGACGAGGTTATGCTCCGGGTAGGAGATCTTGTAGTATGTGTCGCCGTTAAGGTAGTCGGCGAAGAAACGGACCGCCTGCATGAAAGGGAACAGGCAGGCCGCATAGGGGAGGTTCTCCCTCTCCACGGGGGTGAGGAACGACCTTGTCCCGCGGATGTACCCTCTCGAGAAGGCCTTGAAGATGTCCATGTCGAAGTCCACCTTGTCCAGTTCGGGAGAGTCCTCCGCGACCGGATTGGCCGCAGTCCTCAGGAAATCTCCGAAATCAGAGAAGACATAGCTGGGCATCACGGTGTCCAGGTCTATCACGCACAGGACGCTGCCGTCTTCGTCGAACATCATGTTGTTGACCTTGGTGTCGCAGTGGCAGATTCTCTTCGGAAGCTTTCCTTCGCGGTGGAGCCTTTCCGCCCTGCACATCTGGACGCCGTAGCGGTCGATCTCCGAAAGGATGGAATGCAGTTCCCTGCCAGGAGTGTTTTCATCCTGGTGCAGCCTGCCGGCCTTGTCAGCACGCACCGCCTCCACAAGCTGCCGCAGGCGGAGTTCCATGTTGTGGAAATCGGGAATGGTCTCACCGAGAGTGTCGGGGATGTCGGCGAGCATCGCCTCGAAGTTGCCGAAAGCCTCACCCGCATATTCGGAATACACCGGATCCACCGTCTCGAAAGTCCTGGCCCGGTCTATGAACACCGAGACCCGCCAGTACCGGCCGTCTTCGCACAGATAAGTCTTCGCTCCCCCGCTTTCCTTTTTCAATGGGATGAACCTGAGGACCTTCCGGTCGATGTCCGCCTCCCCTGCGGCCTCCAGTTTCCTGCGGATGTGCCTCGTCACTGCGACGATGTTGTCCTGAAGCAGGTCCACGTCCTTGAAGACGGCGTTGTTGATTCTCTGGAGTACATAGTCCGGACCTTCACCCGACGTGACCACCTTGTAAGTGTCATTGATGAGTCCGTTGCCCAGAGGCGTGATGCCCTCCACCCGGCCTTCTATTTCGAATTGTCCAGCGATTCGTGCAAGATCTTCCATATCCTGATGCTAATGATGGTTAAAGTTAGAAAAAAACTATTGTCCGCCCAAGCGGTCAAAATAAACGAGGACATCCTCCCATGTCCTGAACGGGTCATCCCCGAAACGGAGGACGGTGCCGGGGAAATCATTTCCGCCTCCTTCTTCCGGTTCGGCGTCGATCAGATAGTCCCCGAGCAGCAGGTCCTTGGAGTTGGAGACCACGACCCTGTTCCAGACCGGGACGCCGATGTTTCCTTCACACCACCGGAAGACCTCCGGACACCTTTCCGGTTCGTTGTACGGCACTCCTGCAACCACCCTGACGTCGTAGGAACGGGACAGGGTCTCCACGGCCTTCCGGATCCCGCTCGAGTGGTTGACGATCCTGTCCCCGAGGCTGATGTACAACACCCGGCGCGAAACGCCGTTCTGCCTGTCGTCGATCCATTGCATCACAGGAAGGAGCGAATGGACAAGGGCATCGTCATTGAGACGGTGCTCTCCGTCGAACCTGATCGCATTGGGATAATGCGACCTGAACAGGTCGAAAGTATGGACCAGGGGGTCGTTTATGCCGAACAGCCCGAAAACCCTGTCCCTGTCCTGTGCGGCCTTTTCGAAGCAATGGGCCGTCGTAGAGGCGAAATGCTCCGTCAGGGTCTTGGTCACGAGGAAGGATGTCTGGCCGTCCGCCCGCGGATTGTGGAACTCCTTCCTGCCTAGCCCTATGTTCTTGAGGATCGTATCCGCAATCTGGAAAGCCGGATTGACGAGGATCCTGTCAAATCCGTAGAGCATCTCCGCAAGCATTCCACCCATAGAAGTCCCGACTATCAGGTCGGGCTGTTCCGACGCCGCCATCTCCCGGAGCATTGCGAGCGCCTCACCAGGTTCTACCGGGAGGTCACGGGCAATCACCTTGGAGTGCGGCAGCAGGACCGACAACCTTCCGACAGTCCCTGACTGCGCGCTGGAGGCAAAGCCATGGACGTACATGACTTTCTTGCCGGAGAACAGTTCCGGCCGCGCGAATCTGTAAAGTTCCATAACGTAAATATAAGAATTTTTGAGATGATAACAAACCCACGGATGCCCGCCCCCGCATCAGGCAGGTAAATCATTGCCTGCAGGTCCAGGGGGAAACAGCGCCTGCAGGTCCAGAGGACATTTCCGGTCCATCCTCCGTGTAATGATCGACTTAGGCTACTGGGAAAAAACAATCGCCCCCACAGACAGTTGCAGGGGCGATCATGAGGTGCCTAGCAGAATCGAACTGCTGTAGCAGGTTTTGCAGACCTGTGCCTAACCACTCGGCCAAAGCACCTTGTTTGGGATTGCAAATATAGTTATTTTTATTTTAACGGCAAATATTCTTGAAGGCAGCTTCTGCCGACGGTGGAATCCTTACTCTACATAGAGCAGCAGCCCCTTGAGATATTCCCCTTCCGGATGGTAGATGTTCACGGCATGGTCCGCAGGCTGGTTGAGCCGGTCCAGGATACGGACCTGGCGGCCTGTCGCAGCCGCTGCCGAGAACACGGCAAGGGCGAAGGCCTCCTTGTCGACTACCTGGGAGCAGCTGAAAGTGAACACCAGGCCACCGGAAGCCACTTTTGAAATAGCGGATGCATTGAGCCTCTGGTACGCCCGCAGCGCATTTCCGAGGGCGCCCCTGTGCTTCGCGAAAGCCGGGGGATCGACTATGATGAGGTCATACTTGTCTTCAGGGACATTGCGAAGCCATTCGATGGCATCCGCGCAGATTTCCGAATGGACCGAATCATCGTAGCCGTTCAGGGACATGTTCCGGCTGACCATCGCAATGGCCTTCGCCGAGCTGTCAACGGAATCCACATGGACTGCTCCGCCTGACAATGCACTGACGGAGAAGCCTCCCGTGTAGCAGAACAGGTTGAGGACATTGCGTCCAGAGGAATACCGCCCCACGAGCGAACGGTTCTCACGCTGGTCGAGGAAGAAGCCCGTCTTCTGGCCCTCCGTCCAGTTCACGAAATACTTGTTCCCGCTTTCGAGGACGACCTGTTCGTCATCGCTGAAAGATGGGGCCTTGTAGAGGTAGCCGTCGACAAGGTCGAGGCCGGCCTTGAAGGGAGCTGTGCCGGAACTCTTGTCGTAGACAGCCTTGAGACGGTCTCCGAAGACTGCCTTCAGGGCCTCGCAAATCTCGGACTTGGACCTGAACATCCCGGCGGAATGCGCCTGGAGGACACAGACACCGTCGTAGAAGTCTATCACCAGGCCGGGCAGGCAGTCCCCCTCCCCATGTACAAGCCGGAAGCAGTTGGTTTTCCCGCCTTCAGACGCCAGTCCGGCCGCCGTGCGGACCTTCAGGGCACGTGATATCATATTCTTCCAGAAATCCGGAGACATGACATCCTCTCCTCCGAAAGTGAGTACCCTCACGGCGATCGAGCCTATCTGGTAATGGCCATGGGCAAGGAACTCCCCTTCGTGGGAGAAGACTCCTACCACATCGCCTTCGGAAGGATTCCCCACTACCTGGGCGATGGCACCGGAGAACACCCAAGGATGGAATCTCTTGAGTGACTCTTCCCTACCTTTCTTTAAGATTATCTTTGTCATTTGCGGATGTTTTCGGCGGATTGGGCATCATCTGTTCCGGAGTAAGCGGATTCTTCGGCGAATCAAGGAGTTTAAGGTACATTTCACGGCATATCCAGGCATCGGTCGCGGCGTAGGCCTGCTGGGCTTCCGACAGTTCCTCAGCCTCCCAGTTCGACAGTTGCTGGGACTTGGAGATCCTGACGCCCAGGATGATGGCGGCCATCTTCTTCACGCTCTTGTCCTTGATCCCATATTCCCAGACCATTTTCTGAAGGTCGACGAATCCTCCGGGGACGAAGTGATGGTGTTTCTCAAGCCCCCTGACATCGTCGTTCACAGCTGCGCCAACCTTGATGATGTCCTCATTGGAAAGGATACGTCGCAGCGACGGTGGGATGCCCCCCATCAGCTTGATCCTGAAAAGGAAAGCCTTTTCTTTCCCGGAAAGCTGGAGAAGCGAGACCCCGTATTTCGGCTGGTCAGGCGAGAAACAAGGCCGGGACTCGGTGTCGAATCCGATCACCTTCTGTCTTTTAAGGTATGAAACGGCCTTGAGGAACTCAAGCCCCGTGCCGTTGATTACCTTGACCGTCCCGGGAAAAGTCTCGGGCTCGAGTTGTTCTATCTCTTCTGGAGCTATGCTTATACGGTACATATAGTCGCTATTCTGCCAAAGTAGTGTCGCTGACGGCGGCATCCGGAGTGGCAAGGGCCTCTTCCACCATCGTGGTCACTGTTGGCAACTCCTCAAGTTTCATGTCCAGCCCGTCGCCGGTGGGAAGGATTTCGTAATACCGGACCTCCGGGAAGGAGATATTATGGGTAAAGAGGTTTTTCTCCCTCATGGTCATGAAACACTCCTTGCTCAGGGAGACGGTCGTGTCGGCGGAATAGATGACGGGGACGTTGCATCCGATCTTCTCATAGAAATCACTTATGTCGTCTCCGCCGTATTCGGCCATGAGAGGGGAACAGATGACGAGCACCTTGCAGTTGAGGGAAGAGTCCAGCGCAGCCAGGGACAGCCTGACGGCTAGTTCCTTCAAAGCCCGAGGGCCGTCATTGCCGGAAAGCATCTCGGAGAAAGGCGACTGGGTGAAATCCACCAGGGGAACTATCGTCTCTCCGGCGAAATCCGGCAGGCCATCTGGGACCGCCTTCGCATCCACGTTGTCAAAGGCATCTTCCTCTTTCATGAGGGCACAGAGCCGGGGGAATGTCTCCACGTCGCCCAACAGGATGATCTTCCCGTCGGCGCTTCCGGCACGGGCAGCCTTGTGCTGCAACACGGGCAGGGAATCCCGGACGAGGACGTCCACCAGCTCAAGCGAATCAAATCCGGTCTCTACGCGCCGAGAGCATGAAAGGATGGCCCCGAGGAGGAGCGCTGCCATGAACAATGCTGAACAACTTTTCTTCACTGCCGTCGGAATTTCAAACATAGTAACGTGCAAAGGTAAAAAAATCTTCACTATCTTTGAAATCAAGCGTACCATAAAGTTCCAAACCTTGATGAAAGCCATCCTTGCCATAGATTCGTTCAAAGGCTGCCTGAGTTCCCCGGAAGCGGAGGAAGCCGCTTCCTCGGCATTCCCGTCCCACGAAGACACGGTCATGATCCCCGTTTCCGACGGAGGAGAAGGTTTCTCGGCCATAATGACCGCCCTTCTCGGTGGTTCGACAAGGACCGTCCTCTGCCAGGATCCCCTCGGAAGGCCCGTCGAAGCTTCGTACGGGCTGGCACACGGAGGAAGGACGGCCATAATCGAAACCGCTGCCGCAAGCGGGCTCTGCCTTCTGCGGGAGGAGGAGAGGAACCCTCTTGCCGCCAGCACCTTCGGAACCGGTCAGCTGATTGCAGACGCACTCGATGAAGGGGCCGAGGAAATCTGGCTGGGTCTCGGCGGAAGCGCCACCTGCGACGGAGGCACAGGACTCCTGCAGGCTCTCGGCTACAGGTTCATGACTCCGGGAGGAATCCTTCCGGACGGCCGCACGGTCATGGGCAACATAATCGGGATTGATTCAACCCATCGGCACAAGCAGCTTTCCCATTGCAAGATAACCGGTTTCTATGATGTCTCCGTACCCTTTTATGGGGCCGGAGGGACGGCGAGGATGTTCGCCCCACAGAAAGGAGCCGGGGCCGCGATGGTGGAAGCGCTGGATGCATGGATGAGCCAGTTATGCGAGGTCTATTCCGAGTTCTCGGGAAGGGATATCAGGACCGTTCCGGGGTCGGGGGCCGCCGGAGGGACGGGCGGGGCGATCCGCTCATGCATGGGAGCTTCGATGACCCCGGGGGCATTCCAGCTCCTGGATGAAGCAGGGATGGGGCCGCTTCTGGACACCTGCACTCTTGTGATAACCGGCGAAGGCCATGCAGACTTGCAGACCCTTCGCGGCAAGGTACCGGCCGGAGTCCTTGAATATGTCAGGAAATACGACTCCGAATGCGGAGGTTCGCGCCACACGCAGGTTGCCCTTGTCGCGGGGCAGGTTTCAGACCGCGACGCCCTTCTGAGGGCAGGATTCGACTATGTGGTCGAAGCCACGCCGGAAGGAATGCCCATCAGCCTGGCCATGGACCCGGCAACGGCCCGGGAGAACATAAAAAAGGCCGTAGGCATCATTGCCCACGGCCTTGACCGGTAACTTCCAGTATCTTCGGGACAAGGAGGTCCCTTATGTACTCCTCTTCCATGAAGTGGCTTCCGTCATAGACGGTCCACGTTCCCACGCCGAACCATTTCCTCCAAGTCCTGACAAGGACTACGCCGCTCCGCCTGAACTTGTCGCGCCTCCCGAAGTAAGCATGGAAGAAATCCCTGCTGCCGCGACGGGGAGTATTGTCCTTCGCCTCCTCGACGACAGGCTTCCATCTCAGGAGCTTCTTCCTTTCGAAATCCAGGGGCTGCCTGTCGCCTTCCCTGGGGTGGTAGTGGTCGTTGAAGAACGATCTTACGCAAGGGATCCGGACCAGGGCGGCCATGATCTTGAAATAGCGCGGGGCATTCAGGGAGGGAGAAACAAGGATGTGGGGATACCCCTTCAGCGCGATGGCATGCGTGGCGCCCATGCTCTCCCCTATCACCAGTTCGGGTCTGGACTCTTCGGCCCAGGAGCGGATCTGTCCACGGGCCACCAGGGGATCGAAATCATATGTCCTGATGACTACCTCGAAGCCTTCGGGAAGGATATCCTTGAGGATGGACGGAATACGGCTGTCGCCTCCTCCGCCCATCCCATGGACATAGAGTATCACATGCTTCCGCTCCGGCTTCATGCGGCGCACTTGCATGTAAGGAGATTCACAAGGACGTAACCCGTGAAGGAAAAGAGCACGGCGGCAGACCAGTGGAGGTGCAAGGCAAGGACCACCGCAGCGGCAGCGAGCACCACCGCCAGGAACACGATCCTTTTCACCCGGTCCAGCCTGGAGGTCCTGGCCCCTGTTCCGAATTTCATAGCGAACATCGGAACCTCGCTTACCAGCAGGGCGCACAGCAGGACGGCAAGCAACGGGATGAACACGGGAGATGCGCACCACCCGGCCAGGAAACTCCCGGGAGACCTGCAGACGAAGCATGCGAGAGAACCGCAGATCATCGCGCTGGCAGGAGTGGGAAGGCCGAGGAAACCACCATGCTGCCGGTCGTCAAGGTTGAACTTGGCGAGGCGCAGTCCGGAGAAGACAGCAAGGACGGCCGGGAAATATTTCAGGAACAGGACTTCCGTACCTGAAATCTCGCAGAGCATGACAGCGGGAAGGACCCCGAAGCTGACATCGTCCGCAAGGGAGTCCAGTTCCCTGCCGAAATCCGAGCCGGCCTTCAGGAGACGCGCGGCGAAGCCGTCGCAGAAATCTGCCGCCGCGGCACAGAGCATCAGCAGGAAGCCAGAGTCGGGGCGCCCTTTCAATGTGAGAATCACCCCCAGGACCCCGCAGAGGAGATTCAAGGAGGTGATTGCATCAGGAATGTACTTTTTCAGGCCCATCTATTTAATGCCGAGCTTCTTCTTCATGTCCTTGGAAAGGGCGTCCTTGTGGACGACGACGTCTATCGACTTCGCACGTACGAAGGAATCGGAGCAGTACCATATTCCCTCGTAGCTGCCGGTGACTCCCCAGGAGTTCTTGACCATGAAGTATTTCGTACCGTTCTGGTCCTTGGCCACACCGAAGATGTGCATGCCATGGTCGTCGGTAGTCTGCTTGCTGTCATATTCGGCCTGGCGAGACTCTTCAGTGACAGTAAGTTCCTTGGGAAGGGCGACCGGGCCTTCAGGCTTCTTCTCGTTGTCCTTTCCGACCCATCTTTCCTGGTCGGAGCCGGTAGTAGCTGCCTGTGCGTCTATCAGGACACCGATTCCGGTGCGGTTGAAACCGGGCTCGCTGACATCGGTTCCCCATGCCACGGTGAAGCCTTTGTCGACGGCCTCATAGATGATGGACATGAACTCGTCGAGGGGTACGTTGTAGCCGCAGTCCCACCTCCAGTTGTCGGACACCTCAATCGGAACCAGCTTGTAATAAGGCTGGTAGGAGAAGGAAGTGATCGTCACGTAGTCTTCGGGGACAATTCCCATGGCATCCCTGTAGGTTGCGGGGGTGTAAGTCTTTCCGTCAACTTCGAAAGACTCGGGGCACTCTCCGAGATAGGTGTCGAGGATCGCGTCGAAACCTTTGATCCAGTTGGTAGAGAGAGTCCTGTTGGGGTTCTTCGCAATCGCCTCCACGTAAGACTTGGTGGCGGCATCGAGCTCTCCGTGGACCGGGAGGGCCTGCAGGCCGGGCATCGCGGACTGGGGCACGAGGCCGTAGTCCTCGGCGACGTGGAGCACGTCATCAGCTTCGGAACCGGCGCTGAAGCCAAGTTTCCCGTCAACCCTGACGAACTTGATGGCGCGGTCGTGGTAGGACTTGGAGACGACGTACATCTCGGAGAAGTCGGGATATTTCTCCTTGTCCTTGATGTTCTTGATCCTGATTACCTCCGACTCGAGGAAACTGATCGTGGAGAAGCACCAGCAGGTGCCTGAGCGGAACTGGTTCTTGACTGGAGTGACAGGGTTCTCCTTCACCACCGTGAACTGATAGGCTTTCTCCGGGACGGCAGGTCTTTGAGGTGCCTGGGCGGATGCGGCTGCGGGGAGCAGGACGGCAGCGACGGCTGCGATAACAAGTGTTCTTTTCATATACATTGGGTATTAATAGTTTTCTGCCTTGACCTGGAAATAGCTCATGGGATGCTTGCACACGGGGCAAGTCTCAGGGGCCTTCTTCCCTATCACGATGTGCCCGCAGTTGGTGCACTCCCAGACTGCATCCCCGTCACGGGAAAAGACTACGGCGTCCCCGATGTTCTTCAAGAGCTTCCTGTAGCGTTCCTCATGGTTCTTCTCGATGGCGCCCACGCTTTCGAAAAGGAAGGCTATCTCATCGAATCCCTCCTGCCTGGCAGTCTCTGCGAATCCGGCATACATGTCGGTCCATTCTAAGTTCTCTCCTGAAGCTGCATCTTCGAGGTTCTCGACCGTGGAAGGGACTGCTCCGCCATGGAGGAACTTGAACCAGATCTTGGCATGTTCCTTCTCATTCCGGGCTGTCTCTTCGAAAATATTGCCTATCTGGACGTAACCGTCTTTCTTGGCCTTGGATGCATAATAAAGGTACTTGGTGTGCGCCTGGCTCTCGCCTGCGAAAGCGGTGCGGAGATTGATCTCTGTCTTTGATCCCTTGAGTTCCATATAAAAAAATTATCTAGTACCGCGACTTTGCGGAACATTTACAAATATAATAAAAACCCGAAACAAAACCTGCACTGGAGGAACAATCCTAAGTTTCCCGTCCGGCCCGGCCGTCAGATTTCCCCGGTCATGCGCGCGAAACGCTCCAGGACACTGACGGAAGCAAAGGCGCAGTTGATCCAGTGGGTGCGTTTCGAATATGGAACTTCCGGATTGAAGAACCACTTTGTGGGAAGGATGCCCGTCAGCGGGCACTGCGACTTCACTGCGGCATCCAGCAGGGCCTTGCCCTTGGCGAGGGCCAGCTTGTCGCCGGTCACGCTGTACAGCGACAGGTACGAGTTCGCCATCTCCACCACGCTGGCATCGATAGGCGTCTGGTAATTGTACTGCTCGAAAACACAAGGAGTAAGCATGGTCTTGTAGCCCTCGGGTCCTACGACCGTGTCCCAATAGGTGAACTGGTCCTCGCTGAAACGGACCATCTCCCTGCACTGCTCGATCTCCTCTTTGGTAGGTTTCTCCTTACCAAGCAGATAGATGGTGAAATCATTCGCCTGTCCGTGCGTGAGGTCCTGGTATTTCTGCCATGATTCAGTCGGCTGGTCCTCGAACTGGCCGTTGAAGTTGAAGGACTCAAGGACATTTTCCTTGATCCACTCCTCGCCGCGGACGCGGGCCTCCTCGTAGTCCTGCAGGCCGTACTCGTCACGGAGCCTCACGAACAGGTGCAGGAGGGCCGTGGGGATGCTCCGGGCGGGAGTCACCGAGATGCCGGTGTCGAATTCCACCTTCACGGGCCAGGAACCGTCCTCGGCCTGGAGGCGCTTGTAAGTGTCCGCGATGTGGATGGCGAAGTCGTAATACCTCTTCTCGCCGGTGGCGTTGTAAAGGTCCAGCAGGGCATTGGTGGCCGAAACCGCCTCCATGAACATGGTTTTGCCCTTGTTGATCTGGTGGACGTAATACTCACCCGTGGACTTGTCTTCGGGGTCCAGGTAATATGTTGCCGGGAAATACTCCAGAGGGGCGCCGGCAGGCTGGGCGCTGCCCATCATGCACTCCGCCGCATTGCGGGCGATGGTGAGGGCCTCCTCGCGAAGGGCGGGCACCTGGGAAGCCAGGAAACATTCCATCCTGACGGTGGCGCCATAGATCTTGCAGGCATAGCCGTTCAACTCGTACGACAGGTCCGGACCGGCGTTCTCGAGCCAGTGGTGGATCGCCGGCATCTTGTGGAAATACACGGCCGTGAGCACGGCAGCCTCATGATACCCCCTGGGGGCTTCCGTATAAGGGCCATGGAAAGGGAAATCGCGGTAGAAAGTCCTTCTGCCGGCCTGTCCGACGACTTTTCCGGACTTGTCCAGGCCCTCGACGACCACCTCGGTCCTTCCGACGGGAATCTTGTTCCACACTGGGCTGAGAGCGTTCTGGGGAGAATCGGCCTTGAACGTCCATTCCTTGTAGGGACCAGGGCCAGGAGTGGCGTCTATTGCGGAGTAATTACGTGATTCAACGCCGTTTCCGATGTATTCCATGGACTCGGTCATATTGTCGTTCACTGCCTGCCTGACCGTAAACCTGTACTTAACGGCCCCCGGCACTTCTTCGAACTCGAATGCAGGGGCATAGATGAAGCGGTAGGAGAATCCGTTCCAGAAAGGGACGGAGCCGCTACGGCCGGGATGCACCGGCTTGCTGTATTCCTTCAACGCCTTTGCGTTCAACGATTTATAATTCAACTTTACGCCCTTGGCAGACCTGTCCCTGGCATCCAGCCCGGGGCAGAAGACGAGCATCGAGGCGATGATGAGTGCGGCGGCACCGTAAAAACTTGTCTTGCAGGAGGTTCCTTTTAACAGCATATCCATTGTCAGGTTATAAAACAATTGCAAGTTACCGAAAAAAACGATAATCCGCAAGCCGGACAAGGCAACCTCATGGATTCCCGGGTTTTTAGTATATTTGTGTCCCGGCACCGCCGGATATTTTTAACCGCCAATTACTGATTCGCATGAAAAGATCCTTGATCGCCTTAACCTGCATCCTTGCCATGTGCCTCACTGCCAAGGCTGCGGACGGAGTACCGAAGAAAGATGTCGGCATCTTCTATTTTGTCTGGATGGGACAGCATCCTTCCGAACAGACAGGCAACTACGACATCACGAAGCTTCTGGAAGAGCACCCGGAAGACCTGTACGACGTAAAGGGGACCCCGCTCAGCCCGCTTCACAAATACCATTTCTGGAGCGAACCACTCTACGGCTATTACAACAGCGCCGACCCATGGGTCATCGCCAGGCACATCGAACTCTTCATGGCCGCCGGGGTCGATTACCTTGTCCTCGACACCACCAACGGCTTCTGCTATCCTGAAGTCGTCCACACGCTGCTGGAGACCCTGCTTGCCTTCCAGAAGGAAGGGCTCGACGTCCCGAAGGTTTCCTTCTACACGAACGGGGCATCCGGAAGGGTCGTCAAGGAACTGTTCTACGCCTTCTACGTTGGCGGCAGGTACGACAGCCTCTGGTATGCTCCCAAGGGCAGGCCGATGATCATCGGGGTCTCACGCCGCAACAAGGGGACCACCGACCAGGGCAATCCGGACTACATAAGGGAAGAACACGCCGCCTATTTCGACGTCAGGGAATCCCAGTGGCCGACCAAGCCTTCTGACAAGGAGGCCTTCCCGTGGATGGACTGGGAATATCCCCAGGTAAACCACAACGGCATCGTCTCGGTCTCCGTCGCCCAGCATTCAACCAAGAAGATATTGTTCTCCGACATGGAATACGGCCGGGGCAGGGGCTACGACGCCCCTACGGGGAAGAACCTCCACGGAGAAGTCCGCAGCGGACACAATTTCCAGAACCAGTGGAACACTGCCCTCGCCGGCAGGGACGACGTCACGAACGTGTTCATGACAGGGTGGAACGAATGGGTCGCCATCAAGTATGTATTCGACGGGAAAGTTGGATTCGTGGACACCTTCAACGAGGAGTTCTCCCGGGACATCGAAATGATGAAAGGTGGCTACGGCGACAGTTTCTACCTCCAGATGGCCCGCAACATCAGGGCCTTCAAGGGAGAGGAACCTTCTCTGACAAGGCCGGAAGTCCGCGGCGGGGAATGGCTGTTCAGGGATCCTGAAGGAGATGCCCTCGAGAGGGACTTCCAGGATTTCGCCGGTACTGGAAGGTATGTCGACTCAAGCTGCCGGAATGACATCACGGGCGTGTCTGTCAGCGAGGAAGGGAACGAAATCCGCTTCACGGTCACGACAGCCGGCAAGGTTTCAGGACATGAAGAAGGAGACACCACATGGATGAATATCCTTGTCCGTACGAACCTCGAGCCCGGAAACGGGTTCCCCTATGATTTCGTCATCGGCCGTCACCCGTCGAAAGACGGGAAAACCAGCGTGGAGCGCATAACCGCCTCCGGGAAGCATGTCTGCGGAGAAGCCCGGTGGAAGGTCTCCGGAAAGAAAATGTCCATCGTGGTTCCCATGGGGACGCTGGGCCTTCAGAAAGGCGCTGTCCATTTCTTCTTCAAGGCAGCCGACCATGTGGCCCGCCCGGATGACATCATGGACTACTACGTAAGCGGCGACAGCGCCCCTATCGGGCGGCTGGACTATGAATACGGGAGGCGCAACGTCCTGTACTCCCGCCTCATGGACGACGGCGCTCCATTGGATGAATATTCCCTCGAAGGAGGCGTGGACGCCGCTCCGACCCCGGAGGGACTGAAAGTCAACGGCGCCGGGGGCCATGTCCGTCTGGACAGGTACTATTCACTCGGGGAAAGGACGGCACGCTTCACCGCACGCTTCAGCCCGGATGCCCTGGCCGTCTTCCGCAGCAACTCAGGAGACTTCAACTGCCTCGTGGACGCAGAAGCCCGTACCATCACCGTAGCTCCCTACGCGTCAGACGCATCGGCCGCAGACAAGGCGGTCGGGCAGGGACGCGCAAAAAAAGCTGAAGTCCCGTTCCTGGATCCGTCACATGAATATTCCGTGGAGATCGGACATGACTACCTTACCAACTCCGCTCTCCTGACAGACCTCGCCACCGGCAAGTCGGTAGGGTTGTCCCTGACTTCGGACGGGGCCGGCGGTGTCGGGAAAGGTGCCCTCCAGGAAGGATACAGCGCAGGATCCATGTGGGATTATTACTGTTTCGGGCTGCTCAGGGGCACTTCCATGACGGTCCGCAGGACCGAGGTCCTGAGCACTCCGGAAAAAGTCTTCCTGATGATCTACGGCGATTCCATAACCCAGCCGGACGGATACTTCCCCAGGAAGGACTTTCCCCAGGCCTGGACCATGCAGATCGCCTCGAATGTCAAGGGAAAGGCAGTCTGCAGCGGCCGCGGCGGCTGCACCATCAACGAAGTGCTCCTGCGTATCCCGAACGAGCTTCCTTACATCCGGCCGGAGTATGTCATGGTAACGATAGGCACTAACGGCGGCAACACGGAAGAGAACCTGTCGCGGCTGGTCGAATACATCCTGTCGCAAGGGGCGGTCCCGATCCTTAACAACATCCCCTGCAACGAGAGCGGCACCCAGGTGGCCGCCAACGAACTGATCGCCAGGGTGAGGGAGAAATACGGCCTCAAGGGCTGCAAGTTCGACCTTGCGACTTCGATCGCGGGAGACGGGCTTGAAGTGGACAAGTCGATGATGTTCTGGGAGAACTACCCCCCGGAGGTTTTCAACGGCTGGCAAGTGTGGCACCACCCCAACTCCAAAGGCGGCACGGCCATGTACCTCCGCTCAAGGCAGGACGTCCCTGAACTGTACTGAACATCCGGTGTTTCCGTCCCCGACGGGGACACCGCAGGCTGAAACACACAAGCGGGCTGCCGGAGCAGAGACTCCCCGGCAGCCCGCATTGGATTTCGAAGGGAAACCTACCTCTTGACCATGAGAGGCACGGAAGAGAATCCCTCCGGGCGGTCATACAGTTCGCAATGGCAGTCGCCCAGATGCTTTACCTTGAACCCGTTGGCCTTGTACTCCTCGTAATTGAAGGCATTCAGCTCGTCTATGGCGATCTGGTGGAACTTGTCGAAGTCAGGCCACCATTCCCAACCGCTGCCGAAGTCATTGTAGAGGAAGGCGTCGGCGCACTGCTTGCCCAGTTCCGGAGTCACATAGAAAGCTCCCATAGCCAGGACATTCACTCCGTTCCCGGTTATGGCTCGGAAAGCTGCCGGTACGGACTCCACGACCCCTGCATGGACTCCGGGGCACTTGCTTGCGGCAATGTGTATACCCATTCCGGTCCCGCAGAAGATCAGGGCCCTTTCGAACTCTTTCTCGGTGATCATCGCACCGACCCTCAGGCCGATACGGTGGAACATGAGTTCCGTGTCGTCAGGATCCGAATCGGCCTTGACCCCGATATCGGTAACCGTCCAGCCTTTCTTTTCAAGATACTCCTTGATTGCTTCCTTGAGAGGATAACCCGCGAAGTCCGCGGCCATGAGAATCTGCTTCTCCGCTACTGTTTTCATGATAGCCTTATTATTAAATGGTTAGTAAATATGCCGGTAGTTGCGACCGTATCGCTTTGACAAGATAGTGAATTATTTCCAGAATCCATCATGGCTTCACGACATTGATGTCCACGAAACCTGGAACGCCATGCACGACTCCCTTGTCCGTGAACTGCCACCATGTCCAGCCTTCGTACGAAGGACGGTCTTTTCCGTAATGGGCGACCCAGATCTCATAATCATTCCTTATCTCGTCGCAGAGGTTGTCTTTAGCGAAGGTTGCGCTTGCATACACCACCGGCCGGACTCCATAGTGGGCCTCGACAGTCTTGAGCCACTTCAACGCCCGTTCGTTCAGGAGTTTCTTCGTACAGCCCCTGTGAATGGTCTCAATGTCGAGCACCGGAGGCAGGTCTCCTGCCGCAAGGGGTCCGACGGCCGAGATGAAATTCCTGGCCTGCTCGGCACCGTCCTTGGAACTGCGGAAGAAATGGTAGGCCCCGCGCCTTATGCCGGAACGGCGGGCGGATTTCCAGTTCTCCCGGAAGTCCGGGTCTTTCATCGATGCACCTTCAGAAGCCTTGATGAACACGAAGCCGACAGGCCTTATGTCCCTTGCCATCCTCGGCTCCCTGACGGTCCGCCCCCTGGAATCAGTCATGACGAAGAGGGAATCCCAGACGATCCTTCCCTGGTTGTTGTGCGATATGTCGATGCCGTACTTCCAGGCTCCCGGAGGGACCCTGGCGCCGGTACCGGCATCCTGCGCTCCCGACTTCCTGACAAGGAGGAACACGAGCGCCAGGACGATGGCTGCGGCAAGCCCGAGCATCGGCCAGGTCCCAAGCTTGATCCTGAGCTTCCTCACGGAAGACTTCTTCCCGGCGGTTTTCCTCTTGCGGGAAGCCGGCTTCTTCCTTGACGTCGTCTGTTTCCTTGCAGTCGTCTTCTTTCTTGTTCCGGTCGGCATTGCAGTTCGTTCCTACTGCAAAAATAGAATTAATAATTGAAAGTCCGTCCACGGAGGGACTGCAATGAGATGCTGATTCTTTCTGCAGAAACCACTATATTTGCATACCAAAAGTGAACATTGGTTTGAAGAAGATTCTTTTCATCGCCAACCCGCTTTCCGGCGGTAAAGACAAAGAATTAATGCTGAAGGACATAGACGCTGCCATCGACAGGCAACGTTTCGAGCCTTCGTTCGTTTTCACGGAGTATCCCGGACACGCCACGTCCCTTGCCGGGGATTCCGATGCCCCCATAGTAGTGGCCGTAGGAGGCGACGGCACCGTCAGCGAAGTGGCCAAGGGACTGGTCGGGACGGAAAAGGTCATGGGAATCATCCCATGCGGCAGCGGTGACGGGCTGGCCCTCCACCTGGGAATCAGCCGCAATCCGCTGAAAGCCCTCCGGACGATCCAGGACGGTGTCAGTGAAACGATGGATTACGGTAAGCTTGACGGGAATCCTTTCTTCTGTACGGCCGGGTTCGGACTGGATGCGGAAGTGGCATGGGAATTCGCCTCCTCCGGGAAGAGGGGCCTGTGGACTTACATATCGCTCGCCTGGAAGATCTGGAAGCATTTCACCCCACAGACCTACAGGATAGAGACAGAAGGCACGGCGATCACGGCCAAGGCAGTCTTCGTGACAGTCGGAAACGCCAACCAGTGGGGGAACCAGGCCCGGATCACTTCCCTGGCCTCGGTCAAGGACGGAATGCTCGACGTGACCGTGGTGGCTCCTTTCCATACATACGAAATCCCTTTGCTCGCAATAAAACTCCTGGACGGAAGGGCACATACCAGCCGGCGTGTAACCATGCTCCGCGCCAGGAAGGTTACGGTAGTGCGCGAAAAGGAAGGCCCTGCCCATCATGACGGCGACCCCTGCATGGAAGGCAGGGAGATTCATTTTGAAATCGTACCATCCTCCCTGCATGTAATGGTCGATGCAGGCAGGAAAATATAACATTGAGATGGATAAGATAAAAGTGAAAGACTGGTTCGCGTTCGTCGCGCCGCGTTTCCTGGCCCTGACCCTCGTGCTGGGCCTGGTGATCCGCATAATCTTGATATTCCACCCGCTGACGGTGGTGGACTGGGGCTTGGCCGACTGGGTCAAGATTTTCGGTCTCGGATTCCTGAACGACCTGGCATTCACCGGCATTGCCCTCATCCCGGCTTTCATTTTCTACTCATTCCTGACTGATGACCGGTACAGGAAACCATTCCTTTGGATCTTCTGGGGCGCGCTGATGCTTCTTACCTTGTATGTCGTCTTCTGCAATGACATCACGGACGAGTACGGAGGCCCGTTGCCCCGCATCGTGAACGCCGTACTGATCCTTCTGGCAGCCTGCCTGACCGTCAAGACTTTCGTTCCCGCCGTCCGGAAGAAATGGCGGACGGCGGCCATCTGGACCGTGATGATGCTGTACGCTTGCTGCGCGATCACGATAGCGTTCAGCGAAGTCGTTTTCTGGAGCGAATTCGGTGTCCGCTTCAATTTCATCGCCGTCGACTACCTGGTCTACACGAATGAAGTCATAGGCAACATCGTGGAATCCTATCCCATATTCTGGATGATCCTGGCCATGCTGCTTGTCGCAGGTGGAATATGCTGGTGGATGGTCAAGGGGAAGGACATCCGCGACAGCGGAATCGCAAGCTGGAAGCAGTGGGGCATATCCCTGGCCGTGCTTGCCGCATGGTGCGCCATTGGCTACGGATGGCTGCATTACGGCTACCGCAACTTCGGCGGCAAGAACATGTATGCGACCCAGATCCAGGAGAACGGCTGCTGGGACTTCCTGGAGGCTTTCGCGTCCAACGAGTTGGATTACAGGCAATTCTATGCAATGATTCCCGAAGGGGAAGCCGCCTCCCTCCAGCAAAGGCTCTGTGGGCAGGACGGAAACGGGATCCAGTCAGTCAAGGACAGTCTTCCTGCATTGAAGAAGAACGTCGTGCTCATCACCGTCGAAAGCCTGAGCGCGGATTTCCTGACCCGGTACGGATCGGCGGACGGGATCACTCCCAACCTGGACACGCTGCTTGGGAAGAGTCTTGTCTTCGACAACCTGTTCGCGACCGGCAACCGGACCGTCCGCGGCCTGGAGGCAGTGACGCTGTGCATCCCTCCCTCCTCCGGCGAAAGCCTGGTCAAGCGGCCGGACTGCTCCGGCTTCTTCCCGACCGGGCAGGTTTTCCGGGACAACGGCTACCGCAGGGTCTTCATCTACGGAGGAGACAGCTATTTCGACAACATGGGCACCTTCTTCGGGTCCTGCGGCTACGACATCTGGGACAAGAAGGCCTATGACAAGGATTCCATCACATTCGCGAATATCTGGGGAACGTCGGACGAAGATTCCTACCGCGAAGCCATGGGTCTCTTCGACAGGAGCCATGCCGAGGGCACCCCATTCTTCGCCCACATAATGACCATCTCGAACCACAGGCCCTATACCTATCCCGAAGGGAGGATAGAGTACGACGGGAATCCGATGAGCCGCAGGGCGGCCGTCAAATACACAGACTGGGCGATAGGGCATTTCCTGGCCGAGGCTTCACTCAAACCATGGTTCCCCGAAACGGTCTTCGTGATCACGGCAGACCATTGTGCCTCTTCCGCAGGCAAGACATCCCTGCCTCTGGAGTGCTACCACATTCCGGCACTGATCTATTCACCAGGTTTCATAGAGCCTGCCGTCGTCGACAAGGTGTGTTCCCAGATCGACCTCATCCCGACGCTGCTCTCATTGATGCACTTCTCCTATGAAGCGCCTTTCTACGGAAGGAACGTCCTTGATCCGGATTTCCGGGAGCGGGCGTTCATGGCCACCTACCAGGACCTTGGCTACTACACCAAGGACGTCCTTACGGTCCTTTCCCCCGTCCGCAGGGTCCAGCAGTTCCGCATCCGCCGGCATGACGGATGGGAATACGACGAGATCCCTCTGGAGGGAGGCCGGGAAGAGGATGTCCTAAGGGAAGCGCAGGCGCTTTACCAGAGGGCGAACCTTTCGTACTGAATATCCGGGCATCACCGGCCCTGACCCATCATACACCAATGACAGACTTCCAAAAACAGACGGCATGAAACGGACAATACTATTCACCCTAGCCATCCTGGCATGCCTGGCCGCCAATGCAGGCGCCAAACGCAACCTCCTCACGGACAGCTACAACCGCGCATTCCTCGAGCAGTTCTGCAAAGGCGGCACCGAGTGGGTAAGATTCCCTTCATATTCAGACAGGAAGGCCTGGGACGGCATTCCCCGGGAGAAAAGGGAGGCCACAATCGCGGCCGGCGAGAAGTACCTCGGATTCGGCTGGCCCGCCGTGCTCCCCAGCATGTACCTTGAATTCACGAGGACCGGCAACAGAAGCGTCGTGGACTCGGCGATCGCCAACCGTCTGAAGGCCCTGAGGTCGCTGCTGCTGGCCGAACTGGCCGAGGGAAAGGGCAGGTTCCTTGACGACATCATCAACGGAGTGTTCGCCTACTGCGAACAAACCTACTGGGGCAGTTCCGCCCATTTCTACCTCTACGAATACGGCAGTCCCATCTCGGATCCGACCACCGTACTGCCTGACGCCGCCAACCCCATAATCGACCTCACGGTCGGAGATGTCGCTTCCACCCTGTCCTGGACCTGGTACTTCCTCCACGAAGAGTTCGACAAGGTCAGTCCGGTGATCAATGAGCGGCTGCTTTCCGAGATGCATGAAAAAGTCCTGGACCCGTACTACTCCAGGAACGACTTCTGGTGGATGACCGGATGGAACAGCGGCAACGTCAACAACTGGACTCCATGGTGCAGCTACAACGTCCTGACAAGCATATTGCTTCTGGAGAAGGACCCGGCCAAACGTCTCGACGGGGTCGCAAAGTCCATGCAGTCGGTCGACCTGTTCATAAACTCCTATCCCGACGACGGCGGCTGCAACGAAGGGCCCTCCTACTGGGGAGCCGCCGTCGGACAGCTGTACAACTACCTTTCTTTGCTGTGGGACTGGTCCGGAGGCAGGATCGACATATTCGGCAAGGACATCATCCGGGAAATGGGACGCTACATCTGCAAGCTCTACATCGGCGGCGGCGACAGATACGTCAATTTCGCCGACGCTCCGGCCAGGATAGTCCATGACGGGATAAAGATCGCCCGTTACGGCAGGGACATCGGCGACAGCGACATGGAAGGTTTCGGAGCTTTCCTTGCAGACAAGTCGGGAACCCGGTCGAAAGCCCTTTCCGGAGACATCGGTACGGCCCTGTCGAATACCTTCCTCTACGACGGCGACCCTTCCCCAAGCGAGATCCTGCTCGGCGAGGCATGGCTTCCGGACCTGGAAGTGGCCGTGGCCAGGGACCGCAAGGACAGCCAGGAGGGCTTTTTCTTCGCGGTGAAAGGGGGCAACAATGCGGAGCAGCACAACCACAACGACGTGGGGTCCTTCATCCTCTACTACAACGGCAGTCCGGTGTTCATAGACCCCGGAGTCGGCACCTATACCCGCCAGACATTCAGTTCCGAGCGCTACCGGATCTGGACGATGCAGTCCGCCTTCCACAACCTTCCGGTCATCAACGGAGTCATGCAGCATGAAGGCGGGCTCTTCAAGGCCGAAGGCAGTTCCTTCAAGGCTTCCCCTTTGCTGGCAGAGTTCTCGACAGACATAGCCAAAGCCTATCCCGAGGATGCAGCGGTCGCCGCCTGGACCAGGAAGTATTCCCTCATCAGAGGGAAGGAATTCCGGATCACGGACTCATATTCACTGGAAAAGGCCGACGGGAGGACCGAGATAATGTTCCTTACCCCGTTGGAATGCGAACTCCATGGAGGGAAGGCGGTTCTCTCCGGCGACGGCTTCACCCTGGTCCTGTCCTCCCCCGTGGAAGGAAGAGTCGAGGACATCCCGATGGAGGATCCCGCCCTCAGGGGGATGTGGGGAGAAAGGCTTCACAGGCTGGTATTCCCGCTCAAGGACGGCAATGCCAGGGGCACGGTAACCTTCACGATACGTCCGGCCCGCTCCAAATGAAAGATTATTGCTATATTTACATTCCGGAACAACACTGAAAAACAACTATAACCATGAAAAGGACATTATCCGCACTGGCGCTCGCCTTCATGCTGTGCTTCACGGCCAATGCAAGCGTCAACATCATCCCCGCCCCGGGAAAGATCGTGGAGGGGAAAGGTGAGTTCGTACTGAAAGGCAATGCCGTCATCGGCTACAACGATGCCTCCATCAGCGAAGCTGCAACCTATCTCAAGGAAATCCTCGCTCCGGCAACCGGCTTCGACCTCAGGACCAGGCAAGGTTCCGGTACGATCAATCTCGAGCTTTCCTTCCCCGCCGACCCTCAGGATGAAAGCTACACCTTGAAGGTCACCAGGAAGAAGGTCTTCATAAAGGCCCGCAGCTACAAGGGTATAGCTTACGGAATAGCCAGCCTGCGGCAGCTCCTCCCCAAGGAGATCGAAAGCAAGAGGTTCCTTCCCGGCCGGTCCTGGACCGTTCCCGTCGTGGAGGTCGAGGACGCTCCCGCCTACGAATGGCGCGGTCTCATGCTGGACCCCGTCAGGCACTTCTACAGTGTCGAAGAGACAAAGAACCTGCTGGACCTGATGGCCCTTTACAAGTTCTCCAAATTCCACTGGCACCTCATCGACAGCAACGGCTGGCGGATCGAGATAAAGGCCTTCCCTCTCCTTACATCCATCGGTGCATGGCGCGACCCGAAGAACGAGTACATCGACAATGCCTGCAACGACAGCTTCGAGAAAACCGGTGACGCAGCGATGCAGGTTCCGGCCAAGTTCATGAAGATCGACGAGAACGGGAAACTCGTTTACGGCGGCTTCTACACCCAGGAGGAGATACGCGACATCGTCCACTATGCCGCAGTAAGGGGCATCGACGTCGTGCCCGAGATGGATTTCCCGGGACACAGCTACGCCGAAATCCGCTGCTACCCCTGGCTGTCCTGCCACGGAGACGGCCACGAGCCTCTCTGCCTCGGGAACGACAAGGTCATAGACTTCTGCAAGAAGGTGTTCGACGAGGTGTTCGACCTCTTCCCCTATGAATATGTGGAGATCGGCGGCGACGAGGTGTCGCGCGACCGTTGGACCGGTTGCGAGCTCTGCCAGGAAAGGATTGCTAAGGAAGGGCTCAAGGATGTCGCTGAACTCCAGGCCTGGTTCACCCGCGAAATGGAGAAGTACTTCAATGCCGCCGGACGCAAGCTGGTAGGCTGGGACGAGATTCTGGACGGAGGCGTCAGCCCTACCGCTACCGTGAACTGGTGGAGAAGCGACCCTGTCACCTTCAAGAAGGCGGCAGTCAACGGCAACCAGGTGATCATGTGCCCCACGAGCCACTGCTACTTCGACTACGCCCAGGACGCCATGACCATCCAGCGCCTTTACTGCGACGACTTGATTCCCGCCACTCTCACGGCTGAAGAGAGGAAACTCATCAAGGGCATGCAGGGAAACATCTGGGGCGAGTTCATCCCTACCGAGTCCAGGATGCAGACCATGGCATTCCCCCGCGCCATCGCCCTGGCTGAGAATGCCTGGACCCCAGTCGACAGGCACGACTACGACGACTTCCTGCTGCGCCTTACCGAGCAGGTCAAGCGCCTTGACGTGATGGAGGTGGACTACCGTCCCCTCGATTCTTCATTCACTCCAGGATTCAACGCAGGGATCCGGTAGAGCCCCGGTCCGGGCGCTGCCAGTAAAAAGAGAGCGACTGACAAGTGATTGCCAGTCGCTCTCTTTTTCTGTACACCGCTGAAGGAGCCAAACAGTCTGCCGCACGGTGCTCCCCCGCTTCAGGGCATCATTTCCAGGAACGCGGGACCTTCCCGTCCATTCCGGGAGGGCAGTCCTTCGCCCGGGAACCCCAGCCGGTGTCAGGGGTGTTGCCCATCTCGAACTCGAGGGTCACATCGCCGCCCAGGAGGTCCTTCCCGGATATCCAGTTCCTGTTCCACTTCCGGCCGTTGATCCTAACTCCGCGGACATAGCAGTTCTCCGCACTTGTACCGGGAGCCAGTATCGTCAACGTGCCCTTCGAGTGACGCAGGCTCAGTTTCTCGAAGAGCGGGCTACCGAACACGTAGTAATCATAGCCGTGGTTGAAGGTGAAACAGCCCATGGCGCTCTGGATGAACCAGGCCGCCATCTGGCCGGTATCGTCATTGCCGCACATCCCTCCGGGAGTAGTGTCATATTCCTTCCTCATCACCTGGGAGACGCGCTCCTGGCACTTCCAGGGCTGCCCGGCGAAGTTGTAGAGATAGATCACGTGATGCACGGGTTCGTTGCCATGGGCATACTGCCCGATGCGTCCCACCGCAAGGAGCGGCTCGTTCTCCTGGGTAGTAGTGAACAGGGAATCCAGGCGGGCGACGAAACTGTCCCTGCCACCCAGCAGTTCCATCAGGCCGTAAGGGTCCTGGGGGGCGAAGAACGAATACTGGAAGGAGTTTCCCTCGCAGAAGTCGGAACCGAAATATGAAGTCGCCGGGGAGAAGATGCTGAAATCCTTCCGGAAGGTGCCGTCGGTGTACCTGCCGTTGGGATAGTTGCCGTTGGCGGGATCGAATACGTTCCGGTACCAGCGAGCCCTTTCCATGAACGCCTTGTAATCGTCTTCCTTGCCCAGCATCCTCGCCACCTGGGCGATGCACCAGTCGTCGTAACTGTATTCAAGGGTCTTCGAAGCCGAGTGGGCCTCCTTGTCCCGCGGGACATAATGGTACTTTGTGTAGTACCTGGCACCCCTGAAATCATGGTCGAAGTAGCCGAAGCAGTCCCGGTTCGCCGAAGCGACCATCGCCTGGAGGAGTGAATATGGATCGAAGCCGGTGATTCCCTTGCTCATGGCATCCGCTATGACCGGCATGGCATGGTAGCCGGTCATGCACATGTCCTCTTCGCCTGCTATGGTCCAGATGGGAAGTTCCCCGCAGTTGTCGTAATGGGCCTGGAAGGTCTTGAGCAGGTCGGCCGTCACGTCGGGACGCAGGATGGAGATCAGCGGATTCTGGTTCCGGTAGGTGTCCCAGAGCCCGAGGACTCCCGCATAGTAACGGAAATCGTACTTGTGGGCCTTGCAGTCGCTGCTTCGGCAGCCCCCGTCGACATCGCTGTACAGTTGCGGGTACATGAGCGCGAAATACAAGTTTGTGTAGAAGAGTTCCTTGTCCTTAGAGTCAGCGTCGCCGATACTGAAGACACCCAGCTGCTCGTTCCACGCATCGTGCGCGGCCTGACGGACCTCGTCGAAGGACCGGCCTTCCGCCTCGGCCCTGAAATTCAACTCGGCGCCTTCCAGGCTCGCCGGGGATATTCCGACCTTTACAACCAGCGGCTGGCCGTCATCGGCAAAGGAGAGGAGAATCCTGGAATCCCTGCTCTCCAGCCTGGCTCCCTTTACCGGACGGCGGCGGTCGAACAGAACTGAAGAATCGATCTTCTTGCTGAAGCGGGCATAGAAGTACGTATGCACCTCGGGAGCCCACCCGCTGGACACCCTGTACCCACGGACAGTATAGTCGTCAAGCACTTCAAGCATGCTCGCCACCACCGTGTCGCGCCGCTCCGGGAGGGTCGTGGCGAGGGAGGTGTTGCCCTTCAGCAGGTCGATCGTAAAAAACTGCCTCCCGGAAGGATAGGTGTAGCGGTGGAGGCCGCAGCGCTCCGTGGCCGTCAGTTCCGCAGTTATGCCGAAGGACTTGAGGTTTACCTTGTAATAGCCTGGCTCGGACCACTCCTCGTCGTGGGAGAAGAGGCTCTGGACTTCCGAAGGATACTCCCCGAGGTTCTCGAAGTTCTTCCCGCTCACGGGAAAGACGCAGATGTCCTGCAGGTCGCCGCCGCCGTTTCCGTTGGCATGGGTATGGCTGAAACTCTGGAGGTAGCGGTGACTGTAATGGTAGCCGTTTGCGAAATAGTAAGTATCCGGAGCCAGCTGGACCATTCCGAAAGGCACGACCGCCATCGGTATGATCCTCCCGTCAAGATCCGTACCCATCATGCATCTTACATGCCGGGTAACGTCCTCCGGCTGTGCGAACGATAGTGCCGCAGCGGCATGGGCGGCAATGGCAAGGGTCAAAAACTTCTTCATGTAAAATAATCTATCTTTGTACGAACGGATTGTTTTCATCCCCGGTCCAACGGTAAAGGGTCGCGTTGCAGAACTGTTTCCCCGATTCCTTGTCTCGGCCGTTCCGGGAGATGTAGAACCAGCCGCCTGCCACCGGAGCGATACCGGTCGACCCGTAAGGGAAACGGAAGCCTTTCGCGATGACCCGCGAATCATCATAATGCCCGGGAGGCCTGGACTCTATCGGGACTGCAAACAGGTCGTAATTCGGATAGGCATCCTTCGCCCCCCTGTAAACAGCCATCAGCATGTTTCCCGTGGCGGCGTCATAGGCGAGGTTCTGGACGCCCCACGAGGTGTTCCCGGTACAGATGAAATACTTCCCGGCGGGCTTACGCGGTCCCCCGTCGTAGAAATCCCCGAACCTTACTGTGGAAGCATGCTTTTCCAAGTCCTTGAAATCGTAGCGGAGCAGTACCTGGCAGTCATTGTCGTCACGGTCCACGTCGCCGTAGATCCCGTAAGCGACGTAAAGGTAGTCCTTCCCTGACCGGCTCCCGAACTTGGGCGCTATCGTCACGCCGTCGATCCCCGAACAGCCGTAACGGTGGTCGCGGTTCCCCACCTTTGCATGGTAGTCCTTCCCCGCCTCCCTGATGCACACGACCTTGAACAACTCGTTGTTTTCGGAGTCCACTCCCGTCGATTCAAGCCTGTCCACGTCGATGATGGCGATGTAGAACATCGAACGGCCGGCCGCGAAATCCGACAGCCCCCGTCCGATGACATCGTCCTTGCACTCCAGGGACGCATAGACCTTACGGTCCGACGGATTGAAGACCATCGCCCCGAGGTGGCCCTGGATATGCTCGATCGAGCCCAGCACGTTGCCTTGCAGGTCGGTCTTCACGAAAGAAGTCGTGAACGAGAAATACATGCAGCCTTTTTCCAGGTCGAAGGCTATCCCCTGGACATGATGGGCCCCGCCCTCGGCATGGACATACTCGGGCAGACGCAGCTCCTGCTGCGCAAGTGCCGTGCAGGCCAAGGTGCAAAGGATCGCCGTCAACGCAAATAATCTTCTCATATTCAATTATTTTTCCAACTCTTCAATCATTGCCTTTGCAACTGCTGCAGAGGCTCCGGTCCCCCCAAGGGATTCCCTGATCCGAGAATATCCCTCGAGCATCCTGTCGCGGTACCAGCCGTCCTCCAGCAGCCGCCGGACCTCAGCAAGGACATTTTCAGGCGTGAAGTAGTACTGGAGAAGTTCCCTGAAACAGGTACGCCCGAGGATGAGGTTCCCGAGGCTTATGTACTTGATCTTGATTATTGACTTGGCTATGAAGAAATTGACCGCAGCGCCCTTGTAGGCGACCACCTGCGGCGTCCCTACCAGGGCACATTCCAGGGAAGCGGTGCCAGAATTGACCACCGCCGCCTCCGCGTGCTTCATGACCCCGTAGGTCCGGCCAGAAACGACCTTGACATAATCCCGGCCGCCGATGTACCTCGAGTAGTCGGACAAGGTGCGCGCGGGAGCAGCGGCCACAACGAACTGGTATCCTGAATATTCCTCCATGGAATGCATCATGTCGGCGAACTGCATGAACGTGGGCATCATGGAGGATATCTCCGAGGTCCTCGAACCGGCAAGCAGGGCGATCACAGGCTTGTCGGGAAGCGAGGCGGAACGCAGGAATTCCTCCCTGGGCATGGACACGTCAGAGGCTCCGTCCACGGCATCCACCAGCGGGTTGCCCCTGTAGATGAAATCCACTCCTCTGGCGCTGAAATAGGGAATCTCGAAGGGGAAGACTATGAAAAGCTTGTCCACATACGCCTTCAGCTTCCGGATACGTCCTTCCCGCGACGCCCAGACCTTGGGGGCTATATAGTAGAATACCTTGAAAGCGTGCTTGTGGGCGAACTCGGCAACCCGGAAGTTGAAACCGGGATAGTCGATCAGGATAACCACGTCGGGATTCCAGGAGAGGATGTCTGCAGTGCAGTCCTTGAAGCGGCGCGCAAACCGGTTCCAGTGGAGCAGGATCTGGGTGAATCCCATGACTGCGCCGTCCTTGTAGTCGCGGACAAGCCCGCCCCCGGGGACCTGGTGGTCCCTGTAGACAGAGTCCATCATGGCGCCGCCCCAGAAACGCACCTGCGCGGAAGGGTCCTCCTGGAAGATCCCGCGCATCAGGTTCGAGCCGTGCAGGTCGCCGGAAGCCTCGCCTGCGATGATGTAATACCTTGCCATCAGAAGTCTTTGTCCATCAATGCCGAAAGGCGGAGTTCCTCGGTGCGGTCGGTCCTGTCGAAGGTCTGCGGGGTGATCGAGATGTAGCCGTCCTCCAGCGCGTGATGGTCGGCGGACCTGTCGCCGGCAGGGGCGCAGTCCACGAACCTGCCCCTCATCACGTACAGCGACTCCCCTTCTTCTTTCCCTCCGGGAATCTCATCCAGGTCCCACGGGTCAAGCTCACGGGTCCAGTAGCCAAGCCCTTCATGGCAGATCCGCACCCCCCTCAACGGCACCGCCGCACTTGGGAAATTGACATTGTAGCATATTCCCGAACCAGGGCGGACATGCTCCATCAGATCCATGAATATCCCAGGAAAGGCACCGGTCACCTTGGAGAAATCCGCATCATCGGAATAGTCGCACAGGGACACCCCTATCGCAGGAATCCCGTTGATGGCAGCCTCCTCGGCGGCACCCATCGTACCGGAATAATTCGTCGCCACGGAAGCATTGGATCCATGGTTTATCCCGCACACCACGACATCGCACTTCCTGTCCGGATAGATCTGGTCGAGGGCGAACTTGACACAGCTGGCCGGAGTGCCGTCCACATATGACCATGACACTCCATCTCCCTCCCTGACCTTCCGATAGGCAATCGCCTTCCTCCCGAGAGTCAGCGCAACTGACATCCCGGACTGGGGATATTTCGGAGCGACGACGGTGATCCTGCCAAATTGTCGCATGCAGGAAACGAGTTCCGCAATGCCCTTGGAAGTGTATCCATCATCGTTTGTAATCAGTATATCGAGGTTTGCCGGCATATCCATGGATTTTTGATACACAAATATATTAATTTCCGCGATTTTTTTGGTACTTTTGCACCGCTTTTGCAGTAAAGCGCTGCGATTGGAAACGGACTTTAAGAAACAACAATATTAATTTATTCTAAAATGGTAAAACTTGGTATTAACGGATTCGGTCGCATCGGCCGTATGGTTTTCCGTGCAGCAGTTGAGAATTTCTCGGAAGACATCGAAGTTGTAGGAATCAATGACCTTCTCGATCCTGAATACCTGGCCTACATGCTCAGGTACGATTCAGTTCACGGACCTTTCAAAGGTGAAGTCCATGTCGAGGATGGAATGCTCGTGGTAAACGGAAAGAAGATCCGCGTCACCGCCGAGATGGATCCTGCAAACCTCAAGTGGAACGAGGTCGGAGCTGAAGTGGTCGTCGAGTCCACCGGTTTCTTCCTCACCGACGAGACCGCCCGCAAGCACATCCAGGCAGGCGCTAAGAAAGTCATCATGTCGGCTCCTTCCAAGGACTCGACCCCTATGTTCGTCTATGGTGTGAACCACAAGACCTACGCCGGCCAGGACATCATCTCCAACGCTTCCTGCACCACCAACTGCCTTGCTCCCCTTACCAAGGTGCTCAATGACAAGTTCGGTGTCAAGAGGGGCCTCATGACTACCGTCCATGCAGCTACCGCTACCCAGAAGACCGTCGACGGTCCTTCCAAGAAGGACTGGAGGGGCGGCCGCGGAATCCTCGAGAACATCATCCCCTCATCCACCGGTGCTGCCAAGGCTGTCGGCAAGGTTCTTCCTGAACTCAACGGCAAGCTCACCGGCATGTCCCTGCGTGTTCCCACTTCCGACGTTTCGTTCGTAGACCTTACCTGCGAGCTCAACACTCCCGCCACTTATGACGAGATCTGCGCTGCCATGAAGGAAGCTTCCGAAGGCGAACTCAAGGGAATCCTCGGTTACACCGACGAACCTCTCGTCTCCACAGACTTCAGGGGTGACGCCCGCACTTCTATCTTCGACGTCAAGGCCGGTATCCAGCTCGATCCTACCTTCGTCAAGGTCTGCGCATGGTACGACAACGAGTGGGGTTACTCCAACAAGGTTCTCGAGATGGCACGCGTCATCTGCAAGTAACGACCTCACTGACAGATTGAAAGGCTGGACACCCCGTTCAGCCTTTTTTCATTGAAAATTTTGATAATCCGGATTTTTTGCAGAAATTTAGACAATTTTAACAACTTTTATTTTTAATGCATTATGAAAAAAGTCGTTTTATCATTCCTTTGCGTAGCAATGGTCTTCTCCAGCTGCGCCAACATGAACAAGACAGGTAAGGGTACCCTGATCGGTTCCGGCGCAGGCGCAATCATCGGTGCCGGCATCGGCGCCGCTCTCGGCGACAAGAAGGGCGCTGCCATCGGAACCGCCATCGGAACCGCTGTAGGTGCCGGCGCAGGCGCCATCATCGGCAAGAAGATGGACAAGAAGGCTGAAGAACTTGCAGCCCTCGAGAACGCCCAGGTCGAGCAGGTTACCGACCAGAACGGTCTCCAGGCCATCAAGGTTACCTTCAACAGCGGTATCCTCTTCGACACCAACAAGTCCGACCTCAAGCAGGCTTCAAAGAACGAGCTCTCCCAGTTCGCTCAGAAGATGGCCGACATGACCGATACCGACATCACCATCTACGGACACACCGACAACACCGGATCCGATGCCGTCAACGAGAAGCTCTCCAACGCAAGGGCACAGTCAGTAGCCAACTACCTCAAGAACTGCGGCATCGCTTCAAGCCGCATGACGACCGAGGGCAAGTCCTACTCAATGCCAGTGGCCGACAACTCCACCAAGGAAGGCCGCGCTCAGAACCGCCGCGTCGAGATCTACATCTCCGCAAACGAGAAGATGATCGAGAAGGCAGAGAACGGTACCCTGTAACAAGGAAACCCATTCAATAAAAGGCTGGCTCAACACTGAGCCGGCCTTTTTCAGTTATGAGCTGAATGTTTCCACATTCACCGTGCAATGGAAATAACTGATTATCAGCTGCATAACCCATCAGACGGTGCCGATTTCGGCACCGTCTGATGTTATAATCTGCAGAACAACAAGTATTTCCATTGCACGAGAAAATACGTTGCATTTTTTTTGCGAACCGGATTAATATCGTTATATTTATAACGTTACAGTAAGATTTGTTACAAAAAGACAGAAAAAACCGGACTAGAACATGGTTTTAGGGTAGGAGAACAAGGAGGTTCCTCAATCATTATCAGCGGTAGTCCTGATGAAATCACATATGAGCAGTGGAAGCCTGCGATAGATGACTTAAGGGAGAATGTGGGGGAAAATGTGTCATACGATGCACACACTCATCCCAAAAAAGAGAGTGGCAGTACTAACATACCGTCTGAGGAAGATTTAGCAGAGGCAGTAGGGAATCAGCCAAACTATGTTCTAGGATATGAAGCATTTACTCAACTAGAACAAGTACCTGGTCAGGTGTTCGGAGAACAACAGACCTCAATAGCCTACAAGAAATCGGTTTCCGTATATGACAAGACAGGGAAAAGAAGTGAACCCTTTGATTATGAGCAATTTAAAAAGACTTCTCAAAAACTGAACAAAGAATGAAAAGAATATATGCTTCTTTATTCTTGATTACCTGCTTCTGCTTTAGCGCACTGCCTCAATCTTTGGATTCTTCACTGATCGTTACGCAAATTAATGATTCGATTGTAAATCTGACTGTTTTCGGTTATGGACAAAAAAGCGAACTCGAAGTTACTCATCCAATCCCATACAGTATAGACATTGATGCCAATTATAACAGCATCTCTGTCAGCCGCAACAATTTGTCAGTCACATATAAGGGAGGTCAAAGCATTCTCATATACATAGGAGATGAAAGCGATACCATTCAATCACCGATACGCCAATTACGGTGGGATAAGGTTTTTAGGGATTCTAATGAACAGCGACATAGTATCGTGATTCTTGAATCTAATCTGGCAACGTTGGAAGCCCGATTAAATAAAGGTGATTATTCTCTTCTATTCCCTATTTTGGGAGATAATGTGCGGATTTCGGCGATGACCACCCAGGCATTTCGGCGATAACCACCCACTTGAGTTAACGTTTCAAGCCTGGTTTGGCAAATATAGGATTATTTTCTCATACTGTCACCGGAAAGCTCGATTCTGTGTGCTGTTTTTGCTAGCCGGTCGAGCACAGCATCTGCCACGGTGGTGTTTTTTGCAAGTATATCGTACCAGTTTTTAACCGGCAGTTGACTGGTGATGATTGTTGATTTCCGGGCGTGCCGGTCCTCGATGAGTTCCATGAAGTCCAGCAGCTGCTGGCCGTCCAGGACCTTCATTCCGAAGTCTTCAATGATGAGCAGATCCACCTCGGCCATCCGGTCGAAGAACTTGGCCGCCTTGGCTTCGATGCGGGACATTTGCATGGCTTCCAGAAGCTTGTTCATGTTGAAGTAACGGACTCTGAAGCCGGAGAGGCAGGCTTGATAGCCAAGGGCTGTTGACAGATAACTTTTACCAACTCCGGCCGGGCCTGTGATGAGAACGGAAGCCCCCTGCCTGATGTATTCACAGGACGCGAGTTGCATGATGCGCCCCTGGTCGCGGCCTTTGGCCGGATCAAAGAGTACCTGTTCGATACTGGCATCATAACGAAAGCGTGCATTCTTGATGAGCCGTGCCGTTTTGTTTGCCGCACGCTGGTCGTGTTCTGCCTGGATCAGCATCACGAGACCGTCCTGAAGAACGATTTCCTGCTGCTTCCGCGTTTCTTGCAAGTTCTGCCAGCATTCAGCCATGCCGGACAGGTGAAGACCTTTGAGGTCTTGGAAGATTTGATTTTCCATGTGTGTTGATATTAGTGGGTTATTGGAAGTATTCCCTTCCTCGGATATTATCGTGGTCGGCCGGGAAGAGCGTTGGCTCCTCGTCCTCCGCCGGGAGGCCGGCGCACTTGCTTTCGATCAGGTTACGGATGAAGCCGTAGTTGCAGCGGTTCCGCTCCAGTGCAGCCCTGCAGGCACGGTCAAAGAGCTGTGGCTCCGTTGTCTTCTGGAGGTTGAAAAGGCCGTCACAGGACTTGTAGAAGGTCTCAGGCGGCGCTGCTGTGTTCTGCTCAAAGACCCCGCGGATGATGTCTGCGAACTGGGCAGAGATGCGTTCCGCACGCCATATGTACTTGGCCGGTGACAGCTGTACATAGTCATTGTAGTAGGATGGCAGGTGGGCATCATTGCGGACATATTCACCAACAATGTATGAACGGAGGTGCGTTGCAACCCGTTCTCCCTGCTGGGAGTAGATATTGACAAGGGTACGCGTATAAATAACCTTGACTTTCTGCCCGATCAACCTGTACGGTACAGAGTAATAGTTCTTGGTGCGTCCCATGTAGATGAAGCTGTTCGGGTTTACCAGCAACTCACAGCGGTACTTGATTTCAAAGCGTTCAGTCCTAAGCTCCTTCAAAGCTGGTTTATCAATGGATATGAAGCGCTCCTCACGGGTGAAAGGCAGGCGTTGCATCCGCCGCTGATTATGGAGCATCATCTGCTCCGCAATAGCCGCATTAAGTTCCTCGATGGAGAAGAACTGACGGTTACGGAGTGGGGCGTATACGTTATGATAGGTAAGTTTGACGTGGTTTTCAACCAGAGCTTTGTCTTTGGGTTTGCCCGACCTGGCAGGTATGGTCACGCACCCGAAGTGTTCAGCAAAGTCCTCCATTGAACGATTGATTTCCGGCTCATACCGATCAGCCTTCACAACGGCAGACTTGAGATTGTCCGTGACAATGATCTTAGGGACACCGCCGATGTGCCGCAGGCAGCATTCTAGGGCATACAGGAAGTCGTCCACCGTCTGCGACCTCACGGCCATTGCGAAGCCGTAGTCCGAAGCAGGAAGAGACGCTACAAAGATCTGGCACTTCACTTCCTCACCGGTATCAAGGTCTACGTAGGACATCGTATCGCCGGCGAAGTCTACGAACAGATATTGCCCGCCTTCACGGTCTGGAGAAAGTACGAAAGATGGTTTCTGGGCCTCCGTATATTGATTGACATGGTAACAGAACTGCGTGTAACCATACCCGTCCGGATTGCCGGTGCGATACTCGCGCCAGAGCAAGAACATTGTCATATGCTTTCGCTCCAGCTCAGAGGCGATATATGGAAGCCGTTCCTTGAGGTCCTGGAACCGGCTGTCGCTGTAGGCTGGATTGCCGCCCGTCAGCACCCGTTCAATCTCCGGCTCTTCCATTGCAAGGAGCACCGGGATGGGGATGCCGCAGGACTCCGCCATATTGATGTATTTATTGACTGTACCCTTGTACAAGTCCAGTTTCCGGCCTATCGACCGGTTCGATTCTCCGTCAAGATGAAGACGCAACGCTTGTTTGATTTTGTTCATTTCTTTGCATTTACCTGCCATGGCTTGCTCAATTTTT
>Ga0256407_10001463_pt1 | contig 49584 bp, 48 predicted proteins | sample RumenRJG_04DNA_FD_193489 | JGI IMG/M metagenome (GOLD analysis project Ga0256407, IMG submission 193489) | Bovine rumen microbial communities from Lethbridge, Alberta, Canada - RJG_04 | ecosystem: Host-associated > Mammals > Digestive system > Stomach > Rumen | place: Canada: Alberta...
CCAGCACCAGCAGCGAGGTGTGCAGCACCACGGCGGCGGCGTCCATGCGGCCCGGCGGGATCACCATCTTGTGGTGCAGGTACCAGGCGCCGGCCGTTTCCGTGAGAAGGATGATGAGCAGGCAGAAGCCCGCCATCACCGCCAGGGAGGTGCCGAAGATGGTCTTGAGCCTCCCGGGGTCCCCTTGACCCAGCCCCACCGTAATGTAGCGGGTAACGGCCGATGCCACCGTGTTCATCACCAGCATGAACAGGGTAACCACACCGCCCACGGCGCTGTACACGCCGTAATCCGTGACGCCCAGCGCCCGCAGGATCACGCGATAGGTAATGAGGCCGATGAGCATCATCACCCCCATACGGAAATACAGAAGGACCGTATTTTTTGCGATCCTTCTGCTGCTTTCCGATATGTTGGTATTACTACTCAGGTTTGTAGGAGTCTTTCAGTGCCGTGGTCTTGTTGAACACGGGGTGCTCCGGCGTGGAGTCCTTGTCCATGATGTAGTAACCGGTGCGCTCGAACTGCACGGCAATGCCGGATTGGTCTTCGAGGAGGGCGGGTTCGGCCCAGCCTTTACCCATGACGAGGGACTCCGGATTGAGGAAGTCCTTGTAGTCCTTGTCCTCGGGGACCTGGGACATATCGGCCAGGGTGAAGAGGCGGTCGTAGTTGCGCAGTTCCAGCTCCTTGGCATGGGCGGCGCTCACCCAGTGGATGGTGCCCTTCACGGGACGGTACTCGGTGGAAGGGTCGTAGGTGCACTTGAGCTCCACTACCTCTCCGTTCTCGTCCTTCACCACCTCGTTGCACTTGACAATATAGGTATACTTGAGGCGAACCTCTCCGTCCGGCTTGAGGCGGAAGAACTTCTTGGGAGCGTCCTCCATGAAATCGGCCCGGTCAATCAGCAGCTCTCCGGTGAAGGGAACCTTGCGCTTGGCACCTTCAGGGTCGGCCGGATTGAGCGGGCAGTCGAACCACTCCACCTTGCCGGGCTCCCAGTTGGTGATGGTGAGCTTGATGGGATCCTGCACCACCATGTAGCGGTTGGAGCGCTCGTTAAGGTCCTGGCGCACGCACCACTCCAGCAGCTGGATGTCCATGAGCTGGTCTCTCTTGGAGACGCCAATTTTGTCGCAGAACATCTTGAGGGCGTTAGCGGTGTAACCGCGGCGGCGAACGCCACACAGCGTAGGCATGCGGGGGTCGTCCCAGCCGCTCACAAGACCCTTCTGCACCAGCTCCAGGAGCTTGCGCTTACTCATGAGGGTATAGGTGAGGTTGAGACGGGCAAACTCGTACTGATGGGACGGGTAAATGCCCAGGGTCTCGATGAACCAGTCGTACAGCGGACGGTGCACGTCAAACTCCAGCGTGCAGATGGAGTGCGTAATGTGCTCGATGGAGTCGCACTGGCCGTGGGTGTAGTCGTACATGGGGTAGATGCACCACTTGTCACCGGTACGGTGGTGGTGGGCATACTTGATGCGGTACATGAGCGGGTCACGGAACATCATGTTGGGATGAGCCATGTCAATCTTGGCGCGCAGCACCTTCTCGCCCTCGGCGTACTTTCCGGCCTTCATCTCGCGGAAGAGCCTCAGGTTTTCTTCCACGGAACGGTCTCTCCAGGGGCTGGGCTTTCCGGGCTTGTCCACGGTGCCGCGGTTCTCGCGGATCTCCTCCTGCGTCTGGTCGTCAACATACGCCAGGCCGCGCCCAATGAGGTCCTCGGCCCACTCGTAGAGCTGGTCAAAGTAGTCGGAGGCATAGAGCTCCTTGTCCCAGTGGAAACCGAGCCACTGGATGTCCTCCTTGATGGAGTCTACATATTCGGTGTCTTCCTTGGTAGGATTGGTGTCGTCGTAACGCAGGTTGGTTTTTCCGCCGTACTTCTGGGCCAGGCCAAAGTTAAGGCAGATACTCTTGGCATGTCCCAGGTGCAGGTAACCGTTGGGCTCCGGAGGGAAGCGGGTCATGATGCTGTCCACTTTGCCCTCGGCCAAATCCTTTTCGATGATTTCTTCGATAAAATTGAGTTTACGCTCTTCCATATAGAATCTTTAATACAAGCGTCAAAGTTACGAAAAAATCGCTAAATTTGTGAAACCTAAAGGAGAAATTGCTATGATTGTAAAGTCTTTTGTGCTCAAGCAGCAGTCTGTGGGCAAGATTGCCCGCCTCATCGATGACAAAACGGTGGCGGTCGTACGCCCGCAGCGCAAGATTGAAGCACTCTTCCGCGAGGCCATCCGCAAAACCCTCCAGGAGAAAAAACAGGCCGACGACCAGCTCGCGCTCATCCAGGCCTATTTCCTGGAAATGTCCGAGGACGACACCTACCGGGAAAGCGTGCAAAGCACCGTGGAATCCATTGCCACCTACCTTCGGGAAGGCATGTACGTCCAGACGCAGCCCTACGCCGTGGAAGACTACGTCATGGCCAAGTGCGCCCGCCTGTGCGCCCAGGCTGTGAACGCCCACGTAGGCGCCGCCTTCATCGACGGAACAGAGATCATGCTCTGCCGTACCGACGCCCGCGGGCAGCAGCACTTTGACTGGCAGTCCAGCCGCCGCGAAATCAAGGCGCGCTGCGAATCGGCCCCCTGGCCCGTCATCATCTCCGGCGGGTACGGACGCCTGGACACCGGCTACATCGTCCGCGTGGGCAAGGACGGCGCGCACCTGATGGCCACCCTCATCGCGGAGGTTCTCCGGGCCGATGCCGTGGAGTTCCACATCGAAGACCACGGCGTCAACGGCATCAGCGCCATGACCTACGACGAAGCCGCGCACTACTGCGCATCGGCCAAGGCGCCCTTCTCCTCATCGGCCATCTGGCCCGCCAAGACCGCCGGCATCCCCATCCTCGTGAAGGATATTGCCGATGACAGCTTCGCAGGCACGCTCATCTCTACGGGATCGGCCCACAAGACGGCGGTCCTCTCCGACAAAGACCTGGCGCTCGTCACCGTCTATGGAACGGGCCTTCTGGGGCGCGTGGGCATGTCCGGCTCCATTTTCTCCTGCCTGGCGCAGGCCGATGTCAACGTGCGCTTCATCGCCCAGACCTCTTCCGAATACAGCATCTCCTTCGCCGTGAAAGAAGAAGACCAGGCCAAGGCCGAAGAAGCCATCCGCGGCCTTTTCAAGGACAATCCCCTGCTGCCGCTGGACGATGTCATTGTGGCCAACCAGGCCGTGGGCATTGTCACCATCTTCGGCAGCAAGATGAGAAATACCCCCGGCACCTCCGCCGCCGTCTATGACAAGCTGGGTGCCGCGGGCATCAACATCATCGCCAGCGCACAGGGCGGCGAAGAACTCTCTATTTCTGTAGTGGTCGCAGCCTCCGACGTAGACAAAGCTGCAGAGCTGCTGCGGTAAACTATCGCCTTTTCGGCTCAATAAAGCGGACAAAGCCAAACTGCAGGCCCAGAAGGTCCAGGCTGCGGGAAGCCTGGAAGTCGGACATGTGGGAGTGGCTCTTTTCCGTGACAGGAACTTTGACCGTGGCGCCCGAGGCGTCGGTGGATTCCTGCATGTAAGTTGTGGTTTTTTCCTGGCGCGTGTAGCTGTAGCCAAGCCCGAAGAGCGGGACGCTTACGGTAATGGCGTTGTTGTTCTTGAGTTTGATAGCCAAACCGCCGCCGGCCTTGAGCGCAACCGAAATGACTCCGGAAACGCGTTCACGGTTGTAGTCCTTGTCGTCCAGGGGACGGTTGCTGGTACCGCCATAGGAGGTTTGCAGGCGGCCTTCTCCAAATACGGCGACATACTTGCTGCCAAACAGCGGCACATACTTTCTCATGACAAGGGACAGGCCCAGGGCATGGTGCTGGATGGCGCGGTTGGAGAGTGTCACGTTGAGCGACTCGCTGGAGGAGTTCACAATGTCCCGGAGGTCCAGGCGGATGTCGGTACTCACGGCGTAACCGGTGTAATCCAGCGAAGCGCCCAGCGACAGGTCGTTGGAGAGGAAGTACTGGATACTGGGAGAGACATTCCACACCTTGAGCTGGCCGTTCCCGATGTTGAGCATGGAAAGCAGCGCATAGCCCGTGTTGGTGGACTCGTCGCCGGAAGCGTTGAAACTGCGGAAACCGCCCTTGATACCAATGGAGCGGCTGCCTTTACGCACAAAGGCCTTACCGTCCTGACTGCCGTCAAAACGATCTTCCAGGTAGCGCGTGACAGGGTCCTGGGCAAAAGTTGTGGCGCAGGTAAACACCAGCGCCACAACCATCAAAATCTGTTTTTTCATCGTTATTTGATAATACCTTCTTCCTTGAAGATCTTGGTAAGGGCCTCCACCGCGCGGTCCACTTGCTCGCGCGTGTGCGTTGCCATGAGGGAGAAGCGGATGAGCGTATCCTGCGGAGCACATGCCGGCGGGATGACGCTGTTGATGAACACGCCCTCGTCAAAAGCCCGTTTGGTCACGATGAACGTCTTCTCCAGATCACGGACATAGAGCGGGATGATGGGGCTCTCGGTCTCTCCAATCTCGAAGCCGGCCTCCTTGAAGCGGCGCAGGGCGTAGTTGGTGACGTCCCAGAGCTTGGTAATGCGCTCGGGCTCGGACTGGATGATGCGAAGGGCTTCGCGGGCCGATGCCGTAGCGGCGGGCGTATCCGAAGCCTGGAAGATGTAGGTGCGGGCCGTATGGCGCAGGTAGTTGATGATGACCTTGTCGGATGCAATGAAACCGCCGATGGCCGCGAGGCTCTTGGAGAAAGTACCCATGATGAGGTCAATCTCACCCGTGAGACCGAAGTGGTTGCACACGCCGCGGCCCTGCTTTCCGAACACGCCCAGGCCGTGGGCCTCGTCTACCATAATATATACGTTCTTGTACTTGTGCTTGAGCTCCACAATCTCGGGGAGCTTGGCCAGGTCTCCTTCCATGGAGAACACGCCGTCCACCACGATGAGTTTCACGCTCTGGGGCGGGCAGCGGCGCAGGCAGCGCTCCAGGTCCTTCATGTCGTTGTGCTTGTAGTGAAGGCCCTTGGCGAAGGAAAGGCGGCGGCCGTCCACGATGGAAGCGTGGTCACGGTCATCGCAGATGATGAAATCGTCCTTGGTGAGAAGCTGCGGGATAACGCCGCTGTTCACGGTGAAGCCGGTGGAGAACACCAGGGCCTCGTCCTTACCCACGAACTCTGCGAGCTCCTTTTCCAGCTGGACGTGAATGTCCAGGGTGCCGTTCAGGAAACGGGAGCCGGCGCAGCCCGAGCCGTATTTCTTGAGCGCCTCGATACCGGCGTTGATGACACGCTCGTCACCGGTAAGGCCTGTGTATGCGTTGGAGCCGAACATCATAATCTTGTGACCGTCCATGGTCACCTCGGTTCCCTGTTTGCTGGTAATCTGGCGGAAATAAGGATAAATACCCTTTTCCATCATTTTCTGAGGAAGGTCATATTTGGCCAGCCTCGCATGTAGAAGTCCCATATCTTTTACTAGGTTTTAGTCAATAAATTATCTTTTAATTACCGGCCCCCGCTTGGGAATCCAGGATGCTGAAGGGAGAGTTCAGGCTCTTGAATTCGGGCACCAGGTCCTTCATGCGGGCCACGATGGTCATGGGATTGAAGTCGTAGCTGGCGAAGATGAGGCGGTCAATGTCTTCGGAGATGTCGTCAAAGTCGTATTCCCGCACATCGGCAATCATAATCTTGTCATGGCTGGTGGGCTTGGTGTTCTCCTTGGTAGCGAGGAGCTCCTCATAAAGCTTTTCTCCGTGGCGAAGACCGGTGAACTCCACTTTGATGTCTGTACGGCCGCTCAGGCGAATCATCTTGTTGGCAAGGTCCAGGATGCGGACCGGTTTTCCCATGTCAAAGATGTAAATTTCACCGCCATTTCCCATGGAGCCGGCTTCCAGCACCAGCTGGCAGGCCTCGGGGATGGTCATGAAGTAGCGGATGATATCCGGATGGGTTACCGTAACGGGGCCGCCACGCTCAATCTGTTTGCGGAACAGCGGGATGACGGAACCGTTGGAGCCCAGCACATTGCCAAAACGGGTGGTGATGAACTGCGTGGGAGCCGAGTGGTCTTTCTGGATTTTGCGGGCCAGCGCCTGCACGTAGATTTCGCAGATGCGCTTGGAGCAGCCCATGACGTTGGACGGGTTCACGGCTTTGTCGGTGGAGACCATCACAAAGCGTTCCACATTGTATTTGACGGAAAGGTCGGCCAGGATTTTGGTTCCGAGGACATTGTTCTGGATGGCTTCCGACACGTTGTCTTCCATCATGGGAACGTGTTTGTAGGCCGCTGCATGGAACACGTATTCGGGCTTGTAGTGGTCAAAGATTTCCTCCATGCGCCGCTTGTTGGAGATATCGGCCACGATGGTGGGCGCTTCCAGGTAGCTCCATTTGGAGTGAAGTTCCAGGCGGATGTCGTGGAGCGGGGTCTCGGCCTGGTCTACCAGGATGAGCTGGTAGGGGTTGAAGACGGCCACCTGGCGCATGATTTCCGAGCCGATGGAACCGGCCGCGCCCGTGATGAGCACGCGCTTTCCCTCGAGGTGCGAGCCAATCTTCTGGAGGTTGATCTTGATGGGATCCCGGCCCAGGAGGTCCTCAATCTGGACCTGGCGGATCTGGCTGGCTTTCTGTATGCCCTGCCAGTTGTCGGTGATGTCCGGCGCCAGGAAAATGGTTACGTTCTCCTGGAGGAAGCGGTCGGCGATGTCGGTGTTCTTCAGGTTATCGGCCTTGACGGGCGAGACAATAATGGCATCCACGTTATTCTCCTGGATGTGTTCCAGGAGGTTTTCGTCGTTCATGTAGACGTTCACGCCCATCATCACCTTTCCCTTCATCATGGGATCATCGGCAATGAATCCCTTGAGGTGGAATTTGTTGGGACGGGCCATGCGGATGGCCTTGGCGATGTTGATGCCGGCGTTCTTGGTGCCGTAGATGAACGTGTTGCGGGTTTCTACGCGGTCCTCGTTGAAAGCGTCGTTGAGCGACTTGATGGTCATGCGCATGAGGGCCATGAACACGAACATCACGGCGTATGCGATGGCAAGCATGCCGATGTCTGCGATGAGGGAACCGGTGGCGTAGAAGAGCACCATCGAGAGCACCGCGCAGCACATGAACGAGCACACAAGCGCCACGCTGATGTGAAGGATGTCCGTGAACGAGGAGAAACGAAGAACGTTCGAATACGTACGGAACGCCCTGAAAAACAGCAGGTTAAAAACCATCGTAAGGGCCATTCCCATGAGGACGTCGTCTCTCATCGTGAGCATCTCGGAGGCCGAGAAGCGCAGCAGGAAGGACAGGACGACGGAAACGAGGGTGATGACCGTGTCAAACAGCAGGATTACCCAGGAAGGAAGGACCCTGGACTGGAAAATCCTGCGAAGAAAGTTAAGGGACTCTCGAACCATACATTAGTAATTCTGGGCCAGTACTTGGAAATAGCTTTGGGGGTGATTGCACACGGGGCACACTTCCGGGGCTTCCTTGCCCACGACGATGTGGCCGCAGTTGGAGCACTGCCAGATGGCGTCACCATCCTTGGAGAACACTTTCTTGTCCTGAACATTCTTCAGGAGCTTGCGGTAGCGTTCCTCGTGGTGCTTCTCGATGGCGCCTACCATCTCGAATTTCTCTGCAATCTCGTCAAAGCCTTCCTCGCGGGCCTCCCGGGCCATGCGGGCATACATGTCGGTCCACTCGAAATTTTCACCGTTAGCGGCGTCTTCCAGGTTTTCCACGGTACCGGGAACGGCACCGCCATGCAGGTACTTGAACCAGATTTTGGCGTGTTCCTTTTCGTTGGCGGCCGTCTCTTCGAAGAGGGCGGCTATCTGGACGAAACCGTCTTTTTTGGCCTTGGAGGCGTAGTAGGTGTATTTGTTACGGGCCTGGGACTCGCCGGCGAAGGCTTCCATCAGGTTCTTTTCGGTCTTGGTACCTTTGAGGTTCATAGCTGTAGTTTATTATCGTTAGGGCCGGTAAAGGTACGAAAACTTTTTCACATTAAAAACTAGAGAACGCGGACCTTGAGTTTGGCGTAGGCGCGTTCCACCTTCTCAAGGGCGGCTTCGACGCTCTCTGCGCGGGCCAGGAGCACACCCATGCGGCGGTGTCCCTTGATGAAAGGTTTTCCGAAAAGACGAATCTGAACGTCGGGCTCGGCAAGCACTTCCTCCAGATTCTCGAACTCCACCATGGTGGTGTCTCCTTCCACCACAATGGCCTTGGAGGCGCTGGGACCGAAGAAATTCACCTTGGGAATGGGAAGGCCCAGTACGGCGCGGGCATGCAGGGCAAACTCGGAGAGGTCCTGGGAAATCATGGTGACCATACCGGTGTCGTGCGGACGGGGGCTCACCTCGCTGAAAAGCACATCATCACCGCAGATGAACATTTCCACGCCGAAGATGCCGTATCCACCCAGGGCGTCGGTAATTTTCTTGGCGATATCCTGAGCCTGTTTGAGCGCTTTCTCACTCATGGGCTGGGCCTGCCAGGACTCACGGTAGTCGCCGTCCACCTGATGATGGCCGATGGGATTGAGGAACGTGGTTCCGCCGGCATGACGCACCGTGAGGAGGGTAATCTCGTAGTCAAACTTCACAAAGCCTTCCACAATGACCTCTCCGGCACCGGCACGGCCGCCTTCCTGGGCAATGTTCCAGCACTTGTCGGCATCGGCCGGGCTCTTGCATACGCTCTGGCCATGACCGGAAGAACTCATGATGGGCTTCACAACGCAGGGAGTGCCCACTGCCTTGATTGCAGCATCGAACTCCTCGCGGGTTGCGGCAAAACGGTAATCGGAAGTAGGCAGGCCGAGGGTCTCGTGTGCCAGCTGCCGGATGCCTTTGCGGTTCATGGTCAGGAACGTGGCATTGGCCGTAGGGATTACGTTGTAGCCTTCCTGCTCCAGCTTGACGAGTTCCGGCGTTGCAATGGCTTCCACCTCGGGGATAATCATGTCCGGCTTCTCCTTCTCGATGATCTCGCGAAGCTTTGCGCCGTCCAGCATGGAAAGCACGTAACTGCGGTGAGCCACCTGCATGGCCGGAGCGTTCTCATACCGGTCCAGAGCAATGACCTCTACGCCATAACGTTGCAACTCAAGGGCAACCTCCTTGCCCAGTTCACCCGAACCGCACAGCAGGGCCTTCTTTGCAACCTTGGTGAGCGGAGTACCGATTTTTACCATAATGCTTGTGTGTGTTTTGTGTTTGAGCCGCAAAGATAATTAAAATTTTTGAAAAACAGAGAGGGCCCGAGGCTGTTTTGGGCGGCGGAACGTCGCAGGTGGCACGGCGGAACGTCGCAGGTGGGGCGGCGCGACGTTGCCCGTGGCGCTTAAACGGTTGATATACAACTAGTTAGAGTAACTGACGGGTATCAAAACACAACCCGTCAGTTACTCTAATGCGCTAATTATCAGATACTTAAGCGCCACGGCAGGTGTGTGGGCTTCAGCAGCGGTAGTGCGCAGGAGGGAGACCCTCCCGGGGGACTCCGGTCGCATGGGACGCCAGGTCGATTCGCTCCCGTCGTCCCATTGCTCCCTCCGGCCCCTCCCACCGTTTCCTGCGTCCCCGCTTCGCGGGAACTTGTCTCCGGCGGGCCCCTCCCCCTCCCCTTGCGCGGGGGTGCGCAAGCCCCCGGGAGGGTCTCCCTCCTCCGCACCACCGCTGCCGCTACCTTATACTGTGATTTCAGTATGGCTCTGCCCTGTTTGCCGTTGCAGGTGGAAACACGGAACGTTGCAGGTGGGGCGGCGCGACGTTACCCGTGGCGCTTAAATGGTTGACGCACAACGAGTTAGAGTAACTGACGGGTATCAAAACACAACCCGTCAGTTACTCTAACTCATTAATTACCAATAACTTAAGCGCCACGGCAACCGCTTTACGCACACACGAACTACCTCAACAGCACCTCAACACCCCCTCAACACCCCCTCAACAACCCCGCCGGAGCGTCTCGCCACACGTTCCGTGGCGCCGTTCCTACTGCATGTCCCGCAAACGGACGTCCACTGTGGGAAGAAGTGCAGGCAGGGCGGAGAGGTCCGTGCTACCGAAGTGGTATGGGATGAGGACACGCGGACCGATGACACGAGCGGCGTTCACGCACTGCTCAACGGTCATCGTATAGGGCTGGTTCACAGGCAGGAAGGCCACGTCAATGTCATGGAGCTCCGCCATTTCGGGAATGTCCTCAGTGTCGCCGGCCACGTAGATGCGAAGGCCGTCCAGCGTGAGGACGAAGCCGTTGTCACGGCCTTTGGGGTGGAACTGCGTACGGCCTTCGGTGTAGTTGTAGGCCGGGACAGCCTCCAAAACACAGCCCGGCGACTCCAGGACATCACCGTTTGCCACTACGATGACACCGACCGGGGACGGGGGCATCATCTGGGCCACCCGTGCATTGGTCACAATCTTCGTGCTCGTTTCATCGGTGAGGGCGGCGATGGCGGCAGGGTCGTAGTGGTCCCCGTGCTCGTGCGTCACCACAATGTAGTCGGCCTTCGGAAACTCGGCGGCATAGTCCGTGGCCTTTCCGTAGGCCCCGACGGGATCTACATGCAAGGTGCGGCCGGCGTAGCGCACCGCCAGCGTGCCGTGCTTGATCAGCATCACGTCCACGGGGCTTCCCCCGTCCGTGAAGAACGTCTCTACGGCATAGGAAGACACCGGTTTTCCGGCCTCGGTCCAGGCCACGTAGCCGCCCAGGAGGTTGGAGACCGACGTGTATCCGGCCTTCAGCAGGGCGGCGGCAGCCTCGGCGCTGCGGCGCCCGCTTCGGCAGTAAAGGGCCAGCGGCGTCTCGCGAGGGTAGGCAGCCACCACGGCGTCCACAAAGCCATCGGCCTTCCAATCCACGTTGGCGGCCCACGGGAGGTGGCCATCGGCATATTCCTCCGGCGTACGAACGTCGAGCGTAGCCACCTCAGGCTGCGCTACATAATCGGCAAAAGCCTCAACTCGTAAATCCGTAACGCTCCCGCAGGAGACCAAACCGAGCATAGCGGTCATAAGCAGAAATCTCATATCAACTGTTTTTAAGCCAAGCAACAAGTACAGCCAGCACGCTCACGAGGAGGAGCGCCAGCACATAGAGCACCCCATACCAGATGCCCGTTTTCACACCCAGCCCCAGACTCCGCTTCCACGGCACGCCCAGGAGCTGCCGGTAGTCCACCGTGAGGAGCGCCAGCATCAGGAGCGTCCCGATGGACCGGCTCTCCCCCAACGACAGCAGCACCGTAAACAGCATGAAAAAGCTGAACTGACAAAGAATATAGGCCGATGCTGCCGCGTTCGCCGACATCCCCAGCCGGAACCGCCGGAGCGCAATACCCATCGCCAGCCACAGCAGGAAGAACTGACGCAGGAAAAGCGGAATCCCCTGCCCCCGGAGCCTGTTCTCGAAGGCAGCCAGGGCCGATTCCCCACGCGTGTGAACGGCCTCCGGATGCGTATCCAGATGAAGGTAGATATAGCCCGCGCGCACCAGTTCCAGCGTATTCCGGAAGATGCGGGTAGCTTCTGCGGAGGTAGAATCGGCCGACTCCACCTGGACGCCCCTGTCCAGCGCACTGAAAGGGTCTTCCTTCGCCGGCTGCACCGGTTGCAGCACTGCCCATATCAGCGAGAAAAACGCATAGAAGATAATCAGCGCCGTAAGCGGAGCCAGATACCGTTCATGGTCTCCCCGGATGTAATCCCGGATCATGTAGCCGGGCCGTAAAAGCAAATGGACAAAAGTACGTTTGGCGTCGTCGTTCAGGAAAGGGATGTCGTTAAAGGCGTCCTTGTAGAAGGAGCCGGACTTATGGACATCGGCCTTCACTTTCCTCCACGGCAGATACCCCAGCTTCTGCCAGATGGCAAAAGCCCGCATGCGAACCTGTATGGCCTGCCACCACATCATAGAGCAGGTACCCCTTCGAAGGTGATTTTCACCGGCAGGATGCGGCCGTCATCGGCAAAATGGATCCGTTCGATGCACACCTCGCGGTGGTTACCGTCGGTGGCACCCAGCGGATGGCGGTGGTACACAATGTAATAGTCATCGGCCCCCTTCCCTTTCACCACGGAATGATGGCCGGCGCCGGTGGCCACTTCGGGGTCCGACTCCAGGATGGTGCCGATGCGCTCGAACGGTCCGAAGGGGCTCGAAGCCATGGCGTAGGCCACGTGGTAGTCCGGGCCCGTCCAGCCGCCTTCGCTCCACATGAAGTAGTAGATGCCGTTCCGCTTGAGCATGAACGGGCCCTCCACGTAGCCGGCCGGCGTCACTTCCTTATAGATTTCACCGTCGTCAAAGGGCACGAGGCTCGTGAGGTCCGGCCCCAGCTTCACCATGTTGCAGTGCTGCCAGCCGCCGTAGTACATGTAGTACGTGCCGTCGTCGTCGCGGAAGACGAACTGGTCGATGGGCTGCGCGCCGTTTACCACCTCGTCGATGAGCGGATGCCCCAGGGCATCCTTGAACGGTCCGGCGGGGTTATCGGCCGATGCTACCCCAATGCCGCCTTCCCCTTTCTCATGCATGTCGTTGGCGCCGAAGTAGAGGTAGTAGGTGCCGTCCTTCTCAATGACCGACGGTGCCCAGAGGGCCCGCCGGAGCCAGGAAATGTTCTCCTGGGAGATGACACGCGGGTGCTTGGTCCAGTGCACCAGATCTTTGGAGGAGAAGGCGTCCATGAAGAGCTGCTCCTCATAAGGCTTGGAATAGGTGGGGTAAATCCAGTACTCGTCGCCGAAAACCACCGCCTCCGGGTCTGCGTACCATCCTTCGAAAATGGGGTTGCCGCTCGTGGGTCTGTCACAGGCGGCAAGAAGGCACAGGGCTACAATGATTTGGGGAATTCGTTTCATATCAGTTTATTTGCCAGTTGCTCCAGGAGCACTTCGTCGGCGGGCTTCATCCGGGAACGGATGGTAACCATGGGCTCCACAATCTCGCAATCCTTCAGGGCTTCGATCATCGTGCGCATCACGCGGCCGGCCGTGGGGGCCCAGCTGCCGTTTTCGATGATGCCGAAGCGGCGCTTCTGGAAGCCTTTGATCTGGAGGTGATAGAGGAAGTCGTGCATGGGCGGGAACAGGCCAGCATCGTAGCTGGAGGCCGCCACCACCACCGTGGGATAGCGGAAGGCATCCTCAATGACCTCGGCCTGGTCTTCGCGGCAGAGGTCGCTCACCACCACCTTGGGTGCGCCCTTCGCGCGGAGGATATCGGCCAGCCTTTCCGCCGCCTCCGCCGTGCCGCCGTGGATGCTGGCGTAGGCGATGAGAACGCCCTCTGACTCAGGCTCATAGCGGCTCCAGGTGTTGTAGAGTTTCAGCGCATTCTGCAGCGCCTCCCCTTCCAGCTCGGGGCCGTGCAGGGGACAAATCTTCCGGACTTCCAGGGCCGATACTTTCTTTAGCACGGCCTGCACCTGAGGCCCGTACTTGCCGCAGATGTTGAAGTAGTAGCGACGCGCTTCGCAGGCCCAGTCATCGGCCTTCTCATGGACGAGCGCGCCGAACTTCCCGAAGGCGTCGGCGCTGAAAAGGACCTTCTCTGTGCGCTCGTAGCTCATGATGACCTCCGGCCAGTGAACCATGGCGGCCGATAGGAACTGCAGCGTATGGTGCCCCAGTTCCAACGTGTCCCCCTCCTTGATTTCCCTTACGCGGCCCTCGAAGGGGAAGCCGTCGAAAAAGTTCGGGAGCATCTTCGCCGCCAGCGCGCTGCACACCAGCTGCGTCCCGGGGTACGTCTCCAGCACCCACGCGATGAGCGCCGCATGGTCCGGCTCCATATGATGCGCAATGAGATAGCTGGGTGCACGGCCGTCCAGCGCCTTTTGGAGGTTCTGTTTCCAGGCATCGGCCTTTCTTGCATCCACCGTATCCAACACGGCAATCTTTTCATCCTCAATGAGGTACGAGTTATAGCTCATGCCTTCCGGCACAACATACTGGCTCTCAAAAAGGTCCAGGTCCAGGTCGTCTACTCCGATATACTTGATCATATTCGTGCGTTTTTCCACAAAGATACCACGTTTTTCTGAAATATGAAGGGGCTTGGGCGGGGGGGACTTGCCGAGGGGCGTTGCCAGGGCTTATGCCACTGCCGATGCCCGCAGCCTCTGTATCTCGCTCGCCGCCAAAACCCACGTGATGTGTAACTAACTAAATAACAGACAGTTACAGAATTTCTCCCCGTCGGATTCACCGGGGAGAAATCTCATAAATATCTAGAAATAAGCAAGTTGCGCATCACGCTTTTGGAGGGAACTACAGAATCTGCCCTGCGGCATTCTTGGTATCCACCTTCTCGATGATGCGCTCCAGAATGCCGTTTTCGTCAAAGATAAACGTGCGCCTGAGCGTTCCCAGCACGGTTTTGCCGTACATTTTCTTCTCTCCCCAGGCACCAAACGCCTGCAGCATCTCCGTGGAAGGATCTGAAAGCAGCCGGAACGGAAGCCCGTGCTTTGCCCGGAACCCCGTGTGGGACTTGGCGCTGTCCTTACTCACGCCCACCACATTGTAACCTTGCGCCGTGAGGGCGGCGTAGTTGTCCCTGAAGCTGCAGGCCTCGGCCGTGCATCCGCTGGTATTATCCTTGGGGTAGAAGTAGATAATGGTCTTCCTGCCCTTCCCGATGAAGTCCTGAGACCCCACGGCATTTCCGTCCTGGTCCACCACCTGAAAGGCGGGCATCATGTCTCCAATCTGTAGCATAATCTGAAGGTTTGGGTTTTCTCAAAGGTAGGCATTTCCGGGGAATTGAGCAAAATTAATGGGGACGGGGGCGAGGCCGGGGTGGAGCCGAGGGTGGGTTGGGGCCGGGGCCGGCTCATCGGCCCATAACAAAATCTCCCGGAATACCAAATTTTGGCAAGCCTTGCCAAAGTTTGGCGCATGGCACCTGGGCTGCGATCTTTGTAAAAAAAGCGTCAGTATGTCAAAGAGCTGCCATATCAGGCCCGTAGTTCCGGATAGCCGCCGGGGCTGGTTCCAGTTACCCTCAGAGGGGGCAAGACTGTGCCTCAACCCTGCCGAGAGCACCCTGTACCGCCTGTTCCTGGGCCATCCGGAAGGGCTTGTTGCCGATGACCTGGTGCTCCACTGGAAGGAGCTCTGGAGCATTTACGCCCACGAATCCTGCTTCGACGATCCGCAGCTCCGGGAAAACGCCCTGGTCTCTCTCTGCTCCGAATCCAAACGGGTCTTCTACTCCAACATCGCCCGCATCAAGCGCAAGTTTGTGAATGCGATCGGCGCCCGCAAGGCCAGAGGCTACTATATAAAGCGATATCCCAATGGCCGGTATCGCACCCTTGCAACCTTGGCGGTAGCGAATATGGCCGATGCAACCACGCCGCCCACTGCGCAACCCACTGCACCGCCCAATGCACCGCCCAATGCACCGCCCAATGCGCCACCCCACCAAGTTTGATGCAAAGTTACGTCCCATTCCGCCCATCGGCAAATCTTTGCAAGGTTTGCAAGGATTTGGAAATCAGAAAAATCTTATTCGTCTCACGTTATCTTCCGCGAGATGAGTGATTCCGGCAAGGTCGATACTTCCAAAGGACGTCACAGCGTGGCGCTTAAATGCCTGATTACCAGTAGATTAGTATAACTGACGGGTACGTTTCGAGCACCCGTCAGTTACTGCAACACGCTGATTATAAGACACTTAACCGCCACGATATGTAGAGCGGCGCAGGCCAGAGGCCAAAACGGCGCAGGTGGGAAGTAGAGCGTCGCAGGCCAGAGGCCAAACCGGCGCAGGTGGGTAGTAGAGCGGCGCAGGTCAGAGGCCAAACCGTCGCAGGTGGGTAGTAGAGCGGCGCAGGCCAGAGGCCGAACCGGCGCAGGTCAGACAACGGAACAAGCCCCGCAAAATGCAACTAATTATCAATCAAGCATTTGCGCAAAGTCTTATGGTCGTTTTCGCCCGGAGGAAATTCCATAAAGCACTGTATTTCAATGTATTACAATTTACACCCAGACTCCGTGCACATCAGGCGCACCCACTTCCTTTACATGCAACTCTGTCAAGGCATGTGCACAGCGTCGCCTAGAGGCAAATACGGAACGTGGATGCAAATCGCTAACAATCAACCATTTACACAAAAACACCTGGTCGGATTCGCACAGGCGTTATTACGCATCTAGCTATGTATCAAGCAATTAGCTCCACGCCTCTCAAACTTCCACATAGCCTTCCTGGTCATAGCCTTTCTGGTGCCGGTGGATGAGGGCGACGAGCGGCTCAAGGCGCGGGTCGGTGACGGGCATGCGGCCATAGCGCTCGAACTGGGCCTGGTAGCGCTCGGGGCTACCGGAGGTAGCGAGGCGGGACTCCAGGGCGGCGAGGTCGGAGGGGACATAGAAGGCCGATCGGGTAGGGCCCAGGTAGCGGTAGAACTCGGTCAGGAAGATGTGCACCCCTGCCAGGTCAAAGTCTCCAAAGTGCACGTAGAAGTTGGGAATGGACTGCAGCCAGGTTACCAGATCCCGCGACTGGGGATAGCGGGACACCAGCAGAAGGGGCGGAACGCCGTCTCCGCCAAACTGCTCCCGAATCTCTTCCCACACGGCCGTCTGGCGCTCGGGGAGGCGGAAGTTTTCCATGTTCTCCACACCAACAACCAGAGCGTTGGAGGGGATGCGAAACGCAAGGAAGTCACTGATATAGACAAAGCTGCCGGGGCAGGGGCACAGCAGGAGCTTGCGCTCTCCCAGCCGAACGCTCAGCGGGCCGATGACATTCACCGGGAACCCAGGGCACGAGCGCACCGCCACGGCCTTGGAGTCCCCGAGAAGCTGCACCTGAGAAGCACGGGAATCGGGGCCCGACAACACCGCCGCCGTCTCCTGAAGCTTGTCCGGCTGCAGGCCCTTGCTGCGAAGATACACATCAAATGCGGCCCTGGAGACCGCCTTCAGGGACTTCCGGCTGCCCCGGACGATGCTGGAGACTCCGCCTTCCAACAGTAGTTCGTCCACCACATCAGAAGGGAACCGGCTAAAAGCCACCGTCTCCCCCTCCCGCAGCAGGGCAAAGGCCTGAATCAAAGCTGCTCTCATTCCGCAGCCGCCTCCTCCCGGCCCAAAACCTCTTCCCTACCCAAAAACTCACCCCGAGCCAAAACCTCTTCCCGGCCCACCCCCTCCTTCCGGCTCACCAACGCCCGAATCACCGTCCGCGTACCGTCCTTCGTGAGCAGATACGTGTGCCGGTAGTCGGCCACATTATAAGGCACCGGCGAGCCATTGACCAAATAGATGTTCCGTGCGCCCGCAAAATCCAGGATGCCGCGGACATTCCGGGGGTGCAACCGGCCAATCTCGTCCATCACGCAGTGGATGCGGAAGTCCGAAAAGCGCCCGGAGACCCGTTCCTTGAACACATTGATAAGCATGATGTTAACCATCGCTTTCACCAGCACATCCGTTCCGTCGGAGCCCACGGAAGAAATCTTCTCCACCCAGCCGGTGTCGTTGTCGTTCTCCGTGATGCGGAACTGCAGCTGGAAGGTGTCGCTCAGCGTAAGCCGGCTCCGCGTAGCATGTTCTCCGCCCGTGATGAGTTTCATCAGTGACAGCAAAAGCCCCACGGCGGCGCTGCGAGACTCGTCCCGGGACCCTCCGGAAAAGAGATTCACCTGATCCAGATCGTAGCCATGTTCATCGGCAAAAACCTTGATCTGCGACAGCAGGCCGACCATTTTGTCGGCCGATGGCATGACGCGCAGCTCGATGCTCTTCACCGCCCCAATGAAATTCTTCTCCTTGAAGTCGTAGTTGATGTCCTTCACGATGCCGGCAATCTCGGAGGAGTTGCGCGAGACCTCGTCCATCTCGTGGGAAATGCGAAGGAGCAGCTCCGTGTAGTGCCCGCTGGTGCGGCTGCGATACTCCTCAATCTTGTCCGTTTCCAGGAACTCCACCAGCGAGGCGGCAAAGGCGCGGTACTCCTCATCGGTGTGGTTGTCTGTCCTGAAATCGAAGATATTGCCCGGACTAAAGTGTGAAGTAAACGCATTAACACACTGATAGAACGTCTGTTCCGTATTCCGCTTTTCGCTCAGGACCCGGTGGATGGCATCCATGAGCTGCCGACAGGTCTTGTCCGTTGCGCACTCCCGCCCCTCCGGAAGCAGCGGAAGCGCATTGCTCTCATCGAAGTTCTCCGCCTCCGAAAGGCCCTCCCGGAGCTGCCGAAGCCGCTCCTGTAGTTCCTGCATAGTTGCAGCCGCAAGGGAAAGAGCATCCTCCTCCTTCCGGCGCCTTAACTTGTAACGTTCAGAAAGCGAATCCTTTTTCCCCTCAACCTTCGACTTCTGAGAGAGGAAAAGATCCCGCTTGTCCAGGTACTCTTCCTTGTCCTGCCGGTACCGGAACAGCGTCTCCTTGTTCGATTCAATCCGCTTCAGCCGCTCCTCAAGCGCACGGATATCGGCCTCACACCGCTCCAGCGCCGTGGCATCGGCCCCCTGCCCGGCAAGCGCGCGAGAGAGTTCCTTCGACAGGGCCTCCAGCGCCGCAGAGAGCTCTTTTTCCCGGGCCGATACCTCCGCCGCCACCTGCGCCAGCGCGTCGTCGTGCTGCTTCCGAAGGGACCGTCGCGAACGGGCATCGGCCTCGCGGAGCTTAGCGACCTCCGCCTCGCGCGAGCCGATGAGCGTCCGGAGCGCCTCCGCCGCCAACACTTTTTCGGCCGTCAGCGCCTCCAGGGCCTCCTTCGAACGGGCCATCGCGGCCTCCCGCACCTTGCGGGTGTTCTCTTCCAGAAGCGCCAGGCGTTTGCCGGCATCCTCCAGCTTGGCCGGCAGCATGAGCGCCGCCGCCTGCAGGGCCGATAGTTCCTCCCGGAGCGGCTTAAGGCGGGCATTGTACTTTTTCCGGAGCGCCGTGAGGGCCGATTCCTTCCCGGCCAGCAGCTCCTCCTGCTGCGCCCGCAGCCCTGCGAGCTCCTTCTCCAGCTGCCCCTTTTCCTTCGTGAGCTGCTCCGGCGTTCGCACGTTCATCTTCAGGGAGCTCAGATCCAAATCTACCCCAAACAGGGTTTCCCCCTTGGCTAGCGACGGGTATAAGTTCTTGGCATAGAGCACTGTACGTTCATCGGCCACCTTGCCGATGGTCTCCTCCCAGCCGGGCCTGTTCCGGGACAGCCACTGGATGAGGGAACCGTCCATGGACGCGAGGAGCCCGTCAATCTCGGCCACCTTCCCCTCCAGCCCTTGCATCTGCGCCCCCACGCCGGCCAGCCGGTCGTCCCACTCGCGCGCCTCCCGGTGCTCCTGGAACTGTCCCTCCTGCATGAGCGCGTCGATGCGTGCCTCCTGCGTTTTGGCCGATGCCTCCAGCCGCCCCCTCTCCCCGCCCAGGCGGGCAAGCTCATCCCTCGCCGCGTCCATTTCCTTCGCGTAGGGCGACAGATGGGCCGCCAGCGCCAGCCGCTTGTCCTCGGCCGCCACCCGCTCCTGCAGGTCCGCAGCCACGCTTTCCTGGGCCGATATGCGCTCGCAGAAGGCCTCCTCAACACCGGAGAGCCCCGCCGCAAGCGACTCGGAAAGCTTCTGGAGCTGCGCATTGAGCGCCGCGCCTATCTCCACCTTCCTCCCCTCCCGGGCCGCGCGCCAGGCCTCGAAGCCCAGCTTGAGCTCCCGCTCGCGGTCCTTGTACCCAGCCGTGATATCGGCATACTCCCGCGTGAGCCGTTCACGGAGGGAGAGGGCCGATTCGAGCGATGCCCGCAGCGCCGGCTCCTGCCCGTCTTCTTCGAGGAGCGCCTGAATGCCCTCGTACTTTTTCCGGAGCTTCGGGATCTTCTCCAGCTTGTCGTTCAGGGCACCCAGTTCCTGTTCCAGGCTCGAGAGTTCGTGGCGGTACTTGTCCTCCAGTTCGGAGAGTTTCTCCTTGCACTTAAGCTGCTGCACCTCAACGTCTTCCGCCTTCTTTTCCAGAAGCGGGATCTCCTCCAGCGCAAAGCGGCGCGCGTAGCGGAGCTCCAGGAGGCCGCTCACCAGTTCGTCGTCCAGATACAGGAGCTTGCGGTACAGTTCCACCACTTTCTCTCCCTGCCGCCGCACCGTCACCTCCCCCTGCTTGTTCCTAAGGAACCACTGCGAAATATCGTTGTATTCCCGCTCAAACCCCGCCAGCTGGCTGCGGAAATACACCAGGTCGATGCCCGGTTCCTCGTCTCCGAGGGAGCGGATGATGATGTCCTTGATGAAATCGGCATCTACCTTCGCGCCCAGGAACACATTCTGAAGGCTCCTTGGAATATTCTGATATTTAGCCGTTTCCATAATGCAGAAGCGGGCGAACTCCTTTCCCGTAACGCGCTTGTTGCCGTAGATGATGTCCCGGTATTCCTCGTACTCGTCTACAATGCGGGTCATGGGCGCCCCCTCCAGCCGGCGCCGGATCACGGAAGCATCGGCCGTCACCTCCCCTGCCTCGTCCACGAGCCATTCCCGGCGGAACGGCGCGCCGATGAAGCGGAAGACGCTGTGCGCGTGCGAGCGGAACACCAGCACCGTGAACGCGCCAAACTCGCTTTCCACCTCGTAGGCGATGTAGGAATTGGCCCCCGGCAGGTAGAAATCGTCAAACGACTTCTTCTCGCGGCTAATCCCGAGGTGCGTCTTGTCTCCCGTGTAGAAAAACAGAATCGCACGCAGCACGGTGCTTTTCCCAACGCCCTGTGTACCAATCAGATGCACATTCCCGTCCAGCTGCACTTCCCCATAACGGATTCCGGCGCTGTTTACAAATACAATCTTACTGAGCTGTCTCATCGGCGGCCTCCTCTTCGCTGATCGTTAACATTTCCACCAGCCCTTCCAGGAAATGGAAGGCCGATGTCACCTTGTATACCTGTTCGAACTCGTTCTCCAGTTCGATGAACCCCGCTTTTACCAGATCGTCCAAGAGCGCCTCCACCGTCTCCTTTGCGCTGTGCGGCCCGGCGTAGAGCTTCCGCGCCTTCTCCTTGAGTTCCACATCGGCCGATATCGCCTCCGTGATGGCCGATGGCGTAAAGCGCACCCCGGTGGAGAAGCCGCTGTGGAAGGTTTTCACAAAATCCAGGCGGTCGATCCACACGCCGAGGGACGTGAGCCGGCGCGTAAGCTCTGTGCGCGACTCTTCGCGGGAGAAATGGAAGTAGCCGTTCCCCTGCTCCAGCACAAAGCCGATGCCCTGGTAATACGCCTTATATTCTTCATAATTCTCCTCTATATAGTCATAGAGGCGGCGGACATCGGCCCGGACGCTGTCCTCGCTGATGAATCCTCCCCGGGAGAGGAGTTCGAATATCTCTTTGGTCTTGATCATGGTCTAACGCGGATAAATAAGGGGATACAGGAAGCCGCCGGCCTCCCGGTAGTCTTCCGTGATACGGAAATCTTCGTCGAATTCTACGGCAAGGCGGCAGAATAGGGTGAGGCGCTCCTCTTCGGAAGAAAGCGCATCCTCTCTCTCCTGTAGGAAAGTCATCAGGTCCTTGGAACTGCCCAGGAAGGCATTTCGGAGTTCGAACGTATTCAGCGTGGCCTTCACCACGGCGCTCCGGGCAAGCTCCTCCGGGGTGAGCGGCTCCGCGACTACCTTCCGCCGGGCCATGGGTCTTTTCAGGGCCGCGTGCGCCTCCCGCAGGGCGGCAATGCCGTCGGGCGTATTCACCAGCGCGTCCAGAGGCGGCAGGCAGTTGTACCACGGGCGTTTTTCCAGGAAGGCAGGCCGATGCGTCTGCAGCGCCCAGATTACGTCCGTACTGCTCTCCCACACCAGCTGGTCCTTGAGGTACTTGATGCGGCGGACCTTCTCCGTGAGCCGCTGCTCCGCCTCAATGCGGTTCAGATACAGAATAATCTGGCGGTCCAGCTCCAGAAGCCCGTGATACGCCTCCGTGAGCGCATCCTTCACCTGCGCCACCGTATCCTTCAGGTGCGCATCCATGGACGGGCCAAAAAACACCCGCTGACGCTCGTCAAACAGCTTTTCAGCCTCCTTGATGAGCAGCGCGATGTCGGCCCGCTTCCGGTCCAGGATTTCCAGGCGCTTGCGCTTGACGGCATAGTCCCGCTCGCTCTTGTACGTACTGTCAATGGCCCGCTTGAGGTCTATGACATTACGGTGCGTAGACAGCGCGATGCCCCGGAGAATCCGCAGGATCTCCCCCATGTAGCGGTGCCGGCGCGCCTCCGAACTCACTGTGAGCCAGAGCTCTATGTTCTCGCTCAGCGCATCGATGTGCTGCTTCACGGAAAGCACATTAATCTCCTCGTTCACCTCCAGCACCTCTTCGAAAAAGCGCAGGTACGTGTCTTCCAGCACCAGAACGCCCTCCGCCTCCCGGACCACGCCATGATCCAGCAGGTATTCCAGGCGCCGGCTGTCCTCCTCCAGGAAGTTCTCCAGCGCTTGCTCCGGCCGCAGCGACGGTGCCTTCCGGCTCACAAACAGGAACCGCAGTATGTCCTTTTCCCGGGAAATGACCCTCAGGAGCGAATCAATGTCACTGAACGCATTCATACAAAGCAGACGGGCACCGGGGTTAGTTCCGGCACCCGTCTACAAATATAGCGGTTTTTGTTTAAATTGCAAGGGGGCGCGGGGCCCTGGCGCCGTTACACATCACGCCATTTGTAGCAGTTTGTCTCATACCGCACAAAACCCAGTTCCTGGTACAGCCGGTTCGCCGCTACACGGGCGGGGTTGGACGTCAATTGGATGTGATGCACCTCAAAACGGCGGGCGGCCGCGATGAGGCCCGCCATCAGTTCGCGGCCATAGCCTTTGCCGCGGCAGCGGGAGTTCACCACCACCGACTCGATATCGGCAATGGGAAACTCCAGCGTATGCTTGATGCAAAGGGTGCCGGTGGCGACGATGCGCCCATCGGCCCGTATCACGTAGATGTGGACGTTGGAATCGGCCAGCGCCGCTTTGAGGAGCGCCTCGCTGCAGGAGCTGGTAGCCGATAGCTCGTGCATCAGCGCGTCCAGGGCGGCAAGGTCCTCCGGCGAATATGAGCTCAGCTCCTCAATCATTGACGGTAACGGTCACTACCACGCTCTTCTTGCCGGCTTTTAGGGTGTAGGTGCCAGCATGCAAGGTAAAAACAGCATTGTTTCCATCTATGACTTTATCCGCATCGGGCTCAATACTGATGGCAGCGGGTTCATAGAGACCTTTGGGGCCGATATAGGTAGCAAATAACTTGACAGGCTTGCCATCCGATATCACCAGATGGGTTTGACTCACCTCCAGCGTGCCCTCGGGGTCGTCCACATCGAGATGCGACCCGCCCGGAGCCTTGGAACAGGAAACCATGACCACAGCAAAGAGCGCTGCCAGTAAATAGAATAGCTTTTTCATATCCTTTTTGTGATTAGGTGGACAAAGATACGAAAAAAGTGGTTATTTGCGTCCCTACAGGTCCACCAGCCTGTACCCTTATGCGCAAAAATGGCCGATTTTGACGCTACCCTGCCGATGGCGCGGACCGGTATACACTCTTTATCGCCATTGCAGCCAGATTATGCGGTGTCCAAAAGCCTCGCGGCCTCGGTATAGCTTATACCGCACACCCTGGCGGCCTGGTGAATCCCGGCGCTGAAACGGAAGCGGAGCTGACGGAGTGTTTCGGCCTGCTCCTGAGTTGAGAGAGCCCCGAACGCAGGCTTCTGAAACAGGCTTTGCAGAAGGTCCGGCAGGGCTCCCAGAATTACCTGATCCCGGAAGGCTGGCAGTTTTACATCCTCCGCCTCCAGGCGCTTTCGGGCTTTGGAGGAACTACTGAGGAAATACTGCATGCGTTTGGAAGAACGGAAGACCGATTCTACATGGTTCACATCCACGTACGATTCCGGCAGCACAAAGCCGCTTTCAGACAATAGCCACGCATTCGGAAGTTTCAGAGCGGCCCTGCTGTGCATAAGACGGATCCGCTCCCGGCCGGAGAGGTCCCCCAGAAGGCGGTACTTTTGGGCAGCATGCCGGGAGCCGGAGCTCCTGCCATCCCACCCCGCCTGAAAGAAAGTACTACCCGTACCCCAAGGATACTGCCCGGGATACAGGCATATACTTGCCGCCACACAGTTCATCTGCACATAAGCAATCGCCCGTTCCAAGGCCTCCGCCTCATCTTCGGATATCTCTTTAATATCCAATTTATTGCGTCTAAGAAACTCTTTTACACCATACTTTCTGCCCAAATAATGGGAGAACCGGCCCTTAAAACCGTTCACGAAGGCTTCCACATCCTGACGGGTTCCGTACAGCACAAAGTGCACGTGGTTGGACATCAGTATGAAAGCCAGCACAATAACCTCCGGCGTCAGGGCCGCCTGGATGGCCACATAGTTCATTCCTGTTACAAAATCCTCTTCATCCCTGAACCACAATCCATCCTCCAGATGCTTGGTGGTCACCAAATAATACTTTCTCATCGCTTCAAACCTTTAATTACTATTGATTTGTGGCCGGCGCGTTTACGCAGGGCCGCAGCAGGATAATCCACGTCTGCATGCCAGCCCCTTATATGCGCTGATTGGAGTTCTGAGCAGCAGCAGCCGTCCTCTACAAATATAGGAATTCCGTTGACAAATGCCAAATTTTTTCAACAATTTTGAGGAGGAGTGTTGACACACATCCGCTAATATGCAGGGCCGCTGCGCATACCGGTCCACACACCCGGCAGAGTAGCGTCAAAAACGGCCATTTTTGCGCACAGGGGTACAGGCCGATGGACCGGTAGGAGCACCCGATGGCGCCAAAGGGTATCCAAGGCAATTGAAGCGCACTCTTACCGCCAGCGCTCCTATAAATATTTCGCTGAATTCCAAATCTTTGCAAACCTTGCAACGATTTGCAGAGCGCAGACAGAGGTCGTACCTTTGCACATGAAACGGCGGGGTGATGCCTTACACGCAGGTTCGAATCCTGCCCCCGCTACCAAAACTAAATATATGGATATTATGGCACAGGAAAAGATGAACGTTACGCTGGCAAAAGCCGAGCACGAACGGGCGATTTACACGGAATCGCTTCGCAAACAGGGAGAATTCTTTAAAAGGAACAGCTCTTCATTCAGGGGAGAGAAGAAGACTTTCCATGCCGCAGAGGGACAGCTGGAAGACCCTACCAAAATGGGCCACACCGTGGTGGCCACTACAGTATCTGAGGAAATAAAACGACTGGTGAACAAAGCGCTTCTTCCCTATCTGAAAGACCAGTTTGCCATCGAAGCCACCAACGCAGCCGGCTCTGCACGGGTTCCTTTCGTGGTGGACGGACTCAAGCTCGGAAGCCTGTCGGCCACCGAGTTGCTCCGGCTCAAGAATATCCTCACGGATGAGAACTTGAAACAAGTAGTCCAGAATATCCCTGTCCGCTCGGAATCGGAGATATGGAAGGCCAGCGCTCACGAGGATTACCAGGGCCGGGACGATATCTTTGAATCGCCCCGCCTGGAGGGAGACAGCTTCACCACCATCACAGACACGGAGATTCTGCTGGATCCCAATATCGACAAGGAGCACATCCCGTCCAGCTACCGGCCCATCACCAAGGAGGTGAAAACCACGGTAAAACGGGGATCCTACACATCCCAGAAGTTTTCCGGAGAATGGACGCTGCGGCAGAAGAACCTCGTTCAGGAACGCATCAGCAAACTACTGAGCGCAGTCATCGAAGCCACCAAAACCGTCAACGATACGCCCACAATGGAGCCGAATCTGGCGGCAGATAAGCTTCTGAATTATATCTTCTACGGGGTCTGATGACCCCGCTTGGCAGATAGCATCAGCATTATGTATCAGCTTTATCGGCATCTCCCCCCGGGAATCATCCCAATCTGCATGCCATCAGCCTTAGCATCGTGCCAAAGCATCTGCATCATGGTTCAAAGCACAGGCTCTTCGGAGGTTAAGTGTTTCGACAAAAGCCCAAGGCTGCGGGTTCAAGTCCCGCATCCGCCTCTACATCAAAAAAATTACACGGCGGATTAGATCAATTGGTAGATCATGGGCCAACTAGCATCAGACTGAAATACTCCGAATCCTGTCGGCCAACCTGGGGGCCGGGAAAGAAGGATAAGACACCCGGTCCAGGCCGCGTACCTTAGTGGTTAAAGGACAACACCTGCAAATGTCGGAAACGTTGGTTCGAATCCAACCGCGGCCACAAAATAACCTTGTTCAGTGCTTCTACCGGTCCACACACCCGGCAGAGTAGCATCAAAATCGGCCATTTTTGCGCATAGGGGTACATGAAACATGCAGGGTATGAGCACAAGGAAAGAAAAGTGATAGCAATCTTACTTTCTATTGCTCCACTCCTTGACAAGTTCGTCATCCGTCCTGGGGTCATTTTCAAAGCGGTCCACCTGTTTCCAGATTTCCCCGTTGATGAGGTCGCCGCTGTAGTCGGCCAGCCATTTCCGATGACAGCGGCGGCAGATGCTCTTGGAGGGGAGGGTGGCAAAGTTGTACAGGTACTGATGTCCTTCGAGTTCGCAGATGCTGCTCATGTCGGCTTCATCCTCTCTGCCCTGGAAGATCAGAAGGCGTGTGCGAAGGTAGTTGGCGCAGTCTTCTTCCAGTGGGTGTCGCAGGGAGAAGGTGTGTGTTGGAGCGATATGGAGATGGTCGATGTGGCCGCTTTCCAACGGCAGGACCATGTAGGAGTCGTCCAAGGCGTCAAGTCCGTAGAAACCGTCCTCCGGGGTGGGAGGGAGTTCGGCAACAATGGCCGTGAACAGCCGTTTGCCATCCAGGACTTCCACGATGTCACCTATATGGAAGCGAATGGCATTGGCATTCCGGCCTTCAAACTGATTGACAAGGTTATAGTTTTGAAGACATTCATCTACTAGCTTCCCGTTTTTGTCGTAGCTTCGAACGCTGATGGGGGCTGCATAATCCCGACATTTGCTGTCCATGGCAAATTCAAGGATAAGAAAGGCATAGGTGTATTCATCTTTATCTGTCATCCTCACTGCGGCAACCGCCCTGTCCAGCGAGGAATAGTATCCCAAGATGTGGTGACTGGCATCTCGGGACAGATTGTCTTCCGCTTCAAAAACCCATACCGATTCGAGGCGGAAGATGGAGTGGCTCCTTGGCTTATTATAAAGGCTCCTGTTCAGGGTCATAGGCTATTATTTTGATGTAGCCGATTCAATCAGATAGTCATAGAAAGCATCGATGTCGCTGATATTGTGCTCAATGCCGTCGATTGCGTATATGGCATCATTTTTAGGGGCCATTTCGAACCACCAGGCAAGTTCGTTGCCGACACCTTCGATGTCTTCACAGTCGAACATGATGTTAAAGGCCAGGTAAATGGCATCCCAAAAGGGAGAGATGTAGAAGGGAACGTGTTGGGCCTGGTCATCGTCCCAGATGAGTTCGAAGGCCTTGTCCAGCTTGTCTTCCTTTTCCTGTGCGTGCCTGATGGCGGCAATGAAATCTTTGAATTGTTTGCGTGTGGGAAGCATGTGGTCGTTTGTTTAATTGTAGTATGGTGTATTGTAGTGCTCCTACCGGTCCCTCGGCCTGCACCCCTGTGCGCAAAAATGGCCGATTTTGATGCTACCATGCCACGGACGTGGACCGGTAGAAGCACGGAGGACACTTGAAGGCCGGAGGGAAGTATGAAGGCGCTGCAAAGGCTAGCTGAAATCAGCATCCTTGGAAAACCGGAGGCCTTCCGGGGTGATGTGCTCATAACTGGCACAGGATACACGGTAGTAATGGCCTTGCTTCTGTTCCCATTCGTCATAGGTTTTGCCCGTCCAGCCGTCTTCCATACAGGCAACATATTCGTCCCAGAAGCGGTCCGGGTTTATCTGCCCGCCATATTCGTCAAGGAGCAGCCAGCCGTCTTGGTGGATGAACCGGAGAATGGATTCCTTGGTCTCTTTATAGTGCTGAGGGCTTGGGGCGAAGAGGAATTTCCAGCCGCACGAGCGCTTCCCGATATGGACTTCCTCGTAGATTCGCTTGCGGGTCTTTTCGATTTCATCGGCAAGGCTCCAGTCTTCCAGCGCCGGATGCAACCCTACGTCGCGGTCGATGGAATCCACGAGATCCTCGTACTGTTTCTTGAGCAGACGCTTCAGCTCTTCCTTCTGCTTTGCAGTAGGAATCCTTCTCATATAGACGTTTGTTCCCATATTGTCAGCTTACTTTGAAAGAATCAGCGGCTCATCGTCGGTGTACTTATAGTTTCGCATAAGGTAAAGTATCCGCCGTTTGCGATTTGTGTAGTTGATAGTTGTATCTTTCAGGATGTCCAGCGCCTTTTGGAATTCTTCGCGAGGAATGGGGACGAAGTTGGCCAGGTGGCCGGGGGTGATGCCGGCCATCGGGAAGACGGACGTAGAAACGGAGTCCTTGCCGAGGATATGCCATCGGACTTTACAGATCTCACGGATGCCGATGACCTCTTCCACCTCCAGGACTTCCAGAAGAATTGGATCCATGCCGCGAATTTCCGGCCGCTGCCAGAATGTGTCGTGTGCTTTTATTGTCATGGCCTGTGTACTGTTTTTCTGCAAAATTAGGGGTCCTGTATGCCGATTCCAAATCTTTGCAAACCTTGCAACGATTTGCAATCCGCCTTCCGACGCCCTAACGTTACCGAAAACCAAAGCACATGAGCGACTACTCAAGACACGCCATATTCCTGAAAGACAACGATATCCAGAAGCTTAAACTGAAGCGACCATAATGCCTGAACTCGATAGTCCGGCGGAGGCAGGATAACGGATTTCACAAATTCGCATAGTCCTGGCGCACCTTTTCTATCAACTCATCAAAGTACTCGTCAACCTACACTATATCTGCCATCACTCGATTTTCATCCACCTCATCCTCCACCACATTTTCCTCATTAAGCGACCAACCCGCCCAGGGCTCCTGTCGGAACTTGTCAATGGGCACCTTCACCTTTTCATAATGCATTTTCCCGTCGGCATTGTACCGTCGCTGCCAGGCATCAAAATAGCGGACCAGCTCCTCTTTGTCATCATATCTGACACGGCAAGTTTTATGGCAGGGTGGATAGAAGAATGACGCCAAAGCATCCCAGCCCAGATAATCGTCAATGGAACTGTGTGCCCAGAAATGGGAATTTGGCTCCTTCCCTTCCTGCTGCATCACCGCCTGAAACGCTATCTTTCCTCCGGTTGTAATCTCTACGCTGACAGACTTATACTGCGCCAATTCCTCCTCCGAGTCTATCCCCTTTTCCGAGATAAATGTCAGAAACAGATCCATCGGGCTGTAACGCTCTTCCAGGTTGTAAGGCATTCGAAACATCGGCGTGCCGAACTGCAGGTAAAGTGCCGTCATCATCCTGATATCCATGGCGTTATGTCTTCGTTGTTCCTCCGTCAAAACATCACATCCATACCGGACGATGTCCTGCCAATGGCTGGCTGCATAACTGTGCCGCCCCATTGCATAATTCTTTGACAGCCAAATCAAGTCCTGCTCCAGATACCGTTCCTTGAGGTCAATGACATCTTTAATCTTCCTACGCTTCAAAAAATCACAGAACGCTCCTACCAGCGCCCGGAACTCCTCCGTCCCGAATTCGATATCCATAAACTGCCGATACCGCTCAAGCTCGCTGTACCCCTTCTCCCCTACATAATCCGTCATCCCCATTGCATACCGGTATCCCATCCAAGCCAGCGCTTCCTTATAAAAGCCATCCTCTCGTCCAATTCTTTTGCCCATAACGTTCCTTTTTTGAGCAAAGTTACGTCGCATTGGACGCCCCGGCAAATCTTTGCAAGGTTTGCAACTATTTGTAAATATCGGAAGAAAAACAGGTGGAAGACTTTTCTGTAACAAACACGGTCAGTGAATTGTGAAAACCGCCCATACCGGTCCACTTATGTGTCATGGTAGCGTCAAAACCGGCCATTTTTGCGCATAGGGGTACAGGCCGATGGACCGGTAGGAGCACCCGATGGCGTCAAAGGGTATCCATGGCAATTGAAGCGCACTCTTACCGCCAGCGCCCCTATAAATATTTCGCTGAATTCCAAATCTTTGCAAACCTTGCAAGGACTTGCAGGGGTTGGGGAAGAACTTTACCTTTGCAGAAACATATAGCCCATGGAACCCATCCTCAAACTTCAGCCCGAGAACGTCTGGTTCACCTCCGACACCCACTTCGGCCACGAGAACATCATCCGATTCTGCAACCGACCATTCAAAAATGCAGCGGAGATGAATGCCGAACTCATCCGACGATGGCGGGAGACCGTTCCGGACGATGGCATCATCTTCCACCTGGGCGATTTCGCCCACGGCAGTTCTCGCCTTTGGAATGATATCCTCAATGCCCTCCCCGGCCACAAATACCTCATCCTGGGCAACCACGACATGAAAGCCATCCGCCAGGGATTCATGAGCCACTTCGAACTGGTCACCCAACAAATGACTATCCGTGTAGGCGGGCAGGCTATCGTCCTCAACCACAATCCTTTCCTCTGCTACGGCGGCTCCTACCGTGACGTCTGGCAGCTCTTCGGACACGTCCATAGCGGCCCCGCCAGCCATACAGGTCTGGACCATACACGGCTTAAAATGCTATTCCCGCGCCAATACGATGTGGGCGTGGACAACAATGACTATCGTCCCATCTCTTTTGCCGATGTCAAAGCCAAGATTGAAGCACAAGTGGCCACAGCCAAAGCTGCCATCGGAATCAAGGACGATGGGGCTATACCCGAAGTACGCCGCATCGTCTTCGTAGATAAGGATGCCGACATCGGGCTCGTGGAAACAGCACGAATCCGAGAAATCGCTACGGACATCATCGAACTCGACTCCTCCATCCCGATTAAAGAAGCCATCGCCGCTCGTGTCAGCCTTCTCACCGGCAATATCCGCTACGTCTACATCGGCTCACGCCCTCTGGACGATTTCCGCAACGTGCCGATAAAAACCGGCACATCCATTACCATGGCCAGCGTAGAAGCGGCCGTCAAAATACTATAAAGCACTAATTGATGGGAGTTTACGCACACAGATTCATAGAAATCATGGCAGGGGCTATCGACGAGTTTAGTAATACCGTCGTTTTCAGCAAGGTTCGAGGAGCCTACTTCTGCGTACAATCTTGGTGCTTCTACCGGTCCACACACCCGGCAGAGTAGCGTCAAAATCGGCTATTTTTGCGCACAGGGGTACAGGCCGATGGACCGGTAGGAGCACTACGGACTCTTAACACAAAGCATAGCAATAATCTCCTCATTTCCAAAACCTTGCAATGATTTGGAAACGCACACCATTGCTTTACTTTTGCATAAAACGAGACGATTACCTTTATCGGGAGGCCCTCTCACGGAATATCTGAGCCGCAGCGGGCAAAGCGAAGCAGAACGCTATCAATTATTCCGCGACATTGAGTTTGACACGGAAGTATTCCACGCTTTGGTGAGACACTGTAACAAAACTATAACAACATCCCACGATACAGCGACGGCGACTCTTTCTTCCGAAGCAGTACACACAAATGGTCCTCATCCCCGTACCGCGGCCGCATCAGGAAGAACCCGTCGGCATCCGGTTCCCGAACAATCGTCCCCAAAGACGTGGTAGATTCTTTCCACAAAGAGGAAGACGTTGATGTCATCGAATGCTGACATACATACTCAAACTCCTCATTCAGAAGATCTTCAGCGTCATTTTTTCCATCTTCAGACTTCCACTTGCCCAGCCATTCTAACAAGGAGGAGAACCCACTCTCCGCCAACTGCTCCTTTACAAACTGCAGAACCCCATCTTTGTCTTCATACTTTTCCAGGTGATAGAACTCCAGAATCTCATACGCGAACTTCGCTACCGGGATATTCAGGCACGGAGTTTCCGGTAAATGCCCATGGATATTCACCTCGTCCACCAACGCCTTCAGAATGTCGATAGTAGAAATCTCCAGCAGGTCAATCTGCTCCAAAATCTTTGCCCGCTGCCCCAGCAAATCCGGCAGGAGATTATCATCCAGGTACGCTTCAATGGCCTGCGGCAGCAGGTTTGAAAACTCGAAGCGATAGCGGATTCTCCCCGGACGCCCCAACAGGTTATCATTCAGCGTCAACTGATTGGTGGTAAGGATATACAGGCGCCTGCATTCATTGTACACACCGTCAATCAGCCGGAGCAGGATGTCATCATCCTCCCCTTTCTTAAAGGTCTTCTCCGCCTCGTCGATAAAGACGACACACTCGAAATTCAATGACTGCAGGAAAGGCAACAGCCCTTCGCTGTTGTTCTGCACAATCACTACGGGCAAACCGATGGCATTGCACAAGAGCTTTGCAGACAGCGTCTTTCCCGTTCCTTTGATACCATTGAAGATTACGCCCAGATTCTTGTTCCCTTCCACAAAAATGCGGGACTCCCAGGTTTTCTTCACCAGGCGGATAATGGGATCCGTCCCCAACTCATAGAGCTTGAAATCAAACTCAAACTTATCTCCGATCCGGTTCAATCCGATACGCTTCATCATTGGAGTTGTCGATTCCACCACCACAAACACCCCGTCCCCGGGCGACGCCAGAAGGCGCGTATCCCCGCTCACCGGGTAGAACGTCCCGGCCTCATTAATCCACTGCTGACTTTTCACACTCATACTAAAACCTTTTCCGCAAAGTTACGCTGCCTGAGACGCCCCAGCAAATCTTTGCAAGGTTTGCAATGATTTGGAAATCAGAAGAAATTGTATATAAAAAGGGCCGATGCCGATTTATTCGGAAAAGCGCAAGAGGGCCCCGGTATCTTCCACTGTCCACTTTTCGATGGCAATCAGGTGCTCAACTTTGGGTGGCAGTGGACAAGCGACAGATTAGTATTCTGGAAATCGTAGTCAAAGAAAAGATAGATTTCAGAGAAATCTGACGATTTAACGCCTGACGGCAATTGAGCATTGTTCTCCCGAAGAACAAACGCTCAAGTGTCTTAAAGATCCTCGGTTCTCTCTCTGCTCCTTCAAAAACAAACAGAATCATACTTTAAAGGCGTCCGCCCTGAACATCTTTTCTATATTATGGCCAAAACGGAGTTCTTTATCCGTACAATCTACCAGTGGCTTAATCTTATTCTCATTGAGAATGAAGTTGCTGTCCGGCCTAAGAAGGTCATTCGTCATCAGATAGGTATTGTGGGAAGATGTGAATACCTGGCAATCTTTTTGGAACAAGATCTTACATACCTCAAACGCCAATTTGAAGTGATAAAAAGCATCAAATTCATCGATAAAGACAAATGTAGCCTGCCCCATACGCTGCATCCAGAAGTATAACAGTTCAAGGGCCTTGGTTCCCGTAGAGATAATCGCCATAAACGGGATCCGCTTCTTGTCAATCTGACAGAAAAGAACCTTCTCCCCTGCCCTAGGCTGTGCAAACTCAAACTCCTGGTCGCTTACATTCCGCAAGAATCGGCGAAAATCGTCAATCAACTTATTCCGGATGATATACTCCTCTATCATAGAGACACCCGTCTCCAGGCCGATGAACTCCCGAACATCCAAATTACGGAACCAGAGCATTCCGTTTACAAACTGCTGCAACCTTATCAAATAATGATCGTGCGCCAGCGGAATGGACATTAACAGGAAATTCACGATAGGGATGTTGTTGGCATTATCCGCCAGATTCCGCTGCATAGACTTATCAATAGGGAAAGAATCCGTGTCGATGGTGAACTTCCCATCGGCCCGCTTGAAAACAAGCTTACCATCAACAGCCATAGATTCTGCAGTCAGTATTCCCTGATAATTCTTGGAATAAGAATAGTCTACATTCTGCCCATCAAAGCGAAACAGGTAGTCAAATTCTACCTTTAAATTAGGATCTCCGGCATAAGTAAAATTGGCATAATAATCCGCCTTTTTCCATTTTTGGGAAAGATGATTGACAATATCAAAGATCGCGAGGCTGAAATTAGACTTACCGGAGCCATTGGGACCATATATAATACCGTTTTTGATTATATCATCCTTGATGGCGTATAGATTAAAACTAAAATTGCTGTGCCTTGTAAGGTCCCACTCAATTTTATCCTTAAACCCACGGAAATTTTTTACGGAAAACTGAGCAAGCATAACGTTATTCATTTGTATTTACTGCAAAAATACAAACTTAATTTGAATTATCGTAATTTTTTTACGGAAAATTACGTTTCGGGATAACAAAAAAGCCGATGCCATACGACACCAGCCTTGCCCAAAACGTTATGCTCAACCCTAATAATAACCAAGTTGTTCAGCCCAAATCGGATCACCATACCTATCACGGTATAGGGTATACCAATCCAAATCATACTCATAAGTCAAAACTGGTACACCCCTCTTGAGATGCTGTAGGATATAACAAGTTATTCCATCCCATATGGATTCCCCTTTCTCAACTGTTTCATCCTTGCAAATTATGACGAATGATAATGCATCGAAGACATCCATATACTCGTCTGCATTTTCATTCTCTGCACGACGTATTATCCTGAATTCCTGTTCATACTCCCATTCTTTCCGCTTATAGAAAAACAACTCCTCTCTACGGTCCCATATCTCTGACCTAATGCCGGCCGTAGTTTTGTTTACGAACTCGTAATCTTCAGGAATAAAATTTCCATATTTCACATCACCGCCATAATCCCCTTCCCGAAGACGCAGTCGATCTTTATCAAACACCAAACACACACCATAACCTTTTTCCGCATACAATCCCCACATAGTGTGCAAATCAAAGCCGAGGTAATCCACACCATCTCTCTCTTGATCTTGGGTAAAACTCACCTGCTGATATCGATTCATTTCTTCTTCTGCGTACAGTTCCACCTCAGACAACTCATCTTTGAAAATTCGTCCGTAAACTTGGTAATCCAGTTACCAAGGTACTTTATGGCCTGCTCCTTCTCGTCGTCGGATACGGCCATCAGACGCTTGCGCTGCAGAATCTTTTCTTCATCTGTCAGCGGGCTTTGTTTACGACCTGCGTTGGCGTTGACCTTCGCAGGTCGTTCTTGATCAGGTTTTAAAACTCTCTTCATAGGTTGAAGTATTAAAGTTTAACTTATATTGATAAGGGATTGCTCCCTGGAATTGTCCGTTTCCAAATACAATATACCCGTGACCCTTCCCAACTGAGGAGAATTTTTCAATAAAATTTTTACTTTTTATACAAAAGCGGCATTTCGTCTGGTCTTAACCTTCCGAAACACCGCTCCGTTTATGGATTTATCAGACTGGGGATCCCGTCCCCTTCCGATTTACATTATACCCGTGTCATCCCTGAAATTCTTTCAACTCGTGAAAATTTTTTGATTTTTGTTCTGCTTTTGTCATTGTCGTTGGTCTTGTGTTTCGGTTGTAATGGGATCCCGTCCCATTATACTATACCCATCTTTGATGTAAAAATATATACTTTCTTTGAGAAATCAAAGTAATTTTCTATTTTTGCCATTAAATTAGGTGGGGAAGGCGAAGGAAGTAACTGCCACCTTTTCAAAATTAAACCATGCCTTTCTTGGCATGGTTCTCTGCTTGAATCAACGAGGCTAATGGAACTCGCGCCTCATATAGCAATATACAACCCCATACACACGCCCCTCTATTTCTTTAGGACTCGAATGCTGAATATCATACCACTGGCCAAGTTTACTAGTCCAATAACCATTCGATAACTGACGCGCCGCATGGGTACATTCATGTGTTCCCTTCTTTACATAAAGGGCTATTTTCCTATACCCTTCCTCAAAACTGTCATCTTCACACTTCTCATATCCTTTCATCTTAAAGGCATCAACAAAACGCTCAACATCTTCGCTCGCATTATCGTCAGGCCAATATGTTACAGCATCAAGTGCTGGAGCGGGTTCGCCAGCAGGAGGCCACATCCATCTCTCTTTAATCTGATATGCCCATGCAATGCAGTTGTAATTCGGATCTTCTGGGCTTGTCACATCAAAATGCTCATCTGAGTCAAGTCCTGGGAACGAGCCTATTACATCCACCCTTGCCGCCTCAGTTCCTTTACCCATAGCTTGCAAGCCTCCTCGATAGTCAAATCCTTCTTTTCCGAAATCTTGCCCTTGAATATCATATTCAACGCCCATACCAACGTCGATGGATGCGTTTCTATAGACTGCCCTATAAACGGGACGGCCTGGGCCCCCATCGCAACGATTGCTTGAAAGTCTCGTTGCTCAATGATATCTTTTATTGAAGACAAAAATCGAGTCTCTTTTCTCCATGAAAATACAAGTGCATCAAACACTAGTTTCCCGTTAATCACTAATTCTGAAGGGTCGTTCACCTCTGCTATGTATTTTGATGTGGCGTGATTGGTCAAAACTGTATCTATTCTACTATATTGGTCTACAGCAGCATACATCCCGCCAGGCACTCCGGCCATAAGTCCTACAGCTAGTGTAACGGGCTTCCACCCTTTTTTTATGTCTTTTAGTTGCATGTCTCCAGTGTTTTTTCTGTAACGTTCTTAAAGAATATCGTATTCTTGATACTTCTTAGCGCCTCCATCGTTTCCGCCAGAGAATCGACATCATAAAGAAGGTTGTTTCTGTTTAATACATCAATATCAAATATATAGACAAACTTCTCGGGTAAATGCTCTACGTTTTGGTTCACAATTGAGTAAACGCCCTCTTCTATATCATATGTCAGTCTAAATCCGTATCGCATAATCGGATAAGGCATTGCACCTTCAGTCGAGAATATTTGGGTATTGAAGTAAACCGTAGGATCACCAAACTCATCAAATTTAAACTGATTTATAAAGCGGATAGATGTCCTTCTTACGGTAACCTTTTCCATCATTGGAGACAGGATTCTAAGTACTTTCAACACCGTTTCTTTGAACACATCCCATCCGACATAAGGTTTTTCGGTTGTGTAGGTAATGTCACTTTCCGTTAGTGAAAGCTTTTCTTTCTGGTCGGTGGTAACATATACATATCCTGTACGGCGTGTATTAGTCACGCCACTCACCTGTGCTTTTCCCAAAGGAATTCTAGTTGCAGGCTCAAAACTCAAGCTTGATTCAATATTCTCACTACGCTTTTGAAAATCGCGCATAAAAAAATGGTCAAACTTGAGATAGTCTTCCACCTTCACAGAAGCGTTGTCAAACTTCAGTTGAAAGATGGCTGTAACCACAGGAGGTTTCGCCAAAGAAGGCCATTTTTCATCCATTGTGTCCTTCATCCTTTTATCTTTAGTATGCAAAAATAAGGGTTTTTCTTAAATAAACGTATGTTTATTGCTTTTAATTAAGTTTTTTTAAAGCCATTGGGCTGGAGAGGTGCTGCACTGTAGTTGCCGTTTTTGCTGTATTCTTGTTTCCGAAAAAGCTGTACTCTTGTTACCGATTATCCTCCGCTTCGTATACTTTGTAGAAGAGCCATCCTCAAACTGTCCAGATTCTGCTTATCTACCCACAGATCTAGACACTTTGTCCAGATACTTGTCCAGATAATACTATCAAGCGTGACAATCTAGACACAATAGCGCTCACTGGTATTGGTTTACTCGTTTGTATTTCTCCCCCAACCCAAGAAGCTCATTGAACATCATTAGGCGTTGACCTTCCAGCGCACCTGCGTTCAAGAGCTTCTTTTGCTGTTTGACCCAGTTTCTAAGGCCGCGTTCAGAGTCAACGTATTTCGATGGATTACGATGATAAGTCTCAATAAAGGTTTTCACCTCTTTGTAATGTATCATCCACTTCTCTTCCTGAGTCATAGGTAAGTATCATTAAGCATCATCCCCGCTGCAGGCACAGTGTCGCTTACGCGCCACAGAGCCTTTCGCTCCCCGCGCACATCGTGCAGCCGCAAAAGCGGCAGCACCATGTGCCTATGCCACCGCACTATTACTTATTAATCAATGGCCCTAAACCGTTAATAATTTCATCTATTTCCTGTTCAGTTAATGGCCTTGGTCCTTCTTCTATATCATGTGCCAAACCAATTATATCCTCCTTGACTTCCCTATTAGTCAGATATGAGATGCTATGCTCATTTCTCCCGTAAGACTTTTGCACAAGTTCTCTAAATTCTTCTTTCTCGTCTTCTCTTTCAACAATAACGTATTTAATGTCATTCAATTCAAATGGGACGTTAAGAGATTTCGGAAGAAGTGGAGATTTCTTATGGCTAGCTTTATACTCTTCATAGTTTATAATAAACTGCTGCTCACCCAAATTGTTCAAGGAATCAAAATCGGGCACTAACCTTTGCTCTCGCTCATCATAAAATCTGTAGTTCTTGAAATTCTTCTTTGGCAGTGGCCCATCATACTGCTTAACATGAGAAAGTAAGTATATAATACGCTGATAATCTTTACTCCTCGACGTGTCAAAACCATAGTCTCCTATCATTCTTGCAAACATTAGGAGTATTGTGGACAACGTCTTAGAATTCTTATCACAATACCATACTGTAGAGAAGCCGTTTCGCCTACCCCAATCCGCACTTAATCCAATTGTGTAATCACCATATTTCTTAAGATAATTACCAGTTTCAGACAACGGTAAATCACAAACACTTATCATGGGAAATGCAAATTCTGCTCGATAATTGCTTATAATTGACAGCAAGTCTTCCTGACTATAGGCATAATACAAACAGCGTTTAGAGATGATTCCTTTAAGACCATCTTTTTTTGTTTGATGCCACAATGTATTTGAACTTAGCCCCATATAATATCTTTCAGATTATCACACATATTGGTTCTTATGCCTGTATTTCTCACCCAACTGTAAAAGCTCGTTAAACATCTCTACCCTATCTTCTATCAACTCCCAAGCATTAAGTAGCTTTTGCTGATGCTTCCACCAATTCCGCATGCCGCGCTCCTCATCACCGAACTTAGAAGGACGCCGTTTATTAACCTCCATAAAGGTTATCACCTCTTTCCAATTTGCCATCCATCGCTCGTCTTGCGCCATAAACCCTCTATATTGGAACCTAACCTTGAATCCTTTACTATTTAATGCACAAACTATATATCCTATTCAGCATCCTTCTTATCACCCTCAAGTCTTGTCAAAAACAGCCCTGGTCTTTCTTCCGTTCCAAACTCCACGAAGTGGATATTAGGGTACTTTGATTTATCTATCTGCTCAGATGAGTCTATCTTATTATCCATTATAATAACCTGATAGGGCCATTCCTTGTCATTGCAATACTTGGCGAAGGCATCCAGCACATGATCATCAGGACGTTCAGTATCACCCGAATTACCATCGTATTTGGTACATACTGGTGAGTCCAGAACAATCAGTCTGGATATATTTCTCTCTTCAGCAATCAGAAAATCCATCAGAGACAACAGGGCAGCTGTACAGGTGATGGCCCGATTACCTTTTCCGTATGTGGCTCTCGTTTTCCCATTCACAGTGATGTCAAAGTCTTGCAGGCTGAATGCCACCTCGTCTTCTTCCTTGATAAAGTTAAATCCAAGCAATACCTCTTTCAGCGCTTTAAGGTACTTCTCGTTGATATAATCCTTCTCTTCTTCTTTCTTCGTTCGTCTCCTGCTTATTTCTGTAAGTAACGCTTCTGCATCTTTTTGTTCTTGCTCCTTACGCTCAATCAGCTCATTCAGCTGATTAAACCTCATGCGTTTCTTCATATTCGCTTCTGCGTTCGAGATCATCTGCGTAAGAATATCATAGTTGGGAGTAATCCGGTCTATCTCAGTTTGAATATTCTTTTCTTCAGCTCTTATCTCGCTCAAACGCACAGTCTTTTCTTCAAGTTCTTTCTTCTTTACGGTGATAAGTCCGGAAATATCATTCAGCTTGAACTTTGTGTTAGCATATTCTTGCTGCAGAGCCTCCTTATATTTTGAGTGCTCTATATTCAAGATATGATGTTCGTCTAATTCGGTTCCACAAATAGGACAAGTATTCCCAGAAAGCGAAGTCAGATAATCTGTCCCCTGATTGATGAATTCCAGCCGCTTCAACTCCAGTTCATAGTTATCTTTCAGGTTTACAAGCCTGTTTATAAAGAACGACAATTCCTCTATCTCACCCTCCTGCAGCGATATTTGCGCCTTCACATTGCGCTGCCTTTCATACAGAGAATCTAATGTTCCAGAAACTGATGACAACTTTGAGCGATAAGTGTCTATAAACGACTTGTCGCTCATCGAAATATAATCCACATCCCCTATATTGTCTCTTTCATCCAGCAGGTTTGCTATCTCTTCTTTCAAATACTCTATTTTACCGTTCACGCGCGATTGCGCTACCTTCCTTTCCTCCGCTGGCACATAATTTCTGTCATCCTCCCCTGTCATCAGAAATGCAAACATATTCTGGTAGAGCATTGGATTCGGATTCTTCTCCCGCGCATAGAAAGAGGGCTCGTCAGACGAAATCTTAACTTCATCAACAAAAAACAGATGCCTGATCATCGCGTATGACAACCGATATGGTTTCCTTTTCTCATTTGCTTTGAAAAAAGCATCTTTAACTTCTCCTAGTTGCAGCAAGAAATCCGAGATATTAACCCTGGCGTTAGCACCAATACCATACGCTTCACTTTTAGCTACGTTCAGGAAGTCCGTTATAGCACAATGTTTTACAAGTATGGTATTCTCCCCTGTCTTTCTCATAAGGGTATATATCTCATCCCCAGCTGTATGAATTTCAATAAAGAACTCGAAATACCCTGCCCACTCCGATGATAATTTTACATCTCCGGTCTTGCCAAGGACAAACTCTAAAAGCCGGAACAGCGTTGTCTTACCCGTATCCGACTTTCCTACTATCACATTACAACTAGCATCGAAATCCACACGCGATGCCTCCACATCAGTGCCACGTGCCTCAAATGCTTTAATGTAGAATCCGGGGGATAGTATCATATTGTTGCCTCCTCACTCCAGTTTGATATATGTGTTTTGACAAACTCGCTCATTTGTTCTTCACTAAAATCGTTGAAAAACTCTTTAACAACCTTGATATGCTTAAACAGTTTTTGCGCATAATCATTTCTTTCAGATAGTGAGCCTACCAGCGAATCGCCTATTTCAGATATTTCATAATAGACAGCGCCATTCGATAATTCAAAAGTAATTAGATCGCGAGAAGATAAAATACTGATAGCCTTTGTAATTGTCTGTATTTCACCCACATACGAGGTTGAATGCAGCTGTATCTCTGACATCAGATTATCCAGCGAGCTGTTCATATCCTTTGAATAGAGAGAGAAATAATCGTATGCCGCGATTCTGTCTTTGGTCATTGGCGCTCTGTTCTCATAGAGTATGCACAATGCCCGAAGAGACACCTCTACTGCACCATCCAAAACTTTCACTCTTTGGTTTTCCATGTCATCTCTCCTTCATTTGAAAGGTGGTGGCATATCCCCCCCTTCACATTTGAATTAATACAACCATAAATCATAGAAGAAGGTTCTGGGGCATACTCCTCCGCCCGATGAACTACTGTCTTCACTTTCTCAAAACCATCATTGTATTCAGTACTATCATACTCGTCACCAACAAAATTCTTGATTGATTTTTTCAGCTCTTCAAAATCATCCTTTTCTGCTGTTGACGACATTCTGCTTGCAATCCTCACCTCTTCTGCGGCATAGAACTTCTCCCTAGACCTCAATAGGTGGTTTTTATATTGCTGGTTTTCCAGAACGTTTACCTCATCTATTGGGTGACCAGCATTTTCAGTATATGCATCATACAAGTTGGTGATATAGTTATGTTCGTTCTCAGCTGGAACATCCGGCACGCTCAGTTTCTCAGTTTTTATTTCGTCAAAGCCTCCGCCGAAATACTGAAAATAGTAACCTCTGCTTTTTTTGAAATCTTCGATAAACCTTAGGGGTGTAATCTGCTCAATAATACTGAAATCAAAACTATCAATATACGCTTCCAGTTCCGCATCCATATCGATTGCGTTCTTGGCCCCCACTTTCTTCTTTACGTCGTTCCAATCTTCCTTTAATTTCTTTTTTAGCTCTTTAGCATCATCGTTAAGTAAATCCAAAAAAGATTGAGATACACCAAAGGGACAAGCTAAATAGTAATGCTCCGGCACTTTATAATCTCCCTTCTTGGTGTATGTGATGAGTTTCCCAATTTCTCCATTTAGGAAACTGTAGTTGAGTTGCTTATCGTAATGTTTGCACTGGTAAAGATCAAAGCCACCCGTCTTAGGGTCTATGATAGCTAATACGTCCCTCCCTTTATCACCAGCACCACCTACGCGATACACGCTGTGATATTTTTTATCTTCCAAACACAACGCCGCCCAAATACATACCATCTCCTCGTATGTATCTTCATCCGTTTCTCTCAGTCGTCTTAAGGCTGGGATTGTCGTTTTTGTTCGTTCAATATTTGGAAGAGTGTGAGTCAGTTTATCCGATGCCGGTACAGACACGGGTTCTTTTTCTAGCTCACTAATCGGTTTGCTTATCATTATTACCTTCGTTATAATAATCTTTTGGCCGTCTTTGCGGAACAAACACATACGAGCAAAAAGCCCAAATACCTTTTAAGATTGATTTCAACTTTTTCTCTCTTCATTCTTGACCTTCAGTCGAGACTGCTCACGCTCGGGAAAGCCTAAGCAAACTTAGCTCTCCCCTCGCTTAATCACAGCCTTCACTTTTCACTTCCAGAACTCCTTCCACCTCATGCTCCACAAACGGTCCCTCTTTGCATTCAAAGATAACACTCCCCGGCTTTAACGACTCCAGCTTATGCCACACATTCTTAGGGATGTCAACTCCAAAATTGCCACTCTCCTGACTCAACACCACATCTTCTAGTCACCCTAACCTTGCCTTGCAGGATAACGAAAGACTCATCCTTCGTTGGATGTTTATGGATGGGTACCACAGTCCCTGGCTCCACAGCATTCAGCATCCGATGGCACTTGTCTTCCAGCGACTGGTGGAATCCCTATCATCTCATAGATAAACCCTGAGTAGAAATCCAAATTGTATGCACTTAATCCCCCCTCTCCTCAATCTTACACAAAAACTCATACGAAAGCCACCCTTTTTTCCTCTGCCTCAGTCCGATAAACTCACACAAAATCAAGTAGTCCCCGCTACAACAGTCACAGGGCCTATTCCCCACCGTAAAAGGGCCTGATTGCCCCACACCTTTCCCACTTCCCAGTAGGGTCCGGCCGATGGCAGAGCCAGTCATAACCGACTCCACCACAAATATAACAATTCTCATTGATAAAACAATTTTCGGAACTAATAAAATGATAAATAATTAGGGCCGATATCCCCTTCCCTCCTTTGATTCCGCCCCGGATTGCCAAGACTTATGGGCTTGCCTCTTAGGCAAAACTCATTAAACGATTATGAATAAAGAAGATATAATCAAAGCAATCAAACAAAGTAACATACCGACCAGCCAAAAGCAGGAAATCCTGCAAACGATACAGCACAAAACCAATCCGGGACAAATTGTTCAAATCATAATAGACGCCTTGAACCTTGGTGTCAACTTCTTGAGCAAGTTCCCGCCCTAGCCAATAAAACGCATATGAACCTGGGAAATGCCATTATGACTCTTCGGAAAGAGAAGAAGATTAGCCGTGTAAAACTAGCAGAGCGCAGCAACCTCTCGATTACTGCGCTCTACAATATTGAGAACAACCTATCCTTCCCTACCAAAGAAACTATTGACAAAATATGTACATCATTAGAAGTCCCAGTTTCTTTTCTTATGTTCTATACGATTACTGAAGATGACGTGCCTGAAGAGAAAAGAGAATTGTTCCGCTTTCTCCAAGAACCGATGAAGAAGTTTTTGATAGAGCAGTAAAGAGATGCCCGGTCGGGGCCGGGCATGACGGCGGCGCACTGGAGATTGCCGGTCAGGCCGGCATGACGGACTAGGGCTCTTTTGATAGCATGTATTCAGTCACTTCGCAAGGGACGGTATCAAGTCCCAGGAACCTAGCCTGGCAAACCCGATGGTTACCACCGCCATCAATGAAGTAGGTGGAACCGAACTTGCTGAGTTGGATAGGTTCGAAGCATTGGGTGTTGAAAATGGCTTCTTTGACCTTCTCCACATCATAGTCATTCTTGTGCCGTTCCAGACTCATCAACATCTGTAGCCAATTCAATCCGTAATAGCTCGGATGAAGCGTCCCCTTAATGTCTGCGACTGGCACATCTGCCTGGTAAGTCTTACCCTCAACATAATAAGCGATGTTTTTCACCAAATCAGCAGGATGATAAACCATTTCAAAGTATTCTTCCTTCAGATCAAAGTCTTTCAGCTTCGCGAGACGTTTTGCAACCGCTAAGGTCTGGACCTTTTCGGGTGCAATCTTTACGGACTTTAATTCAAGGATATTCCGACTCATTTTCAATGGCATTTTGAGGCATTCGCACAACCAGGGCCTACGTGCTGTGTTTTGCTTTCATTCTTTAATTCTTCCGGCAGACTGAGATGCCCAGTCAAACCGGGCATGACGCCAAAGCAACGCTCCAGAAACGTCTTAGAATTTTTCAAGTCTGAAAACGGAATCATTGAAGGATAGCCGTAGTTCTGGTAAGCTTCAGTTTTTTCTATCAGTTTGAGGCCAGATTCTAATTCTATCAAAGGCTCTCCGGCTATAGCGCCGGAACGGATGTATGGAATAAACTTGTCCCAGATGCAGCTCACGGTATAATCTGGGGAGTAGAAATCATCAAACCAGCACCAGTGCTCATCCGCGATGAAGCGCTCTGTGAGAGTGCCCAACAACTGGAGATAATAGTCAACTGCTATTGAATACTCGCCATCCTCCAGGGATGACAGGATGAACTTCTCGCCGAACCTCTCCAACAAATTGCCGATGGTGTCACAATCCGAGTCTAGATTGCGTGGTATGAAGATTTCGTCTTCGAGAATACTGTTTGGCGGGAAGAGTCTCATCTGTCTAATTGTGGCGGCAGTGGGTGTTCAGTTTTTGGTAGCAACGCTGGTTTGGGCAGGGACGGTGATATACAGTTCTGGGCGATATCGTTCGGGGTCGGCTTTTAGGGTGAAAAAGATATGGTCTCCTTTCCAGTGAATCGCAGCGTTGGGATTGCCAGAGACGATACTTTGACTGATTGCGTCATAGTCGCCATCGGTGGGGCGGCCCAGATAGTCGGCTACTTTATCGACCATAAACCTAGCCTCATCATAAAAGACGAAGTAGGAATAGTTATTGAATGCCAGTTTTAGTTCTATCAATGTCTCGTCATCTTGCGCATGAACTACACAATGGGTAAAGATGCCCATAAATCTTCGCGTGAACTTATACACCACGGCTCTTTCCTCGTGCCTTTCGACATGATCATCCCGAAGCTGCTCTTCCAAGAAAGAGACAAGCTCATCTTTCCTACTCTCTGCAAGCTCTGCAATAACGTCGGCTGGAGAGATGACCTTTGTAGAGATTCCAAACTCATGATAAAGGGCACGGGCTTTGCTGGCAAGATGTGAGTCTTGGGTCACCAGATAATCGCAAAATGCCGCGAAGTACGCATGTTGAGCGTCAGTATTCACACTATTCATCGCATTCGAGGACTTGGGCAGCTTGTCTGACTTGTAACCAATCATATCGAGCAAGCTATACGCAGCAATGAAGAATTCGAAATCGCTCACCTTGTCTCTTTTCCCAAATCCCGCCAGGACAAAGTCTTGAAAAGTTTTATCAATCCCAAGTTTCTTCATCTGAGTCGAGATGTTGGGGACTACCTCGTCAGATTTCCAGTTGCCAGAGTTTGCATCCAACGCAAATCCGCTTGACCGGATTGAGGAACGATAGGATTTGTAGTATTCTTTGTCCCCCAGCATCTTATTAATGAATGCCGTACTCGAGTGAAGAATATCGCCTAACGTTGGTGCGTCCGGAAGATCCGGGAGCATCATGCCGAAAAGCTTTTGCTCCCTTGCAACTTCGGGGATTGGCATCGGGAAACTCAGAAAGGATTTTAGAAGACCGCCAAGAATCGGGATATCCTGACCAACGGTAGAGACCCAATCGGAGAAATCTGGAACCACATCCAAGTCTCTCTCTTTATTATTCTGATAATACTCTGTCGGTGTAGCAAGATATGGATGAGCCGTATTCTTGTTGAAGGCAAGCAGGTGATTATCAACCAAGGATTCAAGCATTGCGATATCTTGCATCAACCGTTCATCCCCTTTGCTACGCATGGCATCTTCAAAGTGAGCGGTGGAGTAAACAAAGAAAAGCTCCCCCTTGTTGGATAGAAGGAATTCCTTAATGCCAGCATACTCCGGTTTCTTCAAGTTGCTGACAACACCCCAATCAAGATAGACACGATTCATCTTGGCGAAATATCAAGTCATGAATATAAGAAGGCCATGATCTCCTCCCCATGTTTTGTAACAGATTCTTTGAATCCAGCCATACATATCATGAGATTTCCATTCTTGGAGACTACGGGCGTATCATAATCCTTCACTTCAAGAGGGAATTCCTTTTGTCCCGGTTCAATGGATAGCCGATTCTTTGAAACCCTTGAAACAAAGCTGAACATATCAAGGTCTTTTAACTTTTGATAGAATGATGGATAATCATATGTGTGAGGCGAGAACTTATCAATAATCACCACCCTGAGATTGTCTCCATGAGCAGCAATCCCGAGACCGAGAATTTCATTCAGATACAAGTCTCCAAAAGAATACCCGATAATCATCAAGCGCTTGTTCTCAAGCACTTTTCTTGTTAAATCGGACAGATATACGTCATATGGAGCGACCACCATCTTTTCGGTCTTCCTGGCTCCCGAGATGATATAAGGCTGGACATACATCTCCTTTGCTTGAGTCCGAGGAGCGGACTGACTCAAAACGCGGTTTCTAACGGCCGACTCATAATCTTTGTTCTTTACCAAATCTCTGGTACTATACTCAAATGGGAATGTCTTAGGATCACTATAGAGAACGCTTCCATGAAGATGTGCAATTGTAGTCTTATGCTCGGGGTTCTCATAATATCTTCTTGCTGAGAAGCGACTGTACTCTTCACCTCCCAACTCTTCATCGAATCCATCTTCATAAGCCTCAACACTTTCCTCAATCGTTGAATCATAATTCAATGAAAAGATATTTGCCCCTTTCATCGAATGCCAGAAGTCACGGTACCATTGCTCACAACCTCTATCTATTTTGAATGCGGAATCATATTGATTCACTATTTCCATCACTCGCTCTTCAAGAGCATATGCAGCCCTCTCATACTCAACAGTGTTGATGCCATTTAGTATCTGATTTGGCTTAATCAACGCGCCATATAGGGGGAAAGCTTTCCAATGCAAATACTCATCTTGCCAACAAGAACTGTATGAGAGACACATCTCCAGCACATGCAACAAATCTTCAAAATTCACTTGTGGATGAAAGAACCTTTTCACATCCGGATTGCCAACATTCGTTAATCGTTCTATTATTCCATCATAGAGATCCTTTATCAACAGCATCTCTGTTCCATCCACCTTCTGGGTGCTTATCTTCAACACCTCTTCGGAAATGCTTCCCACAGACGGGAAAACCCCTTTGTGCTCGAAATCGAGGACTGCGCCAGCTCCAACGATAATAGTTATTTCGACATCCATATATATCCTATGGCTCTTTATTGAACATATATATAGTCACCCTTGAACTCGCACCAACTTCTAAAATGAAGATTATCGTTTCTCCAGTCTCTCGATCTGTCCATCTAAGCTCAATACTGAGGCGCTGGTTTTCTGGTCATAGAAGAGGACGACATTGCGACTACCGGTTGTGGCACTTTTGTAGATGATACCATCGTAATGAGTGCCATCGCTTGCTTTGCATAGGTAACGGAGGTACTCAGTGAAGATTTGGGTGGGGACATACTCAACTTCACCATTGTCATTCGGTCCAAGCGTCTTGGAAATCTCATTGTGGAAATGCATCAGGAAACTGGCCTCCTGCCAACCATCCGGCATCCAGAAACTGACGTCGAAGTCTGAGCATAAATCAATCACTCGTAAGGGCTTGGTTGTCTTGAACACGCCCAAATAGATTATTGGCTTTTCGAGTGCATATCCCACTTCCGTGATTGAGGTATCTTTATCAAAAGAACCGTAAAACATCGAGATCCCGGCCGGACTCAACCGATTAGACTTTGCCGCAAATGCCGGTGGCGCCGTGATATCTTCAAACGAAACCACCTTTTCACCTGGATCTGCAGGACGGCAACGATATAACACCTTTCCGACTTTAATAGTTGTCTCTACGCGACGAACCAGGCCACCCAATTCTGAGAGGATATCTCCCAACCCATTATCGCTATGCTCAAGCACGTCATCGTCGAAAAGCCAAGACCTGAAAAAAGTAAAGCGCTGCTTGGTCTTGACATAATCACAGAAGTTCCTCCACATCATTGACAACTCCTCACTCAGCAACATTGCCATCGGATCTCTTCTGATTCGCCTCTCAAACAACATGCAATCCGACAGGTCATTGTTCAACTCCTTAGAGTCAGACACCAGGTCATAATCCCACATCATCTCCGAAAAGTCACTATAATATGGTACCCCAGCTGGTGCAGCGAACCCATCTCTACGCGTAATTCCTTTGATCACCTCATCATCGTCATCGAATATTGAACTCTCCAGAAACAGCCCCGCATCATCAATCTGCTCAAAATGCTCTGACAACTTACTCCCAACGTGCTCCACAAAATCACTAAAGTCAATCACCAGACCGCGATGGCCACAGTATGAGCATACACCCGAAGCGCCATTTTTCCGAATAAAGGCGTTTAGATACTTATCCGAGTAATGGTTGGCACAGAGAAAACGCTCTCCTCTCTCCGGTACCGAGTATCCGCGAGAAGAGTCCTCCTCCATCTGCTCAAGTAATCTTTTCGTAAATCCCATACATCACCTATTATTTAAACTGGTTCACCCATTAGTGTTTCTCCCCCTAACTCCCGCAGCCCGCGTCTCTTCTTGTGTCATAATAAGCGTCCAAGCAGGTCTAACCCCACATTATTTCCCGATGATACCTCATAAAAAAATAGAATCCTCACGAAAAGAGAAGCTAACAACTAGCCTAGACATATTTTGCCAATTCATATCCAGCCACAAGGAGGTCTTGACAGCGTAGTAGTTGATCATATCCCTTATCCATAGATGGCGGAGGGAACAAATTATCTTGAGTGACGAGCGTCCCATCCCCAAGCCACTTATCAACAATATCTATTCGTAACCGAAGAATCCCAACTACCGCAGGAGCCATATCGTAGTCTACAATGTCACTAGGTTCTGCTACCTTCCTTTCAGCAACGATTGCGTGTTGGGCATGGGGGCGCAAAAAGATAGATGACACCGCCTTACGTAAATCAACTGTAATGTAGGGATTGTCGTTTAATGTTTTTTATTTGAGTCGTGCGGGAGCCATCCCTTGTTGCTGACGCATCAAACTCGTCGTTTTATACTGTTTGGTCGCCGAGTCCGGGCTCCATCGCCCGGATTTCG